>WNGD01002414.1_pt1 | contig 19510 bp, 15 predicted proteins | sample 5400671 | NCBI WGS metagenome assembly WNGD01 (sample SAMN13153369, study PRJNA577476) | soil metagenome | isolation source: 40 cm soil or saprolite under grassland replicate 2 | place: USA:California | collected 2016-06-15 | reverse complement strand
TGTGGTTCAGCTCGCCGTGGGATCTGATGGTCGTCGCTTCGCCGCAGCCGATCCGCTATGACCGCGCGTGGCTCGCGCGGTTGTTCGCGGACCCACGCATCGGCGCGTTGGGGCGGGACTACCTGAACGTATACCGGCCCGAGCAGTATGCCGGACATCTGGTGATGGGGGACGCCGGCACCGCCCGGCTCGTGCGCCGGGGGGGGGTCATCGTGCACCGCGACGACCGGCCCCAGCTCGAGTTCGTGGCCGCCCGGAGCTTCCTCGCTTCGGAGAGCCCCGGGGAGGTGTTCGATTCCCTGATCGCGATCGGCGCGGCTGCGGACGCCGCCGCCCCACCCGAAGCATTGGCCTGGGCGCTGAGCGCGCGCCGCGGCGACCCGACCGGCGTGCGCTACGTGGACGCCGTCCGTCGCGCCCACCCTCACGAGGACGCGTGGGCCTTCCAGGCCGCCGCGATGTGGTTGACGCTCGGAGACTCTTCCCTCGCCGACTCCGCCCTGCCACGCCTCGCCGGCGCCGGCAATCGCGATGCGCTCCTGCTGTCCGGCATCGTCGCCGCGAAGCGTGACCAGCCCGCTCTGGCCCGCCGGCTCCTCCGCCGCGCGCTGGCAGCCGGAGCAGACGAAACCGAGGCCCGAGCGGTGCTCGCCGTCCTTGCGGCCCGGGAGCGGCGCTGGGCCGAGACCGGGGCGCAGCTGCGTCGGGCGCTCGCGGCGGCCCCCCGTCCCAGCACCTTCCGGCGTCCGTACCCCAGGGACTGGCTCGGCGATGCCCTGACTCCCCTCGCCCTGGACGGCCCGGCGCCGTTGGCGGACACCCTGCTGGCCCAGGCGCTGGACACGCGGCCCGGCTGGGCGTCCCTCTACGAATTGGAAGGCCTGGTGGCGATTCGGCTGGGCCGCTGCGCGGAGGCGGCGGAGCGGTTTCTGACGTTACTGGATTTCGGGTTGGAGCGGCCCGATGGACCGGAGCTCGTGGCGCGCTGCCGCCGCGGCCTCGGACCTTAAGGCGGCGGGCGGTCCGCGAGCAGGTCCCGGATCTCCCCAGCCGCCGCGATGGCGTGGTCCACATCGCGGGAGAGGGAGCGGGCCTGTTGCGTGGCCTGCGTCAGATCACTCAGGACCGCCGCTACCCCCGCTGACTTGAGCCGGAGCAGGTCGAAGCGGACGTTCTGCATTGCGATCACGCACGATTCGAGCTGTTCCTCCACGCCGCGCCGCCGCGTCACGAGATCACCCAGGGCCTGCCGCTGCCGCCCGAGCAGGTTGAGCTGCCGGTCGCGCTCGGCGCTCTCGGGCTGCCGGCGGGTGCCCTCCAGCTTCTCATCGATGCGCGCCAGCGCCTCGGGATCCACGTCTCCCGTCATCGTCGCCAGCATGCGCGCCAGCTCTTCGGCGCGGTGCAACAGCTTGTCGACCGTGTCGATCACGTCGGGCAACAGCTTGCGCTCCGACTTGGGCAATCGGTCCATGACCTTGAGGATCGCCTGGCGGTCCAACCGCACCTGGTTGATCGCGTCGAGATGCCGGCCGAACTCGTCGGCCGTCGGGGGGGCCAGTCGGCCCGTCCGGCCGCGGCTCGTCCCGAGCCGCGCTTCCGCGCCGTCGGGTGCCACGGGGCGATGCAGGATGTCGCGCCAGGAATAACCGGCCTCCCACAGCTTCCAGAAGCGGGGCAGGACGCCGAACGCCCCCCAGATCGCGACGCCGATCACCGCCCAGGACAGGTGTCCGGCGTTCGCCACGTCCAGCACCGCCACGCCGCTGAACACCGACGCCCAGGTGACGAACGCATGGCGCGTGCGGCGCACGATCTCCGCCTCGCCGCCCGGTGGGCGGGGCGCAACTTCGCGTCGTTGCGAGCGACGCGCGGCCTCGCGGCTCCGGGCGGCGGGGGGCAGCGCCGGCGCTTCGGGCGCCCACCGCCCCGCGGCCCCCGGACGGGTGGGCGCCGTGCGGCGCGGCCGGTACGGTGCCGCGCTCCGCGATTCCAGGGCCCGGCGCAGCCCGTCCGCGGTTGGCCAGCGGCTCTCCGGCTCCTTTTCGAGGCAGCGCATGACGCACGCGGCCAGGTCCTCGGGGCAGTCGGGCCGCTTCTCCATGATCATCGGCGCCGGCTCGGCGATGTGTTTCATCAGGATGCCGGGGACCGTCGGCGCGCGGAACGGCAACTCGCCGACGAGCATCTGGTAGCCCACGACGCCCAGGCTATAAATGTCCGAACGGCCGTCGATCTCCCGGTCGCCGGCCGCCTGCTCGGGGCTCATGAAGTGCGGTGTCCCGATCGCCACGCCGGTGGCCGTCAGCGTCCCGCCGGTGGCCGAGGACAGCGCCTTGGCGATGCCGAAATCCGTCACGACCACCCGGCCGCGGCTGCCTTCGAGGAGGATGTTGTCCGGCTTGACGTCGCGGTGGATGATGCCGACCGCGTGGGCGGCGCTCAACGCGTCCGCCGTTTCAGAGAGGATGCGGCGCACTTCCTCCCCGGGGAGGCGGCCGCGGCGCTTGAGGCGCGCCGAGAGCGGCTCGCCGTCCACGTAGGCCATGACGAAGTACACGATCCCGTCCGGCCCTTCGCCGACGGCGTGAATCGGCACAATGTTGGGGTGGGAGAGGCGCGCCGCCGTTTCGGCCTCGCGGAGGAACCGCGTCCGGATGCCTTCCTGGAACGCCAGCTCCGGCGGCAGAACTTTGATGGCCACCCGCCGCTTCAGCCGTTCGTCGCGGGCGTTATAGACGACCCCCATGCCGCCGCGCCCAATCTCCCCCTCGACGGTGTAGCTGGTCCCGAGGGCCTGGGTCAGGCGTGCGATGAGTGATCGATCGGCTGCGTTCACGTGATCCGGAGGCCTTGTCGGGCTATAGATTTACGCACACCGGGCCCCTCCTGCAACCATCTCGCCCGCCGAAACTTAGCGACGCTTTGACAGTTTCTGCCTTATTGACGCGGGCGGAGCGGAACGTCCGTGCTCACGAGGTCGTTTTATATGGTGGCACGCGAGATGCTAAACGGTGGCTCGAAGTGACTCTTTTCTCGGAGATGATAAGGAATGTCTGAACGGCTTACCCTCCCGGTCCTGCCGCTGCGGGACATGGTGCTGTTTCCCGGCGTCACCACGCCCGTCGGTGCCGGCCGGCCCGCCACCCTGCGGGCCATCGAGGCCGCGCTCAAGACGGAATCCCGGTTGATCTTCGCAGTCGCACAGCGCGAAAACGTGGACACGGTGTCGCCAGCGCTGTTGTACGGCCTGGGCACGATCGCCCGGATCGGTCAGGTGCAGCGCGGGCTGGGCGGGGTCCAGCTCGTACTGCACGGAGAGAAACGCGCGGCCGCGCTCCAGTACGCCGAGCGCGCCGGGCACCTCGAAGTGGTCGTCGTGGAGGCGCTGGAACAGCCGCCGATCAACCCGACCGACCCCGCCTTCGTCGCGCTGTTCCGCGAGGCCCGGGAGCGCGCCGGCGAGCTGGGTGAGAAGTCGGGTCTCCCCGACGAAGTCGTCCGCCAGGTGCTGGAAGAGGTCGCCGACAAGCCCGGGCGGCTCGCCGATCTCGTAGCGGGCTACCTCGATATCCCCACGCCGGAACGGCAGGGACTGCTCGAGCTGTTGTCCGTCGAGGAGCGGCTGCGGCGGGTGCTCGTGCACGTGCAGCGACAGATCGGCGTCCTCAACGCCCAGGAGGACATCAAGTCCCAGGTGCAGGAGGAGTTGGGCCAGCGGCAGCGCGAGATGATCCTGCGCGAGCAACTGAAAGCGATCCGCAAAGAGCTGGGCGAGGAGGGTGAAGCCGGCGACGTCGACGAGCTGCGCAAGCGGCTCGAGGCCCTGGAGCTGCCCGAAGCGGCCAAGAAGGAGGTCGAACGGGAGTTGGCGCGCCTGGAGCGCGCCGGCCGGGAGTCGATGGAGGCGCAGGTCATCCGCACCTACCTCGAGACGGTCGCCGAGCTGCCGTGGAACAAACGGGCGGAAGAGTCTTTGGACCTGAAGCGCGCGGCCGAGATCCTCGAAGAAGACCACTACGGCCTCGGCGACGTGAAGGACCAGGTGCTCGAGTTCCTCGCCGTCCGCCAGCTGCGCCTACGGGCACCCAAGGCGGAGGCTCCGGGGAACGAGGACGACAAGCAGGCGAAAGGCCTGATCCTTCTGTTTCTGGGTCCGCCGGGCGTCGGCAAGACGTCGATCGCCAAGTCCATCGCGCGGGCGCTGGGCCGTCCCTACGTCCGCATCTCTCTGGGCGGCGCGCGGGACGAAGCCGACATCCGCGGCCACCGGCGCACCTATGTGGGGGCGATGCCGGGCCGCATCATCCAGGGGATGAAACAGGCGGGGGCGAAGAACCCCGTCTTCCTGCTGGACGAGGTGGACAAGCTCGGCGTCTCCTTCCAGGGTGACCCCGCGGCCGCCCTGCTCGAGGTTCTGGACCCGGCGCAGAACGATTCGTTCACCGACCACTACCTCGGCGTGCCGTTCGATCTCTCGGAGGTCTTCTTCATCGCCACGGCGAACTTCCTCCAGTCGATCCCGGGTCCCTTACTCGACCGCATGGAGAAGGTCGAGTTCGCGGGTTATACCGAGGGGGAGAAGCTGGAGATCGCCAAGCGTTACCTGGTGCCGCGCCAGCTCCGCGAGAAGGGCCTGACCGCGCAGCAGCTGGCCATCGCTGATGAGGCGGTCAGCGCCATCATCGCCAACTACACCCGCGAAGCCGGCGTCCGCCAATTGGAGCGCGAGATCGGCAAGTTCGCGCGCAAGGTGGCTCGCAAGATCGCCACGGGAGAGGTGGAGCGCGTCACCGTCGGCGCGGCGGACGTCGACAACCTGCTCGGTCGTCCCACCGTGCACCCCGAGCGCAAAGCGCGCGAGGACCAGGTGGGCGTCGCCACCGGGATGTACTACACCCCCGTGGGCGGTGACATCATGTTCGTCGAAGCCTCCGTCATGCGTGGCAAGGGCGAGTTAGTCCTGACCGGCCAGCTGGGGGACGTGATGAAGGAGTCCGCCCGAGCCGCGCTCACCTACGCCAAGTCCCACGCCGATCGCCTCGGCATTGCGGAGGAGAGCCTGGCGGAGACCGACCTTCACATCCACGTGCCTGCCGGTGCCATCCCCAAAGAAGGACCTTCGGCCGGGGTGACGATGGCGACGGCACTGGTCTCGGCGCTGTCGAAGCGCCCGGCCCGCCACGACATCGCCATGACCGGGGAAGTCACGCTGCGCGGTCGCGTGATGCCGATCGGGGGAGTGAAGGAAAAGGTCCTAGGGGCCGTGCGGGCGGGGATCCGGACGATCATCCTCCCCAAGGAGAACGCCCCCGACCTTCAGGACATCCCCGAGGACGTCCGCAAGACGCTGGACGTCCACCTCGTGGAGGATCTGGGTGAGGTGCTGAGCCTTGCCCTTCGGGCCCGCTACGAAGACGGCCAGCTGGTGTTCGACGGCGAAGCGCCGGTCGAGCCACGCATGGTGGGGAAGAAGTAACCGGTTGTCGGTTCTCGGTTGTCGGTTTTCCGGTATCGATTACGGAGAACCGACAACCGAGAACCGATCACGTGGCCCGTACTCCGTTCACGATTAGCGACACTGCTCCCTCCTTCCACCGTTCTCTCAACGCCGGCTCGTCCGCGCCGAGGACCGGCGCACTGGCCGCGATAGCCGATTCCAGCTGCAGGTACCCGACCAGTAACACCAGGGCCTGAGCCGCCGTGAGGTGGGGGTCCAGGTCGTCGCGGACCTGCCCCAGGCCCTGACCCTCCGCCAGCAGCACCACGAGACGCTTGATCGCTGGGGCGAAGGGGGCGAGGTCGGCTCGCCCGGTCTGGGCGAGGAGAGCCACCAGCTCGGGATGCTGCCAGAGATGGTCGCACTGGGCTTCCAGAACGCGCTGCAGTCGTTGCAGGGGTCGGCCATCCGCCGGCGGCAGACCGGCGAGGGCTTGTTCGAGCTCGGCAGCGACCTCACCGAGGACCGCGTGAAAGAGGCCGTGCTTGGAGTGGTAGTAGTAGAACAGCAGCTGCTTGTTGACGCCGGCGCGGCGCGCGATGGCCTCCACGCGCGCGCCATCGAAACCCCGGCGGGCGAACTCCTGGCGGGCCGCGGCGATGATCCGTAACGCTCTGTTGTTAGCTAGCTTAGGAGGCACTTCATCATTTCCTCAACCATCCGGTTGAGGAAATATAGCAGGCGAAGCGTCGCGCGCTACATCATCCCTCGGGTCCAGGAGATGACCTGTTCCGCCGTGAAAGGCAGCCAGCGCTTCAGCTTGATTCCCCATGCGCAGGGGCACCGCTGTGGCGAGCGCCGTGCTGGGAGCGATCGCATGTTGGAGAAAGCGCCGGCCGGCCTCTGGAAGGGCGGCCACTCGATCCGGCGAGAAGGGTGCGCTACTCAGGGGCGCAGAGTCCCAGAGCTCCTCAAGCGAAGGCACGGTTCCGTGGCGACGTCAGCGCTCGGGCGCCGATGCGAGTGACGGCTTATCGGCACTCGCGGAAACGGCGAGCCGAATCCACATCCCCGCCGCCCCGTGACCAGGCACGGCGCAGAAGATCAAGAAGGCACCGGCCTTACTGACTACGAACCGGACGACGCCTCCCTGCCCGGTGGAGAAGCCCTGCTCGACCCGGCCAGTGGCGGCATGTTCGAACGCGGGCGGCACCGGACCAGTGGGGAGGGTGGCAGCATCGGGGATGATCTCCACCGAATGGGGAAGGTTCTGGTCCTGGTTCTTGAAGTGGAGCACGACGTTCCACCCCTGAGGGACCGTGACGACGAGCCCGCCTCGGCTGAATCCGTTGAAGTTCATGCCGCCGTTCAGCTCCGTCAGGCCTCCCACAAGCTTAAACTCGGCGGTCTTGCTGGCCGCGTCGGCGCGGAGCCAAGCCGGATCTATCCTTGCGCTCGCCGTCTGAGCCTCTGTCCTTGCCGCTCCGAGGAGCAGCGCGCCCGTCACGAACAGCGCCCACACGCCTGGCAACGTCAAATTGATTGGCGATCGCATATGGAGTCTCCAGCGTTGTGAGTCTGCGTCCGCGGCTAGTAAAGCAGCCACGTGAGGATGTACAAGGTGTTGTTGTCCGATGCCCGGCGCCCGAACCCGTCGTAGTTACCCGTGCTGCCGTTGAATCTGTTGTAGGCCACGTATTGGAACTGGAGTCGGAGGTTCTGCCACGGCATGACGTCCACTTCGGCGACCAGGCCGTTGTTGTCCGGACTCCCGGTGCGACTCCCCACGAGTGGCGCCGGGGCGTACAGCACACTGTCGCTCGTGCCTCTAGTAACGAACGGCGCGAGGGTGAACGCGTATAGTTGACCGATGTGGTACATCGCGTCCATCCGGAATGTGCGCAGCGTATTCGTGGCATTGGCTGCACCGCCTGCCGTCCAGGTCTGCTTCTCGTGGATCCAGGTGCCATCGAGAGTGAAGCTGTTCGCCCCGAAGGAGTGCATGTATGCGACGTCGACCGCGACGTCGCTGAATCGGTTGACGGCACCCGCCACACCAGTGGGATAGACGCTCGCGGCCATCCCGTATACTCCCACCGAGAGGTAGTTCTGCCCCCATGTGTTGGGCAGCGCGAGCCGCCAGTAGGGCGCGGCGCCGCTGATCACGCCTGTGGCGGTGGAGTCGAGCGGGCGGAACACACCGAGCGGTGCCGAGCGGTACATGCCGACTTCCCCGTAAACGCGATCATTCCACATTGTGTAGGCCGTGAGCCCGGCCACCTGCTGCCCCAGCGTGCCATCCACGAGCGTGGCCGCCGCCGGCGTTGGAGCCACGGCCGAGCTGGCGTATGGGAAACCCCAGGCCGGCGTGCTGTTCCAGATGTCCTGCACCGTGGGATTGTTGTTGAGACTCACGCCCAGCGTGGTGCGCTTCGCGAGGATGTTGGTGTGCGTGGCGAAGCGGAAATCCGCGTTGTCGACCCCCAACTGACCGCTCTGCGGATCGAACGTGACTTGGAGGAAGCCCCCAACGTGCGGCGTGATTTCGCCGCCGGTGAAGATGCTCAACTGGTCGGGGAACAACACCGTGCCGTTCTGCGTGCCGGGCTGTGGCTTCTTCGTACTCGTGTACGATGTCTGCACCATCAGGGACACCGGCGCGACCAGGTTCAAGAGCAGACTCTGCTGGCCCTCGGGGTTTTTCCCCTCCAGTGACTCGGCCCTCCGGAACACGTATCCGTTGAGCTTGAAGGCGCGTCCCGTGGCTGTCAGCTCCGGGAAGTGCGTGTGGCACGCGCTGCACGCCAGTCCGGTCTGTCGCGCGTAGGTTGGCGTGAAGCGCGTCGCGGCGTGGACGTAGGCGCTTTTGTAAGCGCGCAGCGCCTCGGCGGCACCCGATCCATCACGTCCGCCATCGTCCGCGAAGGCCGACCGCGCACCGCCTGTGAGCAGAGTGCAGATGACGAAGACCATCCTGACGTGGCGTGCCATAACCGCTCCTGGTCCGAAGTTTGGAACTCCGTCTGCAGGGAACAGTTTGCCACGCGTAGGGAAGGCCAGACATGAAGGCAGCGTGAAGAGATCTTCATGCGAAGGAGGGGTATGCCCTCAATACTTCGATTGCATGTACTCGACGCCCGTCGCGACCGCCGTCCGCCAGGCCCTCTCTACAACGGGCGTGAACTCATCGTCGTATTGCTTCACAGTTGTCGATCAGGCTGTCGATGAACAGCGGATAGAGCGCGGGATCGATGGCGAGGTCTCGCCGGCTGTGGCGGTCGGCGACGCGCGAAAGAATCGTGGGCTCGCCGCCCGGCCGCGCGGGAAAGCTCACGCCGCGGAGCACTGGGCGTAGCTGGCTTTCGCCAGGGCGGCTGCCTCCTCGTTGGTCATGCGGTCCCCGCGCATGAGTGGGCGGCTCCCAGCACGCGCGTGCGACGGAGCGAGCGCTTCACGAGTCCACCCGATCCGGTGTCGCCAACCGGAACCCCACCCCGCGCACGGTGTGGATCACCTCCACGCCGGCCGCGTCTTTTAGCTTGCGGCGCAAGTTCCCCACATGCACGTCCACCACGTTGCTTTCGGGGTCGAACTGCATGTCCCAGACCTTCTCCAGGAGCTCCGTGCGCCGGAGCACTTCCTCCGGCCGGAGAATGAAGTGCTCGAGCAGCTGGAACTCTTTCGGAGTGAGATCGAGCCGCTTCCCATTGACTGTGGCTTTGTGCTTCAGACGATCGACCTGGACCGGACCGTAGCTGAGCAGTTCGGTGCGTGAGGCGCCGCCGCGGCGGACCAACGCCCGCACACGGGCGAGCAGCTCCTCGAACTTGAACGGCTTGGCGAGATAGTCGTCTGCACCGGCGTCCAGCCCGCGCACGACATCTTCTGTGGCGTCGCGCGCCGTGAGCATCAAGATTGGTGTCTTGCTCCCCTCGCGCCGCAGCTCGGCGGCGACCTGCAGTCCCGTTTTCTTCGGGAGCATCACATCGAGCACGAGCAAATCATACTCGTACACGTGCGCGAGCATCGTCGCTTCGTCACCATCAGGCGCGAGATCGACGGCGTAGCCTTCTTCTCGCAAGCCTTGCTCGATGAATCCGGCAACTTTGCGATCGTCCTCAACGACGAGAATCTTCATGGTCAGACACTAAGGGAGTGGAGTTGAACCGAGCCCAAAGGACACTTGAAGAAACCTTCATGTTGACGGTGGCGCCAAGGGAAGGCTGAGACTGAAGGTCGCGCCCCGCCCAACGGCGCTCTCGACGGTCAACCGGCCTCCGAGTACCTCGGCCAATCGTCGGGAGACCGGCAGGCCGAGCCCCGTCCCAAGTCCCGAGTGGGGGTCAAAGCGCTCGAACGGCTCGAAGATCCGCTCCTGCAGCTCCGTCGGGATCCCCAGTCCGTGGTCGCTGACCCGGAATACCACCGCGGCCGGCTGCGGCTCAACCTGGACGGTGACAATGCCCCCTCTTGGGCTGTGCCGCACAGCGTTGGACAGCAGGTTCACGAGGATTTGCTCGAGCCGAACGGGGTCGGTGCGGAGAGTGGGCGGAGCGTCGGGGCTGCGCTCGTCGAGTGCGATGCCCTTGGCCTCCGCCACAGGGCGCACACCGCTGAGCGCGCGATGCACTGAGTTGGGTACATCGACCTCGCGCCACACCGGATGCACTTTCCCGGCGTCCAGGCGGGTGAGGTCCAGGAAGTTGTTCAGGAGCGTGATCGTCCGGTCTGCGCCCTCATACACTTCGCGCGCCGCCTGTGCGTTCGCTTCGGCCGACCTCCCCTTGACCAGTCGCTCCGCCCAACCGTAAACGCCGGTGAGCGCGTTGCGCAGCTCGTGGTTCATCATCGCGAAGAACAAGTCACGCTGGCGCTGCATGGCCCGAACCTGGCCCACCAGGTCCTGGCTCGCCTCGTGGAGGCGCGCGTTTTCAACCGCGACTGCGGTACTCGCGGCGAGCAATACCGCGATGGCTTCGTCTTCCACACTGAACTCGTCCACGCCGACCTTTTCGGTGAGGTAGAGATTGCCGAACACCTTGGCACGAGCGACGACGGGCACGCCCAGAAACGAGCGCATGGGAGGATGGTGCGGAGGGAAACCGTAGCGCTGCGGGTGACGGTTGATATCCGCGGTCCGAATGGGCGCTGGCTCGCGGATCACGAGGCCGAGCAGCCCACGTCCGCGTGGGAGGTCCCCGATCCGGTCCCGCTCGGCCTGACTGATCCCAGACGTTACGAACTGGGCCAGCGAGGTGCCGTCGGGACTCAAGACACCCAGCGCTGCATACCGCGCGCCCACCACCTCCCGCGCGGCATCGACGACCCGCTGGAGCACGCGCTCCAACGAATGCTCCGAGAAGATCGCGACCCCGGCTGTGAGCAAACGCTCGAACCGCTCGCGGACCCGCGTGACCTCGGCGATCTCAGTTCCTTCGGGTATGCGTCGGCCGGCTGGGCGTCGTGAGCGTCGGTTCGACACGGCGTCCTCCTATCTCAAGTGGAAGCTCTGGCTTCGTTCGACGAAGTGGCGAGTGCGCGCTGCCAGCGTCTAAGATTCCTCTGAAACCTTCGCGAAGGACTCAGAGTCCGACGGGGGACACCCGGCGCCAGAGGTGAGCGGCGAAGCTCGCGGCGGCGGTCCACCCGACGACGAGCATAGGGATGTATGCCGGTCCGGTGAGCGCGAACAGCGACGGGCGCAGTCCGGCGGGCAACGCCTGGATGATGCTGACGATCAATCCCGCGACCAGATAGAGCATCGCGAGCTTGATGTACCAGCGGGATAGCGGCGGCAACTTGCAGGGCCCCTTTAGTGAGCCGAGAACATCCCCACGGCACCCTTGGTCGCATCGGCGAAGGCATGACTGACGAAGGGATAGGTTCCAGCTTCCACCAGGCGCGTTTCGAAGATCGCGCCGCCGCCCACCGGGACGGTGACCGTCTGAACTCCTTCGAGCGGATGCGCGAGCGACCCGTCGAGATACACGCGATCAAAGATCGCGCCTACCACGTGAAACGCTGAAAATCGGTTCGGACCCGCGTTCACGACGTACAGCCGCAGGGGCTCGCCGACCCGGACTGCGATCGGATGATGCGCGTACTCCGCCTCGCGACCGTTGAACACGACATAATCGGGCGCCAGGCCAAGCAGCTTATCCCAATCGATCACGTGCGTGGAATCGGGGAGCGTCTTGGTATAGAACTCGCTCTGCACGAACACGAATTCCTTCGCGGGGGTGCGGCCCTGCCGTGGATCGACGACGATCGCGCCGTACATCCCGTTAGCGATGTGGAGCGCCACCGGCGCGGTACCGCAGTGATACATGAATGCCCCGGGCACGCGGGCGACGAAGCGGTAATGAAGCGAGTCGTGCGGCATCAGATTCACGTACGCCCGGCTCGGCGCGATCTCCGCGGCGTGGAAGTCCAGGCTGTGCGGCATCGGCGCTTGGTTCACTAGCGTGAACTCGACCGTGTCCCCTTGGGTGACCCGCAGGACGGGGCCCGGAACGCGGCCATCGAATGTCCAGGCGTCGTATGATATGCCGTTGGCTATCGTGACCTTCGCGTGCCGGATCGTGATGCGCAAGCGGCGCAGGTGCCCGGTGCGCCGTGTGGGTGCCGCCGGATCGACCGGTGCCGGCTCCGCAGTCGAGCCGATCGGTGCCTCGCCGTGCGACACGTCGGCGGGCACGTTCGTCGGCGGCACCGCGACGCGCTGAGCCGGTTGGTTCTCGCGGCAGGCGAGCGCCACGGTGGCGATGAAGAGACCTGCAGCCATGAGGGTACGACGCATCAGTAACTCCCGTCGATTGGGTGCGCGGAGGTTAGCGGCCGGCCGGGTCGGTCTTCATGAAGGCTTCGTGAGGGATTCTTTAGACTTGTTTAGAGTCGCGCTCCCCGTGTTCGATGGCACCCGCTTGCGCCTGGTGTGGCATGAACGAGTCGATGCTGATCCGGCGCATCGCTGGCTGAAGCAGACGCTGGAAGGGGCCAGCAAGAACGCGAGGGTCGCCGCGACCTCAGACCGGCGACCGCACAGAGGGTGAGTTGCCCCTCCAGGATTCGAACCTGGATTACCGGATCCAGAGTACGTACGTGCTGCCGCGAGGTTCTCAGGGACCGTGGGCAGTCCTTCCTTGAGAAACGTGAGCAGGAGGTGATTGACCGCGTCGGGCTGCTCCTCTGGAGCGGCGTGTCCAGCCCGGGGCACGAGCACGAAGGCGGCCCGGGGCAGCTCGGCGGCCATGTGGCGGCCAACGGCGGGAGGAATCAGACGATCGTCGGTCCCCCAGAGCAGCAACGTCGGGACCTGGATGGCGCTGAGCCGGCCTCTCAACGCGTCGAACCGGTACTCCCGCAGGACGCCCTTCAGCGCTCGACCGTAGTCGGGCTCGGCAACGGGGGCATAGTACTGGTCGACGTCGCTCTCTGTGACCTTGGCGGGATCGGCGTACATGCTGCGCAGCACGCGGGCGGTCACGCCCCGGGTGCGCAGCCCACTGGCGATGCTGCCGACCATCCGCCAACGCGCCGCTCGCAGCAGAAACCCCCAATGCACCTCCAGTCCCGCCGCGTCGAGCAGCGCCAGGGCCCGCACGCGCTCGGGTTGAGTCAGAGCCACTTCCGCGGCGATCTCACCGCCCATGGAGTGGCCGACGAGCACCGCGTCCTGGATGCGGAGCGAATCGAGCAGCGCGACTACGAGGCGGACGTACCCCGCGTTCGAGTAGCCGGTGTCCGGTTTGCTGGAGAAGCCGAATCCGCGGTCGTCGAACGCCACCACCCGGTAGCCCGCGGCCGCCAGCGGTCCGATCGTATGTCGCCACGCATACATCGACGCGGCGAATCCGTGGATCAGCACCACCGCCGGGCCGGCTCCGGTGTCGACGTAGCGGATGCGGGTGCCGTCTACCAGGAGGGTCCTGGCGTCGAGGCCGGAGCCGGCCGGCCACCGCGCTTCCGGGGCCAGGGGCGCCGCCCGGCAAGCGGCGAGCAGCAGGACGGGGAGGAGTCGGCGTCCGATCATACCGATACCTGGAGCGCGCGGCGCGCCAGGTCCACGATCATGGGGTGGGAGCTCCACAACGCCTGGATGCGCTCGCCCGTGCCGGTCGCGGTGACCGCGTAGGTGTCGTCCACGAGGAGCAGCGTCGGAGTCTCGGGAGGGACACTGCCTGCGACGAGTCCAGCGGTGTCGGAGGCTTCCCCGGCGAGGCGCAGCTCCAGGGTGGCGCGACCTGAAGCGCGACGCCACGCGGGCAGCGTAGGCCGCCACAGCTCGGCGGCCAACACGCCCCGGACGTGATGCTCGGCGCGAGCGACGAACTGCTGGACGACATTGGCCACCGCGCGAGGGCCGTCGACGATGTGCGTCTCGGCCTCGGGGGTGCGGCCAGCCGACTCGAGGGCGCGGCTCAGCCGATCGAGGGATTCTCCCTGCCGAGCCGCCACCTGCGCGAGCAGCGCCTGGGGATCGACGGGGCGGTACCGGGCCGGCCGGCCGGGGGAGCGTGCCGCCGCCCCACGGGTGACCAATCCTTCCAGAGCGCCGTAGGCGTTGGCCCGCGCCAACCGCGCCGCCCGCGCGACCTCGTAGCCGGTGGCGGGGCCTAACTCCAACAGTGTCCCGAAGACCACGGACTCCGTGGGCGTGAAGCCGAATGGAGTCAGATCAATGGATTTCGTAGTAGCGTAAGCTACTACTATAGGACTTCGATCGGCAATCCCATGAGGCGCGCGATTAGTGCCAGCCGGAACGTCACGTCCGTCTGGCGCTGCGCCGGGCTCCGGCCTGGCCCCTCCAGCGGCCAATAGTGATCGATCACCGGGTTGGATGACCGCGGCATCGCCCGGAGGTTCCGGGGCGTCCACACGCCTTGGTCGTCGCATTCGCTGAACAGGCGGGCCAGCACGCGGGCGGCGCTCGGCACCTGTCGCACCACGCCCAACCGCGTGAGCAGCTCCAGCCAGTACACGGCGAAGGCTACATCGGTCACGTGACCCTGCGCGTCGCTGCGCAGCGGGTCGCCGAGGATGACGAACAGCGGCTTGAGGAGTTTGCGGCCCGCCAGCACCCAGAACGCGCGCCGCGGTGCCGGCGTCGACAGGTAATGCCCCAGCCGTTCGACGAACCCCGCCCGCTCGCGCTGCAGCACCGGGAGAAACGCCAGCATCTCCATCGAAAACACCGTGGGAGGATACGCGAGCGGATCGAGGACCGTCTTTCCCTGCGCCTTCCGGAACGGTTTCTCGACCATCTCGCCACGCAGGAACATCACGATGTCGCTGGCAATCTTGTGCGCCGCCCCGCGTAGCCGTGGGTCCTCGGTATGGCCTGCCCGGGCCAGGGCCGCCGCCGCGGCTTCGCGGAACGTCTGCCGCACCCACAGCGCGAACCCCGGGTCCCCCTTGGCGGCGCGCTGGAATTCGACCAGCAGCTCCGGAGACTCGTCGCGTGACAGCAACCGGAAGAGGAACCGCTCGGTCAGCCGGAACGGGCGCATGTCCGGCGACCACCCCAGCTCGAATAGCCGCCGGTACTGAAAGATCGTTCCTGTCTCCTTCCACCCGAACGCCTTGGAAGGGCCTGGCCCAATGAGGTTGCCCCCCCACAGCCCGGTGTCCCTCTGCTTGCGGGCGATCGCGTGCGCGGGTTTGTAGTCGAGCACGGCCTGCCGGAGCGTGGCGAGCAGCTCCGGATCACGGGCCGATTCCGGCGCCGCTTCGGCGAGCGCGCGGTATTGAATGGGGGGACTGGCGGCTTCCAGGAGCCACGAGAGCGGCAGCCGATGGGAGGCGGGCAGCTCCAAGAAGTCGCTCCTGGTTGATAGAAGCCGGAGAACGGCGGATGTAAAACGGGCGCAAACTTACCCGTGGCTTGGCCGATAGGCAATGCCGGGTGCAGTATCTTGCAGGCCGCCGTTTCAGTCGTGGCAACGCACGACGTGGAGACTTGCCCGGGGGCCACGGGCGGCCTCGCTCGTCAGCACGAGAGTCTCGTCGTCCAGGAAGGCCACCGCTTCCCCTTGAGGCTCGAGGCCCAGCACCGAGCAGGGGCGGCCCAATCGTGTGAGAGACCCGCCCGCGATCGGGGCGAAGAAGTACACCTCGGTGTAGGTGCGGATCGCGACGCGCTCGCCGTCGGCGCGCATCGCCGCGCCGGTGACCCAGCGGCCGGCCGAGAGATCGGGCGTGATCGGAAGCCGCTCAACGAGGGTCGCGGTTGCTTCCCCCGCCGTCCACGCGGCCCGCGGTAGCCGATACAACCGGATCGGGCCGCTCCGTCCCTTGGAGACGAGGTAGAGCGCCGTGTCGTTTGGGGACACGTAGATCGCTTCGACGTCGTGGGGGCCGTCGGGATAATGAAACCGCAGGGCCAGGGCAGCGGCCGTGACGCGCAGCGTGTCCGCGGGACCGGTGGGCGGGTCCGGCTCGGGCACGGCGTACACGGTGACCTCCGTGCGGCGTTCCAGGTTGTCCCCGGTGTCCCCCAGATACACGCACGTGCCTGTCCGCGTGGGGCAGGGCCCCAGCGCGATGTCCTCCCAATCCTCGTTCTCCGCCCCAGAGACGAACAGGCGGCCGCGGTCGGCGCCGGTCGTGTCGGTCGCATAGAGGTACGGGCCGTCCCCCGAGTCGTTGTGCGACCACAGGACCCCGGGATGGGCGTGGCTCACCGCCACACCGGAGCTCTCGATGAGTCGAGGGCTGGCGAGGGCGTGGGCCTGGAGCAGGGCGATGGCGACGAGCATTGATCCTCCTTCGGCAAGGGGTGATCTTAGCAGCATGAAGGACGCCTTGAAGTCTCGACCGGTGGCCAAGCTGCCGGACAAGGTGCGACTCCAGGGGCGCATCCTGTTTCTCACCGAGGACGCCGCCCTGGTCCGGCAGCAGCTGGAGGGCCGCGACCTGGACTGGCGCCCCGAGCACAAGCTGCGCGACGACATCTCCACCGACGAAATCACCCCCGCCTACATCTGCTACTACTTCGACGACACCCTCGGGGAATTTCCCTACCTGGGGCTGAAGTGCGGGAGCGAGTTCCCCATCACGCGGGGGTCGGTCAAGCGGGGCGGATTCGTGGCTTCGGTTTCTGGAAAGCGCCGCGGCAAGGGGTCATCGCGCGAGCAGTCCCCGTACGCGGAGATGCGCGCGGGGATCCAGCTGGTGATTGCGGAGAACATCGAGCGCATCTACCGCGAGAACTGCCAGAACCTCGGCGTGCTCACGACAACCGATTTCTCGATCATCGAGCGGGTGCGGCGCGGTGAGGAGCTCCCGCTCGCGGCGTTCACCGCTGGTGAAGGGGAGATCACGAAGGGGATCATCGAGTACGGCGGGCTGTTCAACTACAACGTCGCGCGGCTCCAGGGGAAGGTCGCCCCGGCGGCCCCCGAGACGCCGCGGCGGCCGATGACGCTCGGCGAGAAGATCCTCGCGCGCCACTGGATCGTGGACCTCGCGCGCGGGACGGTCGGCGTCCCGGCGGTCAAGCCGGGGGACGAGGGGTTCGTGGGGACCGACATCCGGTTCAGCCACGAGTACGTGACCCCGATGGCCGCGATCTTCTTCGAGCAGCTCGTGGGCGCGGACGGCAAGGTGAACGATCCCGGCTCGGTGTTGTTGTTCCGCGATCACCTCACCTTCCTCGCCGAAGCGATGACGCCCGAGCGCATCAAAGAAGGGCTGCTCGACGTCGCCAACCAGCTGGAGGTCAAGCAACGCGAGTTCGCCGTCGCGCAGGGGATCAAGCTCTACGGCGAGCTGCGGCTCGGCGTGCACGGCGCCGAAGCGATCTGCCACTCCAAGATCCTGGAGGCACACGCCGAGCCGGGGCAGGTGATCATCGGCTCGGATTCGCATACGCCGCACGCGGGGGCGGTCGGCTGCCTCGCCTTCGGTGTGGGCACCACGGCGATCTTCAATTCGTGGATCACGAAGGACGTGCGGGTGAAGGTCCCCGAGACGGTGAAGGTCGTCGTTCGCGGCCAGAAGCCGGACAACGTGACGGCGAAGGATTTCATGCTGGAGATCCTGCGCCACCCGTACATCAAGAGTGGCCAGGCGATCGGCAAGCTGGTGGAGTACTGTGGCGAAGCTGTCGAGATGCTGTCGGTGGACGAGCGTGCCACGATGACGAACATGACCGCCGAAGTGGGTGGCTTCACCGGCTACGTCGTGCCGGACGAGAAGACGGTCGAGTACCTGATGGCGTACCGCGGCATGTCGCAGGCGGAGGCCGAACGGCTGTGCGCCGGGCTCGCCAGCGACCCCGGCGCGGAGTACTGCGAGGTGCTGGAGTTCGACGCCTCGCGGCTGCAGCCGATGGTGGCGCTGCCGGGCGACCCCGGCAACGGGCTACTGATCGGCGAGCTTCCCGACCGCGTGAAGGTCGGCATTGCCTACGCCGGCTCCTGCACGGCGGGCAAGAAGGAAGACATGGACATGTACGCCCGCGTGCTGCAGGAGGCGATAGAGCGGGGCGAGCGCGTGGCGCCCTGGGTGAAGTTCTTCATCCAGTGCGGCTCACAGGACGTGAAACGCTACTGTGCGGAGCGGGGATACCTGGACGTCTTCAGCCGTGTGGGCGCGACGTTCCTCGAGCCGTCGTGCGGGGCGTGCATCAATGCGGGGCCGGGCGTGTCGCGGACCAAAGAGGAAGTGACGATCAGCGCCATCAACCGCAATTTTCCAGGCCGCTCAGGACCCGGCCAGCTGTACCTCGCCAACCCCTACACCGTGGCCGCGTCGGCGATCGCCGGGTACATCACGGAGTGGGAGCCGGGACGGGTCCTCACCCCCTGACCCCCTTGCCTCACCCCCTGACCCCCTCTCCGCGAGGCGGAGAGGGGGAACGAAGGGTGGGGGCTAGGGAAGGCTGCCCGTAACCCGGATTTTCACCGCCCGGACACCGTTCGGAAAGTCTGCGGCGCTGGAGTTGGCGGTCGTTGAATCCGGCACGCTCAGCGCGCCGATGTGGTAATCCCCCGCGAGCGTGCCGCGGTACACGGTGAGATTCAGCCCACCGCCCGACTGCGTTTGCCCGCCGCCGTACGATGCGCTCGTCACATGCAGGGCGCCGGTGCGGGCGTTCCAGGCCGTCACCGTGGAATCGGTGGCCTCATGAATGATGAACCCTGTCCCCTCGCCCGCAGTGGCGGGTGAGAAGCTGGCCTTGAGGGTGTCGTTCACCGGCACATTCAGTCCGGTGCCGATCACAAACGTCACGGAGTCCACGGTGCGCGTCGCCGACGAGTACCCGCGCCAAGCGAGGACTCCGCTCAATTGGGTGACGACGGGTTGGCCGCCCCTCGTGGCATCGATGTCGAGTTGAATCCCGGCTATCCGGGTCTCGCCAGCGCCGTCGGCGACGTGCGAAGCGCGGTTCACGAGTCCAAACACGACCGTCCGGAGGATGGCGTAGTTGCTGTCGTTCTTGAGGGCCGTGTCGAGCGTCGTGCGCACCGCGGCGAACTCCAGCCCGTCGATGACGTCGGGGTCCGGGGCGGTGGAGTCCTTGGAACAGGCGAACGCTGCCGCGAGGGCGGCGCAGAGGATCGGGGTCAGACGTTTCATGGGACGCTCCGCGTGATGCCGCAGTATCGCTGCTATTGCTCCCCTCCGGAAGGCGCCACTGCCGCCCGTACCACGATCGGGTAGGGCCGCAGCGCGTCACGGGGGTAGACGCTGCGAGGATTCCACAACACCCACGACCGGATGCCCAGCTCCTCGGCCGCGCGAATCTGCTCGCGGATCTCGAACGGCGTGTAGCGGGGTCGCCGCCGGCCCAGCGTGAACGCCTGGAGGTAGGGCCGGATCTGGGCGGTGCCGCCGGTGGCGGCGTTGCGCGCGATCGCCTCCCGCAGGGCGGCGCGCACGATACGGTACGGCTCGGCGTTGGGATGCGCGAAACCGAACGCGCCGGGATAGTAGTGGCTCGGATACACCATGGGGAGCACGACGTCGCCGACGCCGGCGAAGTCCTCCCACCCCTGCCCGATCCCGAGGTCGCCCTCGGCTGACGCGGTGAGGCCGAAAATGTCGAACGTGATCGGCGCGCCGATC
>WNGD01003339.1_pt1 | contig 19517 bp, 17 predicted proteins | sample 5400671 | NCBI WGS metagenome assembly WNGD01 (sample SAMN13153369, study PRJNA577476) | soil metagenome | isolation source: 40 cm soil or saprolite under grassland replicate 2 | place: USA:California | collected 2016-06-15 | reverse complement strand
AATGAAAGAGTCCCGCGATCAAAAATGGCGCGAAGTAAATATCGAGGTAAGCGAGGCCCATGCTGTTCAACATCAGCGCGAGCTCGAGCGCGGCGGTCAGAATGAGATTTCGTGTGAACCAGTAAAAGCAGGCTGCGGTCGCGAGCAGGAAGATTAAGAGCGAAAACTTCAGGACGAGGAACTGCGCGATTCCAAATGCCGCCGCGCCGCGCGAGACAGCGGCAAGCAGGACAAACGCCAGCGGTGGATAATCGGCGTCGCTTTGCGCGTAGCCGCCGATTAAACCGGAACTAGAGATTTCCCGCATCCAGTTGTTCCAGATCGACACGTCGCCAGTCCCGGGCGAATAAAAAAAACTGACCGCGATCAGATTGGCGAGTGCCAGTAGAGCAAGTCCCGACCAATTCGGCTTAGGTTGCGGCTGGGTAGGGAGTTTCACGATTTAGGCAGCGCTCCTTTTCCTTGATCGACCAACTCGCAGAGCATGAAAGATGACGTGGACATAGCCGCCGCCGTGTCTCAACAAACCGAACTTCGATCGGCCCATTTCCGGATCTCGATCAATCCAGACGACTGGGACTTCGATGACGTTGTAACCGAACAGCACTGGCAGAAGTCCAGTCTCGGCGTTCATGGCAAAGTCATCGCTTTTCCAGGGCATCGACCGGAAGATGTTCGCTTTGTAAAGTTTGAAGTTGTTGCTCAGGTCCTTCTGCTTCACGCGAAAAAGAATTTTAACAACCGTGTGAAATAACCGGTTCATAAAGCGCTTCAGGAAGGGATAGCGAACTACTTTGCCACCTTCGACGAAACGTGACCCGATCACGCCGTCGCACTTTTCCTTTTCAATTGCGTCGATCAGGGCTCGGACCTGCGCGATGTTTTCCACAAAATCGCTGTCCATGGTGAGCGCATATTCAGCGCTGGGACTTAGATTGCGAAAGCCTGTCTTGAGAGCGCGTCCCACTCCGCATGGCGGAGTTCTCTGAATTAATCTGACCTTCGAACTGCGTTTGCCCCAATCGCCCACGATTTCGGCCGTGCGGTCGTTCGAAGCGTCATCGACCACAATCACCTCTAATATTTCGTGACGTCTGTTTTATCTTAAACCGGACGCGGTTTCATCGCCAAAAAATCCGTCGCTTGCAAAACCGCTGGAATGCTCTTTATTCCACCCTCCGCAGCGAGTTTTGTAATTACGCCGTTGGTCCCTGGGCTTCCGTCGCTGGACGTGAAACCGCACTCGCCAGGGGAAACCCGGCCCTGAAAGGAATTTAGCGATTCAAAGATTTAGCGATCTGACGATTTGCTTCTGCAATCGTTAAATCACTCATTCGATAAATCGTTAACTATTAAGATATGCCAGTTCGTTACGGTCGTTTTGAAATGCCAAAAACTCTCGCCAAAGACGAGAGCACAGCCACTGACACTTACGCCAAATTTACCGCCGAGCCGTTTGAAGCCGGTTACGGTCACACCGTTGGAAATTCGCTCCGGCGAGTTTTGCTTTCGTCGCTCGAAGGGGCTGCCATTACCGCAGTAAAAATCACCGGCGCACAACACGAGTTCGCCACGCTTCCCGGTGTGGTCGAAGACGTGACCGACATCGTGCTCAACCTCAAGAAGGTGAAATTCAAAGCCGAAGACCACGAACCGAAAAAACTTTCGGTGACAGTGAACAAAGAAGGCGAAGTCACCGCCGGTGACATTCAGGAAGTGGCTGGCTACGAAGTGCTCAACCCAAAGCTGGTCATCTGCACCTTGGACAAGAAACACAAATTTGACGCCGAGCTTGAAGTGCGCGTCGGCCGCGGTTTCGCTACTGGCGAAGAAAACAAACGCGCCGACCAGCCGATTGGCCTGATCCCGATCGATTCGATTTTCTCGCCGGTTACCCGGGTGAAGTACGCGGTCGAAAACACGCGGGTTGGTCAACGCACCGATTACGACAAGCTGATTCTCGAAGTTTGGACCGATGGTCGATTGACTCCAGACGACGCGCTGCTCCAGGCCTCCGCGATTCTACGCCACCACCTCGATGTCTTCGTCAACTTCAACGAAGAGGTCATCGAGTTCGACGAGACGCCGGCGGGAGTGAGCGAAGAGAACCTGAAGCTGAAGAAGCTGCTCAACATGAGCGTCAACGAAATCGAGCTTAGCGTGCGCGCGGCTAACTGCCTGAACAACGCCAACATCACCACCGTTGGCCAGCTCGCGCAGAAGACCGAGAGCGAAATGCTCAAGTATCGTAACTTCGGCAAGAAGTCGCTCAACGAGATCAAAGATAAACTCCAGCAGCTCGGCCTGAGTCTCGGTATGAAGTTCGAGGCGGGATTGGTCGAGCCGGTTGCCGGGCCTGATGGCGCCACTTCTGGAAACGGCGCTGCGGCGGCGACGACCGAACGCAAATAATCTGAGCAGGGCAGACCGATGAGACATCAAAGAAAGACGGTGCGACTTGGCCGAAAAGCCGAGCATCGCAAGGCGATGCTTGCGAATCAGGTTTGCAATTTGATCGAGCACCAGCGGATCAAAACTACGCTCGCGAAAGCGAAAGCGGTTCGCCCTCTTGCCGAAAAAATGGTCACGCTGGGCAAGAACGGTTCAATTCACGCGCGCCGAACGGCGTTCTCGACCTTGCGACATAAAGACGCCGTCAAAAAATTGTTCGACGAGATCGCGCCGCGATCGACCGAGCGCAACGGCGGTTACACGCGCATCGTGCGACTCGGTCAGCGCAAGAGTGACTCCGCTTCGATGGCATTCATCGAATGGGTCGACGCCGCGGTCGTGGTCGAAGAAAGACCGGCTGAAGAAAAGAAAGCGAAACGGAAAGAGCCAGAGGCGAAAGCAAAGAAGGAGCCGAAGCGCGAAGAGCCGAAGGCAAAAGAAGAGGAAACGCCGGTGGCCGAAGAGCCAAAGAAAAAGCGCCGCTGGTTCAGCCGGAAATCGAGCGAAGAGAAATAATTTCGGACGACTACAACTCAATCAATCGCCACTTTATTTTTCCATTGGCGATTTCGAGCGAGGCTACACTCGCGGGTGAACCGCGGTTCGGCCGCGTGATGCAACCTGGATTTAAAAACAGAACCCCGCCTCGCCTCTCATTTCGTGGCACGTGGGTATGACCATGCAAGACGACATCGACATCATCGAGCGGAACATCAGGCGGAATATGTTCCAGCCGAAATCTCAAACCGCCGCGAACAAGATCGACAACCAGCGGCCACTCGGAATTGCTGTCGCAATTTCCACGCACAATCGTGACCGGCGGACCGATCGCGCGAACCTCATCCAAAATAATTTCCGCGCAAACGTCGCCGAGGTGCCAGATCTCGTCCGCCTCCCGCGCAAGATCGACAATTTTCTGCGGCAATTTGTCATGAGTGTCCGCGAGGACGAATATCCGAAGGGCCTTTCCCATTTAAAGCAATCTCGCACAACGGACACGACGGGCATAAAGATCGCTAATCATAGATTTCGTTGTGAACCTTTGCGGCCTTTGTGCGAGGCATTAGTTTCAAGCTGTGTCATTCAATAATTTCGAACTTTCGCCGGAAGTCGTGCGCGGCACCCAGGCGATGGGCTTTACCGAGCCGACGCCGATCCAGCTTCGCGCGTTTCCAATTATTCTATCTGGCAAAGACTTAATCGGCACCGCGCAGACCGGCACCGGCAAAACCGCGGCGTTTGCGCTGCCGATCTTGACCCTCCTCGCCAAACATGGCGCGTTCCGATGCCTTGTGCTCGAGCCAACCCGGGAGCTAGCCGCGCAAGTCGAGACCGCGTTTCGCGATTACGGCCGTTTCACCGATTTGCGCGCGACCGTTGTTCACGGCGGCGTCGGCTACGGAAAACAGCGCGAAGACCTGAAGCGCGGGGTCGATGTTCTCGTCGCGACACCCGGCCGGCTGCTCGATCTGCTCGAACAACGCACGATGGATTTGCGCCAGGTAGACATTCTGGTGCTCGATGAAGTCGATCGCATGCTCGACATGGGTTTTCTGCCGGACGTTCGCCGCATCGTCGAAAAAATTTCGACCGATCGACAAACGCTCTTGTTTTCGGCGACGCTTCCGCCAGAAATCGAGCGCCTTGCTGCGTGGGTGCTGCGCAACCCTGAGCTGGTAGAAATTGGCGTGCGCCGTTCACCGGCCGAAACCGTGACCCACGCTGTTTATCCGGTCGCGGCAGAACAGAAATTCGACCTTCTGATGGCGCTGCTGGAACGAACCAACTTCGATAGCGCATTAATTTTTTGCCGGACGAAACACGGGGCCGATCGGATCGCGCACAAATTAAAGCAGGGAAACCATTCCGTGGCGGTTTTGCATTCCAATCGCACCCAGCGCGAACGCATTGAAGCACTCGAAGGATTCAAGAGCGGCAAATACGAAGTCATGGTCGCAACCGATATCGCCGCGCGCGGCCTCGACATCGCCGGTGTCAGTCACGTGATCAACTACGATGTGCCCGAGCACGCCGAAGATTACGTGCACCGTATCGGTCGAACTGGCCGGGCCCAAAATGTGGGCGACGCCTTCACCCTCATGAACGGCGAGGAAGTTTCTGCGTTACAGGCGATCGAACGTTTCATCGGACAAAAAATCCCGCGACTCAAACTCGATAATTTTCCGTATCTCTACACCATTCTTTTCGAACCTGAATCGATGACCGGCGGCAGACGCGCCATCGGCGGCGGCCGTTCGCATCGCGGTTATTCCTACGGACGAAGACGCAGGTAGAATTCTGTCATTCCGAGCGGGGTCGAGGAATCTCTTGCTGTTGCCTGGCCTTTATTTGACCAGAAATATCAAGAGATGTCTCCACTCCGGTCGACATGACAGAAGTCAGTTATCTGCCAGTCCGGCTCGGACTACACCACTGATCCACCCAATCGTTCACTGTTTTGTACCAAAGCCGTGAATTCTGCGGCTTGAGCACCCAGTGACCTTCGTCCGGGAAATACAACATCTTCGACGGAATCTTTAATCGTTGCAGGGTCGTGAACAGTTGAAAACCTTCGCTCACGTCGAGCCGGTAATCATTCTGGCCATGAATCACCAACGTCGGCGTCTTGAATTTGTCGGCGAACAAGTGCGGTGAGTATCTGCGATACTTTTCTCTGTTCTTCCAAGGGGGCCCGCCAAATTCCCATTCGTTAAACCAAAGCTCTTCCGTCGTGCCGTAAGCCGATTCGCTGTTGAACATGCCGTCGTGCGACACGATGCATTTGAAGCGATCGGTGTGGCCTAACAACCAGTTGGCCATGTAACCGCCGTAGCTCGCGCCGAGCGCCGCCTCGCGGTTCTTGTCGATGAACGGATAAGTCTTCTCCACGTAATCGAGCCCCTTCATCAGATCGACATACGGTTTGCCACCCCAATCGCCGCTGATCGAATCAGTAAACTTCTGCCCGTAACCGGTCGAGCCGTGGAAATTGATCATCACCACCACGTAGCCGTTCGCCGCGAACAACTCCGCGTTCCAGCGATACGTCCACGAATTTCCCCACGCCCCTTGCGGCCCGCCGTGGATCAAAAACTTCAATGGATATTTCTTATTCGGATCGAATCCCGGCGGCTTGACCATGAAACCCTGCACCTCTTCGTCATTCGCGCCTTTGAACGTGAACGACTCCAACGGCTGCATGTCGATCTGCGACAACAGCGCGTCGTTCATGTGGGTAATCTTGTGATATGTCGCGTCCTCGAACATTCCGATGACCGAGATCTCATTCGGCGAACCGGCCGACATTTCCGTAAAGAATAAATTTCCTTTCCAATCCCACACCAGATCGTCTGCGTGGATTGGCTTTTGCGGATTTCGGACCTGTTGCGGTGGCGTCCCGTCGAAGTCGACGCTAAAAACGGAAGAAAAACCGTGATCTTCTGCCGTAAAAAGTATTGACGGTACCTTCTCCCGAGCGTCCCAACACCACGTGAAACTTCCAACAGACCGATCGAATCTTTCGGTCCAGTTGTGAAGCTTCCCAAACGATCTTTCATAACTCACAAGAGACCATTTGTCGGCCTCGAAACCAGCTCGCGCTTGCGATCGCCAGGCAATGTGTTTGCCGTCGGGATTATAGAGCGGGGTCGAATCACTGCCGGGACTGGTGGAGATTTTCCTAGACGCGCCGCCGGCCATCGGCACGACGAAAATTTCGTTGTTCGTGCTGGTCGCTTCGACTTCATCGATGTTGCTCGTATAAGCGACCTCCTGGCCGTCCGGCGAAATCGCATACATGTCCTGACCGCCGAGATGAAACGGCGGCACATCGTGATCGCCGGGTGTCAAATCGCGCGCTTCTTGGTGTAGTGGCGGCTGTGTCAGCCGCGAATCTGCGGCCGGCACGGCCGCCTCTACATTCTGAACAAAAAGGTGGCTCCGTTTGAATTCGGTAAACGCGTTCCAGTGCCGATAAAACAGCTTCGTGAAAATCTTCGCTTTCACTTTGCTCTTCTTCAGCTCGTCGTCGCGTTGCTTGTTGCACGCGTCATCTTTGCAATCGGGATAAACCGCCGAAACGAACACGATGTTCTTCCCATCCGGCGACCAAATCCCGCCGTCCGCGCCGGTGGAAATGTTCGTCACCTGATGTGGCTTGCCGACAAGCGCACCCGCGTTCGAATCAAAATCACACATCCAGATTTGCGTCGGATCGGTCGCTTTCGAGGTCCAGATCAAGCGTTTGCCGTCTGGCGAGAAACGCGGCCGCTCTTCGTGATTCGGCGTTTCATTCAAGCGCTTCGATTCACCGCCACGCGCCGGGACGATCCACAAGTGGGAATTCTTGGTGTTCGCCTCAAGATCGACATCGGTCGCCGCAAACACCACCCATTTCCCGTCCGGCGACGGCACTGGCTCGTCGAGCCGTTTCAATTTCATCATGTCCTCGAACGTGAACGGATGCTTGGCACTCGCGGGGGCACTTGCTGATGGCGTTTGAGCGAAAACCGAGCTGGCAAGAACAATTGAAACCGCGACAAAAATCTTCATGCGCTGCTCATTTGTATTTTGTCATTCCGAGCGAAGTCGAGGAATCTCTCGCTATTTCAGAAATATTTAGAGATGTCTCCACTTCGGTCGACATGACATTAGAATAGCGCCATGGCTGAAGTAACAATCGAGACAATCAAGAACGGTCCGTACATCGTGAAGGGCGAAGTGGAATTGATGGATAGCGACGGAAACAAATTCCCGGTGGAGAAACGGATGGCGCTCTGTCGTTGCGGCGCGTCGACCGAGAAACCGTTTTGCGACGGCACCCATTCCAAGATCGGCTTTCAAGCGGCCGAGAAAGCCGTGCCCGAATCCAAAGAATAGCACCGCTGTCATGAAGACGCGCGCCTTTGCTGTCTATTTGCTGATTTTCACGCTAGCAAACTTGACGGCTTTAAGCCGTCAAGTTTCTGGAGCTGTCGGGACCGCTGATCGCGTCGCACTCGTTGGCGCGACGGTGATTAATCCCGCCGACGGCAAAGTGATGCCGAATGCGATCGTAGTGATTAACGGCGACAAGATCGAACGCGTCGCGATGGGCAAGCAAAACGCGTCGGCGCTGGGCAAGCAGATCGATTGCGCCGGCAAGTTTATTTTGCCCGGTTACATCGACACCCACATTCACTTCTTTCAATCAGCCGATCTGTTCACGCGACCGGACGGCGCCGATTTCAACAGCGTTCGCTCCTACAAAGATGAAGTCGCGTGGATCAAGTCTCACCTCGACGACGTCTTCGCGCGTTACATCCGTTGCGGGATCACCAGCGTGGTCGATGTCGGCGGTCCGTTCTGGAACTTCGAAGTCCGCAAAACTGCCAACGCGACCGCGAAAGCACCGCGGGTCGCCGTCGCCGGTCCGCTAATTTCCAGCGTTTCCCGCGAGAAACTCGATCTGGGCGATCCGCCGATCGTGAAGATCGACGGTCCCGAGCAAGCGCGCCAGTTCGTGCGCAAACTCGCCGAGCAAAAACCCGATCTGGTGAAGATCTGGTACATCGTCGACAAGGATCACCCGGTCGATGCGTTTCGATCGACCGTTCGCGCCACTGTTGAAGAAAGTCACGCCCATCAGATCCGCGTGGCCGTGCACGCGACTGAGTTGGAAACCGCACGCGCAGCAGTTGAAGAAGGTGCGGACATTCTGGTGCATAGCGTGGTCGATAAACCGGTGGACGACGCGTTCGTGAAACTGCTGAAAGATCGACATACGATTTTGTGCCCGACCCTGGTCGTGTTCGAGCGCTACGGCCGCACGTTTTCGCACCAGTTGAATCTCACGCCAGAGGAAAAGGCGTGGGGTAATCCAGAAGTGATCGCTTCGCTGGACGTGACGAAGATTCCGCCGGACAAATTGCCCGACCGGATCAAGACCGCGCTGGCGAAACCGGATGAGGCATTGGATCGGATCACGAAAACTTACGAAGTGGCACTGCCGAATTTGAAAAAATTGGAAGACGCCGGCATCTCGATCGCGGCAGGCACAGATGCCGGGAACATTGGAACCATTCACGGACCGGCCCTGTTCCGGGAATTTCAGTTGATGAAAGAGGCCGGGCTGACACCGATGCAGATTCTACAATGTGCCACGGCAAACGCTGCTCAACTTTTTGGCGGCGACACCGGCGCGCACATCGGCAAGATCGACAATGGCTACTACGCCGACCTCGTCGTTTTAAAATCGAATCCGCTCGATGACATTGCGCATGCGTCTGACATCGACACAGTCATTAAGAACGGCGTGGTCTATCCAGTCGATTCGATTTTGCGTTGAACACAATCACAAAGCTCGTCGGTATTTGTTTTTGCGGGACCGCGTTGTCGATCTTCGCGGCCGAGCCTGGCCAGAACGAGGATTGGAAACTAGTTAAGCAAAGCAGCGGCGTAGCGATTTACAGCCGCCCACACGCAGGATCGCGCCTAAAGGAATTCAAAGCGGTCGGCGAAATCGATGCACCGACCGAAACGGTTCATAAGGTGATCGACGACGTCGAGGCTTATCCGAATTTCATGCCCTACACGACAGAGTGCCGCGTGATTGAAAGAAACAGCGACTCGATTCTCACTTATCAGCGACTTTCGCCAAAGATCGTCAGCGATCGCGATTATACGCTTCGGATCGAGAAGAAATCGTGGCCCACACAAAATGGGTCGGCTTATTTGCATCGGTGGAAACCGGCCAATGAACATGGCCCGGCCGAGAAGCCCGGCGTCTTTCGAGTGAAGTTGTGCGACGGTTCGTGGTTGCTCGAGCCGACCAGCGAGGGCAAAACGCGGGCGACTTATTTCGTGTTTACTGACAGCGGAATCAACGTCCCAGCTTTTTTGGCGAATACCATCAGCGAAACAGGAATCAGCAAACTCTTCGCGGCCGTGCGCAAACAAGCAAAAGACCCGAAGTATCAGGCGAAATGAGAGTTCAGGCGTGAAGTTCAGCCGATTTGGTCTATCCTGCGCGCTGCGCAGATGCCGCGGAACAACGATCTAAAGAAAATCTTGCTGATCGGCTCCGGTCCAATCGTGATCGGGCAGGGCTGCGAATTTGATTATTCCGGCGTGCAAGCGTGCAAGGCGCTGCGCGAGGAGGGCTACCAAGTCGTGCTGGTAAATTCGAATCCGGCGACGATCATGACCGATCCGGAATTCGCGGATCGCACTTACATTGAGCCGATCACGGCCGAAGTGATCGAAGCAATCATTGCTCGAGAAAAACCGGATGCGCTTTTGCCGACGATGGGCGGGCAGACGGCGCTGAATGCGGCGATGGAGCTTTATCGCAACGGCGCGCTGGCACGGCACAAAGTAAAATTGATCGGCGCCAACGCGAAGGCGATCGCGAAAGGGGAAGATCGACAATTGTTCAAGGAAGCGATGCTGCGAATCGGACTCGACGTGCCGCGCTCGAGCGTGGCGCGTTCGCTGGCGGATGTGGGGCGAATCGCAAAGGAGATCGGAACTTTTCCACTGATTATTCGACCGGCATTCACGCTCGGCGGGAGCGGCGGCGGCATTGCTTACAATTCGGACGAATTGGACGAGATCGCGGGCCGCGGCCTGGCAATGTCGCCGGTCAGCGAAGTGCTGATCGAAGAATCGCTCGTTGGCTGGAAAGAATTTGAAATGGAAGTGATGCGCGACCGCATGGACAACTGCGTCGTCGTTTGCTCAATCGAAAATTTCGATCCGATGGGCGTGCACACCGGCGATTCCATTACCGTCGCGCCGGTGCAAACGCTGACCGACAAGGAATATCAAATGATGCGCGACGCCGCATTCGCGGTCATCCGTGAGATCGGCGTCGAGACCGGCGGGTCGAACATCCAATTCGCGGTCCATCCGGACAACGGGCGCATGGTCGTAATCGAAATGAATCCGCGCGTATCGCGTTCGAGCGCGCTTGCATCGAAGGCAACTGGATTTCCGATCGCGAAGATCGCGGCCAAACTCGCGATTGGTTACACGCTCGACGAAATCAAAAATGACATCACGCGGGAGACGCCGGCGTGCTTTGAGCCGACGATCGATTACTGCGTAGTCAAAGTACCTCGGTTCACTTTCGAAAAATTTCCGCAAGCCGATCCGACGCTGACCACGCAAATGAAAAGTGTCGGAGAAGCGATGGCGATCGGCCGGACATTCAAGGAAGCACTGCAAAAAGCGTTGCGCAGTTTGGAAATCAAACGCTTTGGACTTTGCGGGGATGGCGCAGATAAAGATGTCGATCTTGAAACGCTGCGGCTGAAGCTCGCGATCCCGAATGCAGAACGAACTTTCTATCTCGCACAAGCATTCCAGAAGGGCGCATCGGTCGATGAAGTTTTCGAGCTGACCAAGATCGACAAATGGTTTTTGCGGAACGTGGCAGAGATAGTCGCCGAATCGCAGTGTTTAAAAACCAAAACGGTGTTGCGCAGCAAGAAGCTCGGGTTTTCGGATCGACAGCTCGCTTGGGCAAACGGCTCGACCGAAGAGAAGATTCGCGCGAAGCGCATCGGCGAAAAAGTGACGCCAACATATCGACTGGTCGATACCTGCGCGGCGGAGTTCGAGGCTTACACGCCGTATTATTACTCGACTTACGGCGACGAGAACGAGCGGCGCGAAAGCGGGAAGCGGAAGGCGATGATTCTTGGCGGGGGCCCGAACCGGATCGGGCAGGGAATCGAGTTCGATTACTGCTGCGTGCACGCCGCGTTCGCGCTCCGCGAACTCGGCTTCGAAACGATCATGGTGAATTCGAATCCGGAAACGGTTTCAACCGATTACGACACGAGCGACAAACTTTATTTCGAGCCACTGACGCTCGAGGACGTTCTTAATATATATGAGCAGGAGAAGCCGGAAGGCGTAGTGGTGCAGTTCGGTGGCCAGACGCCGCTCAATCTGGCAGACGGATTGAAAGCGGCCGGTGTTCCGATTTTTGGCACGCAGCCGGAGAGCATTGAGACCGCGGAAGATCGCAAATTGTTCGCCGCTATGTTGGATAAGCTCGGATTGCGCCAGACACCGAGCGGATCGGCGGTTAGTACTGACGAAGCAGTAAGGATCGCGAGCAAGATCGGTTATCCGGTTTTGGTCCGACCGAGTTTTGTTCTCGGCGGTCGCGCAATGGAACTCGTTTATAACGAACCCGATTTGCGGCGCTACATGACGAGCGCAATCGAAGTAACGCCGGACCGCCCAGTGCTGGTTGATCGTTTTCTGGAAGACGCAATCGAAGTCGACGTCGATTGTATTTCCGACGGCGAAACGACCGTGATCGGCGCGATCATGGAACACATCGAAGAAGCAGGGATCCACAGCGGCGACAGCGCGTGCGTGATCCCGACGTTTTCCTTGTCGCAGAAAGTGCTCGATGAAATTTCGTCAGCGACAAAGGCGATGGCGCGCGAATTACGCGTCCGTGGTCTGATGAACGTGCAGTTCGCGGTCAAAGGTGAAGATGTTCATGTCCTGGAAGTAAATCCGCGCGCGTCGCGGACGGTGCCGTTTGTGAGCAAGGCGATTGGCGTGCCGCTGGCCAAGCTGGCCGCGAAGATTATGGCCGGCAAAAAGTTGCGGGAACTGGGGTTCACCAAGGAAATCGTGCCCAAACACTTTTCCGTCAAAGAAGCGGTCTTCCCGTTTCTGCGTTATCAGGGCATGGACATTTCACTGGGCCCGGAAATGAAATCGACCGGCGAAGTGATGGGAATGGATGTCGATCTTGGCCTCGCTTACGCAAAATCGCAGATGGCTGCGCCGCCGCCGTTGCCGAAAAAAGGGAATGTGTTCATCAGCGTGAAAGACACCGATAAGGAATCGGTGATTCAGGTCGCGCGCGAATTCGTGAAACTCGGCTTCGGAATTATCTCAACCAGCGGAACCGCAGAAGCGCTGATGAAGGCGAAAATAAAAGTAAAAAAAGTTTTCAAATTGCACGAAGGCAGACCGAACGTGCTCGACCGGGTCAAGAATGGCGACATCAGTTTCATCATCAACACGCCGAGCGGGAAAATCCCGCGTGAGCACGAGGTTATGATCCGAAACGCCGCGCTCGCGCAAAAAATTCCGATCATGACGACGGTGCGCGCGGCCCAGGCGAGTGCGAACGGGATTCGTTCTTTGCAAAAAAGCAAAGTGCAGGTGCGGAGCCTGCAGGAATATCACGCTACAGTCTGAAAATTTGCGACGGGTATAGACCGCCGCTACAGAAAAAGAATGAAGATGTCGATTTTAGCGATGTTCCTATTAAGCTCCGCGCTATTTGCAGCGGAAGAAAAGAAGGAGGATACGAGTCCCGTGAGTACAGGAAATGAAGTCGCAGTAATCAAAACGAGCGAGGGCGACATGGTGGTGGAGTTTTGGACCGACGCCGCGCCGAACACGATCGAAAATTTCAAGAAACTGGCCCGCGCCGGTTTTTACAACGGCACGATCTTCCATCGGATCGTGAAAGCATTCATGATCCAGGGCGGCGATCCGAATTCAAAAGATCCGAGCAAAGAAAATCGCTACGGCGAGGGCGGTCCCGGTTACAAAATCAAAGCGGAGTTCAACGATCACTTGCACGAGCGCGGCGTGATCTCAATGGCGCGCGAGCCCGATCCGGATTCGGCTGGTTCACAATTCTTCATTTGTCTCGCGCCGGTGCCGCGACTCGATCACCAATACACAACGTTCGGCAAATTGATCAAAGGCGACGACGTGCTCGGAAAAATTGGCGACACCCCGGTGAGCCGCAATAGCATGGGTGAAATGAGCAAGCCGACCAAACGCGTGACGATCGAAAAGATCGAGATCGTCCCGGCCGGTTCGGTGCACTAGCCCTCCTCCTTGTCATTCCGAGCGAAGTCGAGGAATCTCCTACTGTTTCAGAAACATTTAGAGCTGTCTCCACTTCGGTCGACATGACACAAGACAAAATAAAAGCCGCGCTGGTGCAGATGCGTTGCGGCGCGGATCCCGAGAAGAATTTCTCGCGCGCTCTCGATTTCATTCGCGACGCGGCCAAGAAAGGCGCAGGGATTGTCTGTCTGCCCGAACTTTTCCGCTCCCAATATTTTTGCCAGACCGAAGACCACAAAAATTTCGAGCTGGCGGAAGAAATCCCCGGAAGATCAACCTCCGCGCTAAGCGAATTGGCAGGCGAGCTAAGCGCGGCGATTGTCGCATCGCTTTTTGAGAAACGAAGCGCCGGCATTTACCACAACACCGCCGCAATCATCGATGGCGACGGAAAGTTCCTCGGAAAATATCGCAAGATGCACATTCCGGACGATCCGCTCTATCACGAAAAGTTTTATTTCACGCCGGGCGATCTCGGTTTTCAGGCGTGGGAAACAAAGTCCGGCAAGATCGGCGTCTGCGTTTGCTGGGACCAATGGTATCCGGAGGCGGCACGACTGACAGCGCTGCGCGGCGCGGAAATTATTTTTTATCCGACGGCGATCGGGTGGCATCCGAGCGAGAAAGAAGAATTTGGCGCGGCCCAACATTCCGCCTGGGAAACCATTCAACGGAGCCACGCAATTGCGAACGGCTGCTACGTCGCCGCAGCGAATCGCGTCGGCCACGAAGCGCCGGCCGGCGGCGACGGAATTGAATTCTGGGGGCAAAGTTTCATTTGCGGGCCGGACGGCGAGATTGTCGCCAAAGGTTCGGTCGATCAAGAGGAAATCGTGATCGGCGAAATCGATTGGGACCGCGTGAATGAATATCGGACGCACTGGCCGTTTCTGCGCGACCGGCGCGTCGACGCCTACGCGGGAATCGAGCAACGGTTGCTCGATTGACAGTTTCATTTTGCGGAGAAGCGCCGTACGTTTGCGGCATGAAAACGATTCTCTTCATAACAATGTTTTGCGGGGTGGCTTGGTTTGCCCAGGCACAAGAAGTCACAAAGGCCGCAGCGCAATTGGAGCCGAAGTCGGGCAGTCAGGTAACCGGCCTGGTCACATTCACAAAAGTTGGCGACGAAATCCAGGTGGTCGCAGACATCCAAAATCTCAAACCGGGCAAACACGGTTTTCACATTCACGAAAAAGGCGATTGCTCGGCGGCGGACGCAGCGTCGGCGGGCGGACATTTCAATCCCACCCAAAAACATCACGGCGGACCGACGACGGCTGAACATCACGCTGGCGATCTCGGCAACATCGAAGCGGATGCTTCCGGCAAAGCGCATCTGGATTGGAAAGGCAAGTTGAGTCTGAGCGGGAAAGATTCAATCATCGGCCGATCTGTGGTCGTTCACGAGAAAGAAGATGATTTGAAGACGGATCCGGCCGGCAATTCCGGCGCGCGGATCGGCTGCGGCACCATTAATGCGGCCGATTAAGCTCTCCGCGAAATGGTAAGATCGACATGCAGTTGATGACGTTGAGTGAAATTCGCCGGGGCGCGCAAAGCGGGCCGGTATCGGCCCGCGTGCACGTCCAGGTCGAATCGGCAGCGCCGAAACTCACTCGCGAACAAAAACCGTACTGCGAACTGGGTCTGGCCGACGCCTGCGATCGAATGACGTTGCGAGTCTGGAGCGATCATCCAGCCTATAAGACATGCGGTGCCCTGAACAGCGAAAGCTTCATCGAGTTAACCGGAGACTTTAATTCCCATTCGCAGTACGGCCTCGAAGCGCAGAAATGGACGATGCGACCGTTAACGCCACAGGAGAAAAACGAATTGCTGCAGGGGCCAGCGGAGCTGCGCGCAAGACAAAACGCGGATTGGCAATTTATCCTCGAAACCATCGGGACGATTAGCGACCCGCGTTTGCGCGCATTGTGCGACGTCTTCGTAAGAGATTTAGGCGAACGTTTCCGGCGTACCGCGGCAGCGCGAAATTATCATCACGCACGTCGCGGGGGTTTGGTCGAGCACACCGCGCAGATGATGCGGATCGCGAACAAAATTGCGCCGCTGTATCAGCAATTGAATGTCGATCTTTTGCTAGCCGGCATTTTGTTTCACGATTGTGGCAAGCTCTGGGAGAACGCGCTGCCCGAAAACGGATTCGTCATGGGCTACGACGAGCGTGGCGAACTGATGGGACACATCTCGATCGGACTCGAACTGGTGAATTCGTTGTGGCGAAAAATTTTGACGGACAACGGCGACTCGTGGAAAAACCTAACGCCGTCGTCGGAGGATGTGCGTCTGCATTTGTTGCATCTAATCGGCGCGCATCATGGTGAAGCGCAGTTTGGTTCGCCGGTCAGTCCGAAAACTCCGGAAGCGATGGCGCTCCATTACATCGACAATCTGGATGCGCGGCTGGAAATGTTCGCTGCTGGTTACACAACGGCAAAACCGCTGGCGACCCGCATCTTCGATCGGGTCCGCCCGCTGCCGGGGAACTTGGTGGCACCACTCGAAAAATTTCAAGCATCGGCAGGTCCGCCAAAGTCTGACGACCAACTATTTTAACTGAAGCCGCCGTCTGGCTTCAGCGAGATACGTTTGGTCGATCTCGAAGCCGATGAATTTTTTCATGCCGCAATTTTTCGCGGCAACGGCGGAGTTTCCGATACCAAGAAACGGATCGAGCATCGTGTGCACACGCGAGACGCCGTGCAATTTTATGCACCATTCGGCGAGCTGAACCGGAAACGTGGCCGGATGCGGTCGCTCCTTTTCGCGGCTCTGAATTGTTTCGTAAGGAATGAACCAGGTATTGCCCCGACAGCGGGCGTCGCGCCCGTGCGTGTGCGACCAGCGAGCGATGTTGCTCTTGTCTTGATAAGGGACACCGAGCGCGAGCCGGTCGACGTCGATCTTCCCGCCGACGGTGAAATGAAAAATGTATTCGTGGCAGTCGTTCAGGAATCTTTTCGAACTAATCGGTTTAAAGTGTCCGAAGGTCCGATCGTCAATGGCAATCGACTTGATCCAATGAATGGTGTTTTGCAGAACGAAGAGATCGCGAAGGTGAAAAACAATTTCGTGCGGAAGCATCGGGTTTGACGGCGACGAACCAATGTTGAGGAAAAATGAGCCGCCCGGCTTCAGAACGCGCCGAACCTGCGCCGCCCAGTTCGCGCACCAGTTCAAATACGAACGTCGATCTTGCCGGTCAGAATATTTTCGATATCGAACGCCAAGATTGTAAGGCGGCGAAGTAACGACAAGATCGACATCTTCATTAGGCAAATGCGCCATGCCTTTGACGCAATCCTCTGGGCGCAAGTCGAATTGGGTCACGGCAGAAAAGTGACCGAACAAATTCGATTCGTACAGCGAATTCGTTATTGTTTAGGCAATGTCGGACAAACCTTCCAAGCTGAAGATCGCGGACCGCGAGTTCACGTCGCGCTTGCTCGTCGGCACGGGGAAGTTTGCTTCAAACGAATTGATGCGGGATGCGCTGGTGGCGAGTGGGACCGAAATTGTGACGGTGGCGCTGCGGCGCGCCGATCTTTCCGGCAAGCACGATCCGTTCGCGAATATTCTGGATTTTATCGATCCGAAACGCTTTCTGCTTTTGCCAAACACGAGCGGAGCACGCACCGCCGAAGAAGCAGTGCGGCTGGCGCGTTTGGCGGCGAGCGCCGGTTTGCCCAGATGGATCAAGCTCGAGATCCATCCCGATCCGCGTTATTTATTGCCGGATCCGGTGGAAACACTTGCCGCGGCTGAAATCCTCGTGAAAGAAGGATTCACGGTGCTTCCGTACATCAACGCCGATCCAGTCGAAACGTTTGCAAGACGTGGGCACCGCCACAGTGATGCCACTAGGCTCGCCAATCGGCAGCAATCGCGGGATTGAAACCCGGCCACAAATCGAAATCATCATTGAGCAGGCGACGGTACCGGTCGTGGTCGATGCCGGCTTAGGCGCACCGAGCCAGGCAGCGGAGGCGATGGAAATGGGCGCGGACGCAGTCTTGGTGAATACTGCCATCGCCATCGCGTCTGATCCCATCCGCATGGCGCAAGCGTTCAAAAAGGCGATCGAGGCCGGTCGTGAAGCGCACGAAATCGGTTTGGGCGAAAAGCAATGGACGGCTTCGCCGACGAGTCCCCTGACTGCATTTTTCTCGAGTCAGGCGCAGTCCGGCTGAAAAAACTTGCGCGCAACAATTCCATTTGCGCTGTGTTCAAACGTGGAGATAATCACGTCCCCAACAGCCCCCGCGGCATTAAACTAGCTGCTTTCTTTCCATCAACCCCCATGTTCTTATCCGAGCTAAGCCGGATTCGGCGCAGTCTGCGTATTCGCTAATCTAGAACCAGATCACAGTGTGGAAACATCCTCATTCCCAATCCGGGCGTTCTAGTCCACGCATTTTCGCAGCCATCAGCCTTTGTTTAGTTGGCGCAGGGCTGGCGATGTTAAGTTTGGCGGCACCGACATCTGGGGTTTCGTCCAGCGCGGCTAATTTTAGCAGGGGCGAATCCGTAGTTCCGTCTGAATTTCGCGGCGATGTAAGAAACTTGCCCCAGACCATAACTCCAGAGCAAAGAAAGCGCTTCATCCGGCCGCTTGAACTCGATTACCCCGTGCCTGCGATCAAGCAGGTCCTGCCCGGAGGCTCTCTTGAAGCTCAAACGTTAGCGCCGACCTCAGTTGGGACCGCCGCTCCGTTGACACCGATGCCGGGTCCCGCCAGTTCGTTCGATGGCATGAACTTCAATGCCAATGGCGCCGGCCATCCACCGGATACAGTCGGAGACGTTGGCCCGAATCATTTCGTCCAAGCTGTTAACACGTCGGTAGGAATTTTTGATAAAGCAACCGGCGCAGCGCTCGCAACGTTCACCTTCGATGATCTTTGGGCCAACGCTGGAACAGGGACCTCTTGCGATACCTTTCATGGGGGCGACCCCACTGTGATCTACATCCCGCAGTACGACAGGTTTATCGTCGCGGATTTTTCCTGGAGCAACAATCAGACCGGTCCCTATTACGAGTGCGTTGCTGTTTCAAAGAGCAGCAATCCGGTCAGCGGCGGTTGGTGGTTTTATGCGATTCGGGCTGACGACGCTGCCCATCCATGGTTTCCCGATTATCCGAAGATGGGCATCTGGCCGGACGGGCTATACATGACCGCCAATATGTTCGACTGCCTGGATAGCTCCTGTAATAACGCCAATTATCGAGAGGCACGAGCCTATGCCTTCAACATCGCTGACCTGGTCAATGGCGCGATCTTGAGAAGTGTAGTAGTCGACACCAATTCCAATCATTTTAGCCTGTTGCCCAGTAATTATCGTGGGACAGCTCCGCCCGCAGGATCCCCCAACTACATGGTCGCGGAATCCGTTACTTTGTTTGCTTGGGAAGTCTACAAGTTCCATCCGGATTATGCTGTCCCGGCCAACTCGACATTCGTTGGTCCGACCAACGTATCGCAAGCCGCTTACGTCGGCGCGGCCGACCCAGTGCCAGAGCCTTTTGGTAACGATACAGACACCCTCGCTGATAGGGCGATGATGCAGAATCAGTATCGAAACATCGGGGGTGTCGAATCGCTTTGGGTCAATCACACGACCGGAACGCCGAGCGGATCAACTCCGACGGGGATACAATGGGCCCAGATCAATGTTACTGGCGGCACGATTAACACCACGCCGGTCCAACAACAGATATTTAATAACGGCCCAGACGGTCTTAACCGCTTTATGGGATCGCTTGCCGTTGATCATGTCGGGAACATGGCTGTCGGCTACACCGCTTCGAGTGGGACCATCGCACCGGACATTCGATACGCGGGCCGACTATCCACGGATCCGGCCAACACCTTGCCCCAAACCGAGGTAACAATGCTGCCATCGATCACCCGCAGCGTGCAGTTCGGGATCTGCGGCAGTTCCACCTGCACCAGATGGGGCGACTACAGCGCGATGAGTGTTGATCCGGTAGACGACTGCACTTTTTGGTACACAAACATGTACTTTCCGGTTAAGGGTTTAAATTGGGTAACCCGCATCGGCTCATTCAGGTTTTCGACGTGCTCCGCCGGTCCGACTCCGACTCCTGGCGGAACTCCGACACCAACGCCAACTCCGACGCCGCCGCCGACCGGACCAGCAGT
>WNGD01002412.1_pt1 | contig 19517 bp, 15 predicted proteins | sample 5400671 | NCBI WGS metagenome assembly WNGD01 (sample SAMN13153369, study PRJNA577476) | soil metagenome | isolation source: 40 cm soil or saprolite under grassland replicate 2 | place: USA:California | collected 2016-06-15 | reverse complement strand
AAGGGCGCGCGGGTCAAATTTTCGGGGAGCAAACGCATCGTGACCGACGGACCCTTCGCCGAGACGAAGGAGCTCATCGCCGGCTTCTGGATCTGGCAGGTGAAGTCCAAGGACGAGGCGATCGCGTGGCTCAAGCGCGCGCCCTTCGACGACGGCTTCGAGGTCGAGATTCGGCAGGTCTTCGAGGCGGAGGACTTCGGTCCCGCCCTGACGCCCGAGGCAAGGGAGCGCGAGGAGCGCGTGCGCAGGGAGACGAGCGCCAGGGCAAAGAAGGGGAGATAGGACCATGCGATTCATGATCATCGTGAAGGCCACGAAGGACTCGGAAGCCGAGCTCATGCCGATCGGGCCGGCCTGGGAGCCCGTCTTTGCCGAGATGGCCAAGTACCACGAGGAGCTTCAAAAGGCCGGCGTCCTGCTCGATGCCTCGGGGCTCCAGCCGAGTTCGAAGGGCTGGCGGATCAAGTACTCCGAAGGCAGGCGCACGGTGATCGACGGGCCCTTCACCGAGGCCAAGGAGCTGGTCGCCGGCTACACGCTCATCCAAGTGAAGTCACGGGAAGAGGCCCTCGAATGGGCCAGGCGTTTCCCCAATCCCGCTCTGGCGGACGGCGAGATCGAGGTGCGCCAGCTGTACGAGCTGGACGATTTCGGTCCCAGCGAGGCGGTGGAGCGGTTCCGCAAGCTGGACCTCACATGAGTCATCTACGCCCCATGAAAAAATTCGCCTCGGTGGCCGCCTACTTGAGGGCGGTCCCGCCCGCCCCGCGGGCCGCACTCCAAAAGCTGCGCAAGACGATCAAGGCCGCCGCGCCCAAGGCGACCGAGGTCATCAGCTACGGCATCCCGATGTTCAAGCATCACGGCATGCTCGTGGGCTACGCCGCGTTCCAGGAGCACTGCAGCCTGTTCATGAGCACCGCTCTCGCGAAGGCCTTCAAGAAGGCGCTCGCACCGTACCAAACCTCCAAGGGGACGATTCGCTTCACCGTCGACAAGCCCCTCCCCAAGGCGTTAGTGCGGAAGCTCGTCAAGGCGCGCGTCGCGCAAAACGAAGCCAGGCGGTGATGACGTCCGATACTCACCGCGCGATCGAGGCGGTGTGGCGGATCGAATCGGCCAAGGTCATCGCCGGGCTGACGCGCATGGTGGGCGACTTGGGTCTGGCCGAGGATCTCGCGCAGGACGCGCTCGTCGCCGCGCTCGAGCGGTGGCCCGAGTCGGGCGTCCCGGACAACCCGGGCGCCTGGCTGATGGCCACGGCGAAGCATCGGGCCATCGATGTCCTGCGCCGCGGCAAGCTGCTCGAGCGCAAGCACGTCGAGCTCGGTCACGAACTGGAAGCCCGCCAGGAGAGTCCGGAGCGGGAGCTGCACACCGCGCTCGACGATCACGTTGGGGACGATCTGCTCAGCCTCATGTTCACGGCCTGTCATCCGGTGCTCACGACAGAGGCGCGAGTGGCGCTGACGCTGCGCCTGCTCGGCGGCCTCACGACCGACGAGATCGCGCGGGCCTTCCTGGTCCCGAAGGCCACCATCGCGCAGCGCATCGTGCGAGCCAAGCGCACACTCGCGGCGGCGCGCGTCCCGTTCGAGGTGCCCCCCCCCGGAGCCGAGCTCGCCGCCCGTCTCTCGTCGGTCCTCGAGGTGATCTACCTCGTCTTCAACGAGGGCTACTCGGCGACCGCCGGCGACGACTGGATGCGACCGGCGCTGTGCGCGGATGCCCTCCGGCTCGGCCGGATCCTGGCCGAGCTCGTTCCCCAGGAACCCGAGGTCCACGGCCTCGTCGCACTGATGGAGATCCAGTCATCGCGGTCGGGCGCGCGCGTCGGCCCGTCGGGCGAGCCGATCCTGCTGCTCGATCAGGACCGGGGGCGGTGGGATCACCTCCTCATCCGCCGCGGTCTGGCGGCATTGGAGCGCGTCGAGGCGCTGGGCGGCGGGTACGGCCCGTACGCGCTCCAGGCCGCCATCGCGGCCTGTCATGCGCGCGCCCACTCGCCGGAACAGACCGACTGGACCCGCATCGTGGCGCTGTACGATGCGCTCGCCCAGCTGCAGCCGTCTCCCGTCGTAGACCTCAATCGCGCGGTGGCGCTCGGGATGGCGTTCGGTCCGGCAGCCGGCCTCGAGGTCGTGGACAGGCTGACGTCGGAGCCGTCACTCGCGGGCTACCACCTCCTGCCGGCCGTGCGCGGCGACCTGCTGGCCAAGCTCGGCCGCTTCGCCGAGGCGCGTGGCGAGTTCGAGCGCGCGGCATCGCTCACCCGCAACACCCGCGAGCGCACCTTGCTCCTCGAGCGCGCCGCCACCTGTGCGCGCGGATGATGATCGTTCATCTGATCGACGGCACGTACGAGCTGTTCCGCCAGTTCTACGGCCGGCGCCACCTCAGCAAGGGCAAGGACGAACCCTTTGGCGCCGTCGTCGGCGTGCTGCATTCGGTATTGGAGATGATCGAGACAGGGGCGACTCACGTTGGTGTGGCGACCGATCACGTCATCGAGTCGTTCCGCAACGGCCTCTGGCCCGAGTACAAGACCGGGGAGGGCATCGAGCCCGCGCTGCTTGCGCAATTCCACCCGCTCGAGGAAGCGCTCGCCGTCATGGGCGTGGTGGTGTGGCCCATGGTCGAGCTCGAGGCCGACGACGCACTCGCTTCCGCGGCGCACATCGCCGCCCGAGACGACCGGGTGGAGCGAGTCTGCATCTGGACACCCGACAAGGACCTGGCGCAGTGCGTGCGCGGCGATCGCGTCGTGCAGGTCGACCGCAAAGGCCACAAGATCCGCAATGCGGCGGGGGTGCACGAGAAGTTCGGCGTGGAGCCCGGCTTGATTCCCGACTTCCTCGCCCTGGTGGGCGACGCGGCGGACGGCTATCCGGGCATCCCGGGGATCGGAGCGGTCACGGCGGCGCGGCTCCTCAACCAGCACGGCAGCATCGAGCACTTCCCCGCGAACGTGCTGGGGGACAGCCGCGACCGGGCGCTGCTCTTCAAGCAACTGGCAACGCTACGGACCGACGCGCCGCTGTTTCGCGATGTGGACGAGCTCGAGTGGCGCGGGCCCACTGACGGGTTCGCTGCGTACGTCCCCCACCTCGGTGACTCTCGCCTGCTGGAGCGCTCCCTCCAGGCATGACTCCCCGCGCGTGGTGGCTGTTCGCCTTGAGTTCGGCGATCTGGGGCGTGCCGTACCTGTTCATCAGAGTCGCGGTCGACGCCGGCGTGCCGCCGGCATTCATCGCCTGGGCGCGGGTCGCGCTCGCCGCCGCGCTGCTCTTGCCTTTCGCCCTGCGGCGAGGCGCGCTGCGCGGCCTGCGGGAGCGCAGCGGGGCGATCGCCGCCTACGCCGCCTGCGAAATCGCGGTGCCGTTCGTCCTCATCGCGATGGGCGAGCGGTACATCTCGTCGTCACTGACCGCGATTCTCATTGCGACGATGCCGCTCTTCGTTGCACTGCTCTCGCTGCGTCTGTCGACGGCCGACCAGCCGACCGGACTCCGCCTGCTCGGACTCGTAATCGGACTCGGCGGGGTCGTCGCGCTGCTCGGCGTCGACGTCGCCGGTCGCCCCGCCGAGCTGCTCGGCGCCGCTCTGATTCTGGTGGCGACGCTGGGGTACGCCGCGGCGCCGATCATCGTGAGCCGTCGATTGGCCGATCTCGACCCGCTCGGGCCGGTGGCCGCGAGTCTGACCATCTCGGCGGTCGCGCTGCTCCCGGCAGTCTTGGCGCGGCCGCCCCAGGCGATCCCCGCGTCCGCGCTCTGGGCCATCGCCGTGCTCGGCGTGGTCTGCACCGCGCTGGGGCTGGTCGTATTCTTTCAGCTCATCGCGGAAGCAGGACCGAGCCGGGCGAGCGTCATCACCTACATCAATCCCCTGGTGGCTGTACTGCTCGGCGTCGTGGTGCTCGGCGAGCATCTCGGAGCCATGTCCGTCGCGGGCCTGGCGCTCATTCTGGGCGGCTCGTGGCTCGCGACGCGCCCTTCACCCTCGTCTACGGAACGGGAGGTAGCACGATGACCGCACCAGGCATCACCGCGAAATGGCCGACGCGGGCGCCATACCTGCTCAGCGTCCTCCGGATCGTCGCCGCGTTTCTCTTCATGCAGTTCGGGACGGCCAAGCTGTTCGCGTTTCCGGCGGCGATCATGCCAGGCGGGGGCACCGCGGCGATCGCGTCGCTGCCCGGCATCGCCGGAATCCTCGAGACGTTTGGCGGCCTGTTCCTCCTGCTGGGGCTGTTCACCCGCCCCGTGGCCTTCACCCTCGCGGGCGAGATGGCGATCGCGTATTTCCTGGGCCACGCGCCACACGGCTTTTGGCCCGTGCTCAATCAGGGGCATCCCGCCATCCTCTTCTGCTTTACCTGGCTCTACATCTCGGCCGCCGGCGCGGGGCCATGGAGCCTCGACGCCAAGCGGGGCCGGTGACCCACCCGTCCAAGCCCCTCGACCGTTCCATCGTCGAGGGCCCGCTCGCTCGCGCCGTCTGGATGCTCGCCTGGCCCACGATGCTGCAAAATCTCGTGGGCGGGCTCCAGGGTGTGGTCGATCACGCCCTGGTGGGACACTTCGTGGGCTATGCCGGCAATGCCGCGATCGGTGTCGCGATCCAGATCTTCATCGTCGTCATCGTGTTCGTGATATCGGTGTTCAGCGGAATGGGCGTGCTGGTCGCCCGCTTCGCCGGGGCGAACGACCGGGAAAAGGTGAATCGCACCGTCTACCAGGCGTTCCTGGCCGCCGTGGCGCTGTGGGGACTGGTGTTGGCGCCGCTGGGGTGGCTCTTGGCACCGTCGCTGCTCGGCGCGGTGAACGCCGCGCCCGCCGTGCGGGCCGAGGCGCTGCCGTTCCTGCGCATCATGTTCGTGGGCAGCCTCGGGATGCTGCTCTTCTTCATGGTGAGCGGGGCCCTGCGGGCGGCGGGCGACGCGCGCACGCCGCTGCGCCTTGGTGTCCTCCTCACCGCTCTGAACATCGCGTGCAATGTGGCGTTCATCACGGGCCTCGGGCCCCTGCCCCGACTGGGCACCGCCGGCGCCGCCGTCGGCACTACGGTGGCGGGAATCGTTGTGAGCGGCATCGCGGGATACTTGCTGCTCTCCGGGCGGCTCCCGGTGACGTGGCGCCGCGGCATGGACTGGCGACCCGACTGGGGCATCATCCGGGAGCTGTTCCGGTTCGGACTGCCCACGGGCGTCCAGGGAATCGCGATGAACGTCGCGGGCGTGCTGCTGCTCCGTTTCATTGGCTCGCTGGCGCAGAGCGCTCAGGCGCAAGCCGCCTATGCGATCGGGTACACCGAGCTGTTCTCCTTCATCACCTGGACATCGGTGGGCTTGATGAGCGCCGCCGCCACCGTTGGGGGTCAGAATCTGGGGGCGAACCGTCCCGAGCGCGCGGTGCAGGGCGTGCACGTCGCGGCGGGGCTTGGCCTCGGTCTCGCCGCCGCCATCGGCGTGCTGTTCCTCGCCATCCCACACTCCCTGCTCGCGCTGTTCGGAATGACCGACGCCGTCGTCGTCGGCCTGGGGGTGCAGCTGCTCGGCTTCCTCAGTGTGTCCGGGCTCTTCGTCACCGTGGCCCTCACCTACACGGGGGGACTCCAGGGCACGGGCGACACCCGGTCGCCGCTGTACATCTCGATCGTGTCTCAGATCGTCGTGCCGCTCGGCCTGTGCGCGCTGTTCCAGGCCACGAGAGGGTTACGTCCCGCCGACATCTGGACGGCAATCCTGCTGGGTCACATGACACGGTGTGCGTTGAGCGTCCTCCGATTCCGCCAGGGCAAGTGGCGCAGCATCAAGGTGCAGGTAGAGCCCGCGTGACCGCTCCACCCAAAGCAACACGTCGCGAGTGGATCGGGCTGGCAGTGATCGCCCTGCCCTGCCTGCTCTACTCCATGGACCTCACCGTGCTGAACCTCGCAGTCCCGTCGCTCAGTGCGGACCTGAAGCCGAGCAGCACGCAGCTGTTGTGGATCATCGATATCTACGGCTTCCTGGTCGCCGGGTCGCTGATCACGATGGGCACACTGGGCGACCGCATCGGCCGCCGCCGGCTGCTGATGATCGGCGCCGCCGCGTTCGGCGTCGCCTCGGTGCTCGCGGCCTTCTCGCGAACGCCCTCGATGCTGATCGCAGCCCGCGCGGTACTCGGCCTCGCCGGCGCGACGCTGGCACCGTCGACGATGTCCCTGATTCGCAGCATGTTTCTCGACCCACGACAGCGCTCGGTCGCCATCGGCGTGTGGATCGCCAGCTACTCGGCAGGCGGCGTGATCGGCCAACCGCTCGGCGGGATCCTGCTCGAGTACTTCTGGTGGGGATCCGTATTCCTCGTGAGCGTGCCGGTGATGGTGCTCCTGCTGGCGATGGGACCGGCATTGCTGCCCGAGTTCCGGGATCCCGAGGCGGGTCGACCCGACCTGTGGAGCGCGGTCCTGTCCGTGGCCGCCGTGCTGGGGGTCATCTACGGCCTCAAGCAGATCGCGGCGCACGGGATCGGGCGGCTGGCGGCCCTCTCCATCGTAGCGGGGTTCAGTCTCGCCGCTGTGTTCGTCCGCAGGCAGCGGAGACTGGCGGACCCGTTGATCGACCTACGCTTGTTCCGAGCACCCGCGTTCAGCGCCTCCCTGGCGACCTACATGCTCGCCACGTTCACCGTGTTCGGACCGTATGTCTTCATCGCCCAATACCTGCAATTGGTGCTCGGTCTCTCGCCGCTCCAGGCGGGCCTGTGGTCGATGCCCTTCGGCGGCGGGTTCATCGTCGGCTCCATGCTGTCCCCGATCATCGCCCGCCACGTTCGGCCGGCCATCATGATGGGTGTCGGTCTCGTCGTCGCGGCCGCCGGCTTCGTAGTGCTTGCTCAGGTCGGCGGGTCCTCAGGATTGGCAGTCATCGTCACCAGCACGGTGATCTTCTCCGTGGGTCTTTCTCCGGTGTTCACCCTCGCAAACGACCTGATCATCGGGGCCGTCCCACCCGAGCGGGCCGGGGCGGCTGCTGGGATCTCGGAGACGTGCTCCGAGTTCGGCGGCGCGCTCGGCATCGCCATCCTCGGGAGCATCGGGACCGCCATCTATCGTCGCGCCATGGCAGATTCCATCCCCGACGGGATTCCGGCCGAGGCCGCGGCGGCGGCGCAGGACACCCTCGCCGGCGCGTTGGCTGCGGCCAGGCACTTGTCCCAGCAGCTGGGAGCGGAGCTGCTCGATAGGGCGCGGGAAGCATTCACGCGCGGGTTGCAGGTGACGGCGATCACCAGCGCGCTCATGGTGATCGCTATGGCCATCCTCGTGGTGGTGGTACTGCGGCATGTACGCTCGGCGTCCGAGCCTGAGCCGCCACGGGGCCGGGAGCCGGACGCGGTGGTCGCGACGCCCAACTAAGGAGTGGGGACGTTGAAGTAAGGGGAATGCCCTGGCCCGGATTCGAACCGGGATGCCTTGCGGCGCTGCCCCCTCAAGACAGTGTGTCTACCAGTTTCACCACCAGGGCGGGTCAGGAAACTTAGAATCGGCCCCTTTGGGGGTCAACCGATGCGGCGCGGCGCGCCGGCCTGCACTAGATTGGTGCCCCATGGAACTCTGGGTTGCGTTCGGCTTCGGTGCGCTGGTCGGGGTGTTCATCGGTACGCTGATCGGTCGCCACCGCGCGGCGCGCGGCACGGCGGCGACGCCCGTGGCCACCCCACCACCGGCGCTGCGTTTCGCGCCGCCCGAAGTGCAGCACGTCGTGCTGGACGAGGGTTCCGCGAACGTGCTGAACGCCCTCAACAACCGCCTCGCGGCCATCGGGGCACTCGCCGACCTGCTGCACGGCAGCCCGCTCGACCCGGAGCGGGCCCGCGCGCTGATGATGCTGCACGGCGAGGTGCGGCGCGCGGCGGAGATCACGCAGCACTTCCTCGAGCTGGCACAGCACCCCATCGGGGCGGCGGAGCCGTCCGACTGCTCGATCGTGCTGAACGGCGTGCTCGCCGAGCGCGAGGGGACGCTCCGGGAGCTGGGGGTGAAGCTGGTGCGAAGCATTCCGCACGAGCTTCCGATGGTCGCCTGCCCAATGGCGCAGCTCACCGAGATGTTGATGAAGCTGGTGGACTTCGCGCTGCGCCGGCTGCGGGACAGCCAGCCGCCACGCGAGCTCCGCATCGCCGTGACCGAGACCGGGCCGTCCCTCACCATCTCCCTGTGGGATTCCGGTACACCGCTGTCGGTCGAGGCGGAGCAGCGACTGGTGACGCCGTTTCGCTTCACGCAGAGCGCGGGCGGGGGCGAGATCGAATTCGCGCTGGCGCGCGCGCTGGCCCAGTCGTCGGGGGGGACGCTGCGACTGCGCCCGCGTCCGGGAGGCGGCGCCGAGGTCGTGGTGACCCTGCCCAAGAGCGTGCTCGCACCGCTGGCGCGCGCGACCGCCGCCACGCCGTCGCTGCCCAAGCTGCGCATCCTCGTCGTGGACGACGACGCCGTGAACCGCCAGGCGATGCGCCTGCTGCTCGAGCGCGAGGGCCACGAGGTGGTCGCGGTCGAGAACGGGCTCGAAGCGATCGAGCGGCTCGGGCCGGCGAGCGACCGGTTCGACGCGGTGGTGACCGACCTCCAGATGCCGCGACTCGGCGGCCGGGCCCTGTACGAGCAGCTGCGGGAGCAGCGTCCCCTCCTCGCCGAGCGCTTCGTCTTCGTCACGGGCGATCGCGCGCGCGATGAGACGCGCCGCTTTCTCGAGGAGTGCGGCCAGCCCGCCGTGATGAAGCCCTACGACTTCAACGACCTGATCAGCGCGATCGGGAAAGTGGCGGGGAAGACGGACTGACCACCTCCGGCTCGTAGGCGAGCCGGATGCCGAACTGCCGCTCCACGCCGGACCGCACTTCCTCCGCGAGCGCCAGGAGGTCCGCACTGGTGCCGCCGAGATTCACCAATGCGAGCGCGTGACGGGTCGAGACCCCTGCTCCACGACCGGTCCCCCGATACCCTTTGGGAAATCCCGCCTGCTCCACGAGCCAGGCCGCGGGCACTTTCACGCCCCCGTCCGCCGGAAACGACGGAATTCCCGTCCAGCGCTTCTCGAGATCGGCGAACGCGTCGACCGACAGCACCGGATTCGTGAAGAACGAGCCCGCCGAGCGGGTGTTGGGGTCGGCCGGATCGAGCACCATGGACTTGCTGCGTCGCAGGGTGAGCACCGCTTCTCGCACGAGACGGACCGCTTCAGTCGGGGCAATGGTCTCGAGCCCCCCGAGACCCGCCACGGCGCGCTGTAGCTCCGGATAGCGGATGCGCGGCGTGCGATCGCGAGCCAGTTGCAGCGTGACTTCGAGCACGATGTAGCGCCCCCGGTCCGCGCGCTTGAAGCGGCTGTCCCGATAGCCGAAGGCACAGTCTTCCGCAGTGAAGGTCTGGCGCTCGCGCGTCGTGCGATCGAGACAGGCGACGCTCACCAGCGTCTCGGCGATCTCCTGGCCGTACGCGCCCACGTTCTGAATCGGCGTGCCGCCGACCGTCCCCGGAATGCCCGACAGGCACTCGACGCCCGTCCAGCCTCGTTCCACCACGCTCTGCACCAGCGAGTCCCAATCGACGCCGGCGCCGGCGCGCACCTCGGGCGTGGGCCCGTCGCGAAACTCGACCCCACCGATCGTGATGCGCAGGACGAGCCCAGGGAAGCCCGCGTCGAGGAACACCACGTTGCTGCCGCCGCCCAGCACGTACACCGGCAAGCGCCGGGCTGAGGCGTAGATGAGCGCTGCGCGGACTTGGTCCTCGGTATCACACTCGACGAAGTAGCGAGCCTTCCCGCCGAGCCCGAGCGTCGTGTACGGAGCGAGGGGCACATGTTCGCGCAGCGGCAAGCCTTATCCTCCACGCTGTCGTTAAGTGTTGCGGTGCCGCGACGGCCACTCCGTTACGAGTGGCTTGCATGGAATGTACGGCCTGCCAAGCTTGTCGTGATGCCGGCGAAGCGCGCAGAGACGGCCATTGCCACCACGCGGGAAGGCTCGGACAGCTTTCGTTTGCTGGTCGAGAGCGTCCGCGATTACGCGATCTTCATGCTGGATGGCGCGGGTCGGGTCTCGAACTGGAATGCGGGAGCGCAGCGCCTCAAGGGGTACCGGGCGGAGGAGATCATGGGGCAGCATTTCGCTCGCTTCCATCCCGCAGACGCGGTCGCGGCGGGCAAGCCGGCGCGGCTGCTCGCGCTCGCCGCGCGCGAGGGCCGCGCGGAAGACGAGGGCTGGCGAGTTCGGAAGGACGGCTCCCGCTTCTGGGCCAACGTGACTATAACGGCCCTGCGGGATTCGGATGGCGCGGTCATCGGGTTCGCGAAGGTGACCCGCGACATGACGGAGCGCAAGAAAGTGGAGGACGCGCTGCGTCACAGCGAACAGACCTTCCGGCTGCTGACGGAGAGTGTTCAGGACTACGCCATCTTCATGCTCGACCCCGAAGGGCGCGTGGCGAGCTGGAATGCCGGAGCGGAGCTCATCAAAGGATACCGTCCCCAGGAGATCCTCGGCGAGCACTTCTCCAAGTTCTATCCGCCGGAGGACGTGGCGCAAGGCAAGCCGCAGTGGGAGCTGGAGATCGCGGAGCGGGAGGGCCGTCACGAGGACGAAGGGTGGCGCGTGCGCAAGGATGGCACGCGGTTCTGGGCCAACGCCGTGCTCAACGCGATGCGGGATGCTCACGGCGGGCTCGTGGGCTTCGCCAAGGTGACCCGCGATCTCACGCAGCGGCGCCGCGTCGAACAGGCGCTCGCCCAATCGAATCAGGAGCTGGAGCGGTTCAGCTACTCGGTCTCCCACGACCTGCGGGCGCCGCTGCGTGCCATCAACGGCTTCGCCCAGGCGCTGGCCGAGGGCCACGCCGCCCAGCTCGACGAGGAAGGCAAGCGGCTCCTGGCCGTGATCCGCGACAGCGCGAAGCTGGGCGGCCAGCTGATCGACGCGCTCCTCAACTTCTCGCGCGTGGGACGCCAGGAGCTCGCGAGGGCCCCCGTCGACCTCAGTGCGTTGGCCGAAAACGTGGTGTCGGAGCTGCGCCAGACCCAGGGCCCGGTTGCCGTGGAAGTGGTGCTGACGCCCCTGCCCCCCACCCACGGGGATGCTGCGCTGCTCCGCAACGTGCTGATCAATCTGATCGGCAACGCCTTCAAGTTCAGCGCAAACCGGGCACATCCGAAGGTCGAGATCGGTGCCCAGCGGGATGGACCGGAAGTCACCTACTATGTGAAGGACAACGGCGTCGGGTTCGACATGCAATACGCCGGCAAGCTGTTCGGCGTGTTCCAGCGGCTGCATCGTCCCGATGAGTTCGAGGGAACGGGCGTCGGGCTGGCGCTGGCGCAGCGCATCATCCAGCGGCACGGCGGGCGGATCTGGGCGGAGGGGAAGGTGAACGAAGGGGCGACGTTTTTCTTCACGCTGCCCTGAATGATCATCAGGCTCGTCTTCATCGCACTGTGCTTGAGCGGTACAGCCGGGTCACAAGAACGGTTTGCGGATCTGCTGCTAAAGGATTCCCTCTCCTTCGCACTCCCCAACGACTTCGTCCCGGTGGCCGTTGTCGCGAACCCAGATGTGCGGTATCAGTTTGCCATGAAATCGAAGGTGGCCAAAGCCGAAATTCGCTACGCCATCTTCCCGGTGATGCAAAGCACCTCGCTCTGGCTCGAGACGATCTGCCTGAACCTTTCCGGCGGCAAGGCGTGCGATGTCAAGCGATTCCCGGCCCAAGCCGTCAGAACGGAGTTCGGCGCCGACGATGGCTGGACTTCCGTGACGTCTCTTAACTCAGAGTTTGGCCGGGGCTACTCCTACTGCATGACCAATCTCATACACAAGGACCGTGTTGCCGACGTGGTTATTTTCATCTTGTTTGACGAAATGAAAGTGCTTCAGCCGTTGCTGTTCCAGGATGCCGTCTTCCACGCGCTAAAGTTCAAATAGGTGCAGAGATCAGCTATGGGCCGACTCGGAATCGAACCGAGAACCTACTGATTAAGAGTCAGTTGCTCTGCCAGTTGAGCTATCGGCCCTAGAACATCCAAAGACGTCTCGTGAAACTCGTCTCGATAGGAACGTCACGGAACGACGTCACGTAGCAGCGTAACCCAGACGACCCTCGCGACGTCTCTTCGCGACGTCTGTCCGCGACGCCTTTTCCCTCGACGCTTCTTTGTCTCTATCTCTGCCCCCAAGGGGAATCGAACCCCTGTTCCCACCTTGAAAGAGTGGTGTCCTAACCGTTAGACGATGGGGGCGGAACCCAAAACACCGTAACGTGAAAGGCGTCGAACAGAAACCGTGGAGGGAGAACGTGTCCTCAAACGCCTCTTTGGTCTCATAGCGGTAACGGGATTCGAACCCGTGTTTGAGCCTTGAGAGGGCTCCGTCCTAGTCCCCTAGACGATACCGCCACGGCGGCAAAAATATCACCAGCCAGCCGCACGGCACGCAACCCGACGGTTGACCTCGGCCCGGTTCTGCTTACCCTTAACCCCGCCGCCGTCCCCAAGGAGCCAGCGAAACCGTGCCGCGAGCCGCGCCCCAAGAGACGCACCCCTACGAGGCCGTCTGGAAGTTCCTCTCCTACGGCCTCCCCGAAGCCCCGATCATCCTCGCGGCGCTCCTGTACACCCACTCCGAGTGGCTCCAGGACGTGCTCGCCCGGCTCGCGCCGTTCTACCCGTACGCCGTCTTCGGCGCCGGCGTGCTCCTGGGCTGGCGCTTCCATCGCAGCCGCCTGCTGTTCGCCCTGCTCGTAGTGACCCTCGCCGATCGGACCCTGGTGCACTTCGTGTTGGGGCCCGGCCTGGTGCGCGACCGCGTCGTGCTGCAAGCGATCGGCGTGCTGCTGCCGCTCAACCTGGCCGCGCTGGCGGTCACCGCGGAGCGAGGCGTGCTCACACCGCCCGGACTCGCCCGGTTCGCCCTCATCCTGGGGCAGCTGGCGCTCGTGGCGATACTCGACCGCCAGGCCCCGGGTGCCACGGCGGCGCTGCTGCACACGCGGCTCTTGCCGCAGTGGCTGTTCGCGTGGAGCTCGCTCGCCGACCCCGCCCTGCTGGCCTTCCTGGTCGCCGGCGGGTTGCTCGCGGCAGCCCAGCTCATGGCGCCAACGCAAACGGGACGCTCGTTCGCCTGGGCGTTGATTCCGGTGTTCCTCGGCCTCTCGACCGCGCGCCCAGGGAATCCCGGCTTCACGACGTTCTACCTCGCCACCGGCGCCCTCATCCTCATCGTGGCCGTGGTGGAAGCCTCCTACCACATGGCCTATCAGGACAGCCTCACCGGGCTCCCCGCCCGACGCGCCCTGAACGAGGCGCTGCTCCGACTCGGCGGTCAGTACACCGTGGCCATGCTCGACGTGGACCACTTCAAGCGCATCAACGACCAACACGGGCACGACGTCGGTGATCAGGTGCTCAAGATGATCGCCGCGAAGCTGGCGCAGGTGAGCGGAGGTGGGAAAGCCTACCGGTACGGCGGCGAGGAGTTCGCGGTGATCTTCGCCGGCCGGGGCGCCGAGGAGTGCCTCCCCGACCTCGAAGGGCTGCGCCAGACCGTCGAGGACACGCGCTTCATCCTACGGGCCCGGTTCCGCTCGAAAAAGAAGAAGGAGAAGGTGTTGACCGACCGCGGGCCCGGGCAGCGCGTCCCGGTGACGATCAGCGTCGGCGTCGCCGACAAGAACGAGCGCCATACCAAGTGGGATCAGGTGGTCAAGGCGGCTGACCGGGCGCTGTATCGAGCGAAGGAGGGCGGGCGGAACCAGGTGCAGACTTGACGGCGGGCTCGGACGGTGCCTGGCTGACCCGCTCGAAGTGCGGCTTCTCGACCAGGTGATAGAAGGTGAGGATGGCGACCTGGTCGAACAGCGCGGCGACGAGCCCGACCAGCGAGGCGGTCGCGAGCGCCAAGCCGTAGACCGGCAAATAGCCCACGGTATACATGGGATTCTTGAGCCAGCGGTACGGCCCGGCCGCCTTGGGCACGATCCGGTCGGTGCGGGTGAAGAAGTTGTGCCAGTAGTACCCGTCCCCCAACGTGGCGGCGGCCCACACCTTCGTTGCGACCCCGACCAGGGCGAGCACCGCCCCCACGGCGATCTCCAGACCGCGCGGCAGCCCGACGCGTAACGTGTTCGCGCTCACGAGACACAGCACGCCGAAACTGACCGCGTCGTTGGCCATGACGAACGCCGCCATGCGGCGGAAGCGCCAAAAGCCCGCTTCCGCACCGTAGCGCCGGGTGAGGTACGCGGTCCGGTCCTGCCGGTTGAGTGTGAGCCCGACGTAGAGTACGTAGGCGAGCCGGCTCGCGAGATGGTACGCGAGCACGATCCAGGTCATTCGTGTCCCTCTACACCGGGCGCAGCTGGTCTTTCACGGGGAGCTTTCGGATCCGGCGGCCGGTCGCCGCAAAGATGGCGTTCGTGACCGCGGGAATGACGGCCGACGTGCCCGGCTCGCCGACGCCGCCCGGTGCCTCCGAGCTCCTGACCAGATGGACTTCGATCGCGGGCGCCTCGCTCATGTGCAGCATCCGGTAGTCGTTGAAGTTGTGCTGCTCCACGCGGCCGTTTTTGATGGTGATCTCACCCCACAGCGCGCCGGTGATCCCGAAGACGATGCCGCTCTCCATCTGAGCCTTCACGATATCCGGGTTCACGACCGTGCCACAATCCACGGCGCACACCACCCGCCGGACCCGCACGTCGCCCTGTTTCGACACCGCGATGTCCGCGACCTGCGCGACATAGCTGCCGAAGGCGTGCAGCAGCGCGATCCCGCGTCCCCCCCTCCCACCACTGCTCGCCGGGAGCGGTCGCCCCCAGCCGGCACGCTCCGCCGCGAGCTCGAGCACCGCCTTGGCGCGCGGTGACCCGTCGAGCAGCACGCGACGGTACTCGTACGGGTCCTGCTTGGCCGCCGCCGCCAGCTCATCGATGAAGCTCTCGACCACGAAAATACTGCGCGTCGGCCCGACGCCGCGCCAGAATGCCGTCGGGACGCCCGGCGGCTCCTGACGCACGTACTCCACCCGGATGTTGGGCAGGTCGTACGGAGGCTCCGCGGCCCCCTCCACCGCATCTGTGTCGAGACCCTTCACGGTTGCGATCAGGCTGCCCAGGCCCAACGCCCGGATCACCCGCAGGTTCTTCGGGAAGAGCTCGCTCGACACCCGCGCAATGATGGACGATCCGGTGACCCGATGTGTCCAGGCGATCGGCTTGCCCCGCGCATCCAGGCCGGCGGCGATCCGATCGTAGTAGCATGGCCGGTACATGTCCTGCTGGATGTCCTCCTCGCGGCTCCAGATCACCTGTACCGGGCCGGTGACCTGCTTCGCGACCTCGACGGCCCGGATGATGAAGTCGACCTCGAGGCGCCGGCCGAACCCGCCGCCCAGGAGATGGTTGTTCACCCGGACCTTGGCCTTCGGCAACCCGGTCACCTTGGCCGCGGCGGTCTGGGTGAACGTGGGGACCTGCGTTCCCACCCAGATGTCGCAGGCATCCGGCCGGACGTGGACGGTGCAGTTCACCGGCTCCATTGTCGCGTGCGCGAGGAACGGCTGTTCGTAAATTGCCTCGACCTTCTGCGCCGCACCCGCCATCGCTGCGGCTACGTCACCGTCCTTGCGCGCGACCACGCCTGACTTCTCGGACGCGGTCGCCAGCTGCTGCACGATGGCGGCGGTCGACACCTGCGCGTTCGGCCCTTCGTCCCAGCGGATGTCGAGCGCGGCCAGGCCCTGTTTCGCCGTCCACGTGTCGGCGGCGACCACGGCCACGGCGTCGTCGAGGCGCACCACCTGCTGCACGCCGGGGATGGCCTTGGCCTTGGTGTCGTCGGCACTCGCGAGCTTGCCACCGAACACCGGACAGGCGGCCACGGCGGCGAACTTCATGCCGGGGAGCCGCACGTCGATGCCGAACTGCGCCGTGCCGTCCACCTTGTCCGGCGTATCGAGCCGCTTCACCGGCGTGCCGATCAGCTTGAAGTCCTTCGGATCTTTGAGCGAGACGTTGCGGGGGACCCCTAGCACGGCCGCCCGGTCCACCAGGGCCCCGTAGCTCAAGCTGCGGCCGGTGGGTCCGTGAATCACCGCGCCGCTCGCCGCGCGACACGCGCTCGCCGGGACCTGCCAGCTCTCGGCCGCGGCGGATACGAGCATGCTGCGGGCGGTGGCGCCGGCGCGGCGTAGCGGCTCCCAGTTCCCACGCACCGACGTCGAGCCACCGGTTTCCTGTACGCCGAACAGCGGCTCGGCGTACAGCGCGTCGTCGGGGGGGGCGTGCTCGAGATGCACCTGGCTGAGATCGACTTCCAGCTCCTCGGCGAGGAGCATGGGCATCGCGGTGTAGGTCCCCTGCCCCATTTCTACCTTATGCATGATCAGCGTGACGCCGCCGTCGCGGGCGATACGAATGAATCCGTTGGGCATGAAGTCGCGCGCCGCCTGTGCACCAGCGACGAGTGCTCGCCCAAGCGGCGCTGGGAGGCTGAAACTCACGAGCAGGCCGCCGCCCGCGGCGGCGCCCGCTCTCAGAAAGGTCCGGCGGGACAGGGGGCGCACTGCGCTCAAAACTAACTCGCCGGGCGGCTTCGTGCTGCGGGCGACGGCCAAGCCCCCGACAGGCCAGAGGAACTTCGATCCGCCGTACATGCGGTTCCGGCCCAGTGTCGGGCCGGAGACATCGAGACCGGCGCGCGGATCGAGCCCGGCCCTCCGCGTTCGTGATCACGTTCGCGTTGATATCGACGACGCGTTCGCCGCCGTTGAAGACAGAGCGTGGTACTGCCGCGAATGCAACGCGTGCAAGTAATGTGGTTGCGGCGGACGTGTCGCGATAACGGCGGGACTGGCGTGCGATGGGGAACGTCGACAGCGCGGAGGTGCAGGAAGCGCAGTGTGAAACGCCGATGTCTTGTGACCGAAATCTCCGGTCACTTTCAGCAAAGTATGCGGAATTGCACAAGAACGCAGCCCCCTCAGGCGCGCCGGCCCTCCAACTTCGCATTTCTCTGATTCACTAACTTGCACCACTTGCGCACGCTCTCGGCCTGTGGCTACGGTGCAACACCGCGGAGGCGAGAAGCATCGCGCTGCCGTCGACAAAAATCCGATCGCGCTGCTCAGAGCAAAGCCGTCGAAAGGCGGTGTCGCAGAGCCACGGGACTAAGGCGATGTAAGTCGCTACGTCAGCCGGGCCGCCAGCGAACCCGAGAAAGTCCTCGAGTTCCCGGCGGCCCTTTCTGTTGCCTACGAAGCACGTTAGGAGCAACCCGAGTATGAACTTCAAGTTCAAGCTGTCCAAGCGGCTGGCCCGGTTGAAAGCCACGCTCGCCGTCAGCGTCGTCCTGGCGCTGGCGTGCACCAGCGATCTCACCGATCCCAAGCTACCCCACAGCGCTCCGAAACAACTCGTCATCTCCGCAGATCTCGCCCCGCTCCCCGCGGCTTCGGTCGTGGCGAGCGCGAATGACGGTAACGCCCCGCAGAATACGCTCGACAACAACCTCGCCACCCGCTGGTCGGCGCAGGGCGACGGCCAGTGGATCCGGTACGACCTCGGCGCGCTCGCGGCCATCGATCACCTGGACATCGCCTGGTACCTAGGCGACACTCGCGCCTCGTCCTTCGACATCCAAGTATCGCTGGACACTCTCACCTGGACCAAGGTCTTCTCCGGCCAGAGCAGCGGGCAGACCCTCCAGCTCGAGCGCTACGCGTTCCCGACGACGTCCGGCCGCTACCTCCGCATCGTGGGCCATGGGAACAACACCAGCACCTGGAACAGCATTACGGAAGTCGCGATCCTCGGCACCGCCCTCCCCGCGCTCCCTGTGGCGTCGGTCGTCGCGAGCGGGAATGACGGCAACCTGCCGCAGAACACGCTCGACAAGAGCCTGGCCACCCGCTGGTCGGCGCAGGGCGACGGCCAGTGGATCCAGTACGACATCGGCGCGCTCACGGCCCTGAATCGCCTGGGCATCGCGTGGTACCTGGGCGACAGCCGCGTCGCGTCCTTCGACATCGCCGTGTCACTCGACGCCGTCACCTGGACCAAGGTCTTCTCCGGCCAGAGCAGCGGCACGACCCTCCAGCCCGAGCTCTACACTTTCCCGACGGCCGCCGGCCGCTACGTCCGCATCGTGGGCCACGGGAACAGCCTGAGCGCGTGGACCAGCATTACCGAGGTGGCGATCATCGGCACGACGACCATCACGGCTCCCAGCTGCGTGACCAGCACCGCTGCTTGGCAGAACGTGGCGATCCCCTCGCAAACCGGCGCCTTTGAAGTCCCGTTCGACGCCACCCCGAGCACCGCGAACATGGACGGCGTGGTGGGCCTCGCCAACGGCCCCGCCGCGGATTACACCAATCTGGCCCCGATCGTGCGCTTCAACCCCACCGGCACGATCGACGCTCGCAACGGGGGCGACTATGCCGCCGCGACCGCCATCCCCTACACCCCGGGCACGACCTACCACTTCCGCCTGGACGTGAACCTCGCGTCCCATACCTACGACATCTATGTGACGCCCGCCGGCGCCGTCGAACGGCTGTTGGGCAGGAACTTCGCCTTCCGCACGGAGCAGGCGGCGCTGAGCGTGCTGAACAATCTGGGGCTGTACGCCAAGGTGGGCAGTGCCACGGTCTGTAACCCCGGCGTCTCGGCCTGGACCCCGCCCGCGCGCGCCCCGGTGGCCTCGGTGGCGGTCGGGCCGGCGACGGCGAGCCCCCAAGTCGGGCAGACGGCGCAGCTCAGCGCGACGCCGAAGGACTCCGGGGGCGCCGCGTTGACCGGACGGACCGTAACGTGGACGAGCGGCAACACCAGTATGGTGACCGTCAGCAGTAGTGGGCTGGTAAAGGGCGTCGCGGCGGGGACGGCGACGATCACGGCCACCAGTGAAGGGAAGGCCGGCAGTGCGGCGGTGACGGTGACGCTCGTCCCAGTGGCATCGGTCGTCGTGAGTCCGGCGCCGGCGATGCTGCCGCTCCATGGTACCACCCAGCTGGGCGTCACGCTCAAGGACGCCAGCGGCAATCCCTTGACCGGGCGAACGGTGGCGTGGACGTCGAGTACGCCGACGATCATGACGGTGTCCCCGACGGGGCTCGTGACCGACGTGGCCGATGGCGGCACGGCGACGATCACGGCGACGAGCGAAGGCAAGAGCGGCACGTCCGCCATCACCGTGCAGGCGCCCCTGCCGGCCGGGTCCGTGCCGGATCCGACCCTGCTCCCGGTGGCGAGCGGGCAGGCGCCGAATGTCGCCGCGTACACGGCGCTCAACGTCGCCAGTCAGCCGGCGGGCTTCTCCTACACCGACCCGGTGACCGGGGTCAAGGTGTGGAAGGTCACGAGCAGCACGACGCCGGCCCCGAACATGGGCGCCGGGCATGATTACTCCGACGGCCCCAACGAAGTCAGCCTCGGCTGGGGCGCCAATCACACCACGCACACCATCCTGATCCGCGGCGATG
>WNGD01004911.1_pt1 | contig 19518 bp, 16 predicted proteins | sample 5400671 | NCBI WGS metagenome assembly WNGD01 (sample SAMN13153369, study PRJNA577476) | soil metagenome | isolation source: 40 cm soil or saprolite under grassland replicate 2 | place: USA:California | collected 2016-06-15 | reverse complement strand
CCAGGCGGCTGGTGAGCCCGATCAGGCCCAGACCGGCGCCGAGCCCGAGTAGCGCCGTCACGATCGGCAACCCCATCGCGAGCACCGAGCCGAAGCTGAGCAGCAGCACGACGACGGCGGCAACGATGCCGACCGCGGTCGCGAAGCCGAGGCTCGGCTGCTCGGCCTGCTTGATCGCCGCGCCACCGAGCTCGACCTGCAGCGTGGACGAGCGCACCGCCTCGGCGCTGTTGATGACACCGTTGATCGCACTCTTCGGTAGCTCGTTCGCCCGCTGGTCGAACTCGACCGAGGCGAAGCCGATCGTGCCGTCCTTGGAGATCGCATGTGCGCCGGGCGCGTAGACGCTGACGACGCCGGTTACGTGCGGGAGCCGGGCGATCCGGCCGAGCAGCGGCACGATCACCGCACGCGTCGACTCATCGCTGAGCCTGCCGGTGCGGGTGCGGAAGACGATCTGGTCGATGTCGCCGGCCTGCGCCCGGAAACGGCTCTGGAACAGATTGAACGCGCGCTGCGAGTCCGTGTTCGGGAGCGAGAAATCGTTCGAGGTTCGCTTACCGACAACCTGCGAGACAGCGAGCACGCCCAGGGCAAGCGCGATCCACGAGACGACGACAATCCGGCGGTGGGCGATCATCCAGCGAGTCAACTTCAACACTCCTTTAGGGCGAAAGGGGTCGGCATGGGCGCGAGCCCGGCGAGCGGCAGGCGCGCGAGCGATGTGGCCCGCTCGAGCGACGGTACGGAGAACCCGGTCAGGCTCGCACCGGCCGAATGACCGGATCTCTCGCCCGGTCACCGGCTTCGCACGCCGCCCGGTCAGGCGGCGAGCTCCGCGTGCGCGGGCAGCGGCTCCGGTCGGGTTGGAAGCTCACTGATCCGGCTCGGAGCGGCGCGTCGTGTCAGTGGGGCGGCCGCCGCGGCGGCGACCACGGCGACAAGTGCGCCGGCGGCAGCGTCGAAGAGGAAGTGGTTGCCGGTGGCGACGACCACGAGCAGCACGAACGGCGGGTAGAGCGCTCCAAGCACGCGCACGAGCGGGCGGCGAGCGTAGAGGAGCAGGCTGGCGGCGACGATCAGCGCGTAGCCGATGTGCATGCTGGGGACGGCGGCGTAGGGGTTGTAGAGCGAGCTGACGAGTCCTGTGTTGAGGTCGACGTGGCCGTTCGAAACGGTGTCGGCGATCCCGATCCCGGCCAGCCGCGGCGGCGCGGTCGGATAGGCGAGGAAGCCGACGAGGGAAAGTGCGCTGGCGAGCAGGAGCGTGGTGCGAACGAACGCGAAGGCGGCGGGGCGTCGTTGGTGCAGCCAAAGCAGCACCCCCGCGGTGACGGCGAGGTGCAGCGTCAGGTAGGCGGTGCCGAGCAGGCTGGTGAGACCCGGCAGAGCGCGGGCGGCGTGCTGCACGTTTGCTTCGCGGAAGAGGTGGAGCCACCGCTCGAGCGTTACGACTTCGTGGGCGTGGTGGTCGGCTTCGCGCGCGTCGCTCACGACGAGACCGCGCGCGAGCTCGTAGAGGCCGTACAGGCCGAGCACGGCGGCTGCTTCGCTCCGCAGCCGGTGCCGGGTGGACAGCCACCGTTGGAGGCGGCCCGCGTTGTGGGTCGGGAACGCCGTGATCCTCATGCGGCGGCTCCGAAGTCGTCGGTTGCGAGGCGCCGGGCGAGGGCCGCGAGCCGCCAGCGGAGTTGCTCAAGCGTGTGCTCTTTGGCCTCGAGTTCTGGTCCGGCATGTTCCTCGTGGCGGAGCTGGGCGAGTTCGAGCGTGAGCTCCTGGATGGTGCGAATGACCTGAAGGAGCTCGCCTCCTGCGGTCCGTCGCGGGTACCGGCGCCGGGGGCGGCTGTGAGAGCTGGCTGCGCTTGTTTCTTTCATGAGCAAGAAGGGGTCGGATGGGTTGGGGAGCCGCACGCTGGGGGAGAAGCGTGCGGCTCCCCACCCGCCTATGCGGCCAGATCGAGGACGGGCTCTTCCTCGATGACCGGCGTGCGCTGGCGGGTATTCGGGGCGAGGGCCGCGACGACCGTCGCGGCGAGCACGAAGACGGCGCCGGCCATGAGCGCGCGCTGGTAGCCGCCGGTCGCCGCCTGGGCGACGGTGTCGCGGCCCGCGTGGAGCAGCGAGCTGGTGCGTGCCGTGGCGAGGGCGGAGAGTATCGCCAGGCCGAGCGCCGAGCCGAGCTGCTGCCCGGTGTTCAGGAGCCCTGCAGCGAGGCCGGCCCTGTCCTCCCCGACGCCGGCGTTCGCCGCCGTCGTGGCGCCAGTGAAGACGCCGCCGAGTCCGATCGAGGCGACCAGGAGGCCGGGCAGGATGTCCGAGATGTAGGAGCCGTCGACCGTGACCCGGGAGAGCCAATAGAGGCCGCCGGCCGCGACCAGCGCCCCGACGAGGATGACCGGCTTCGTGCCGATCCGTGCGAATAGCTGCGAGGAGACGCTGGCGGCGATGATGAAGCCGCCCGTCAGCGGCAGGTAGGCGGCGCCCGTCTGGATCGGCGAGTAGTGGAGCACCGTCTGCATGTACAGCGTGAGGAAGAAGAACATCGGCAGGAAGCCCGCTACGGCGACCATCTGCGTGGCATCGGCAACGGCGACGCCTCTGACGCGCAGGATCGACATCGGGACGAGCGGGTTGGCGACGCGCAGCTCGTTGCCGACGAAGGCGACCAGGGCCAGGCCCGCGCCGGCGAGCTCGGCGATCGTGCGGGTCGCGCCCCAGCCGACATCGGGCGCCTTCACGAGCGCGTAGACAAGCAGAAGCATCCCGCCGGTCACGAGCGAGGCGCCGAGCGCGTCGAAGCTCGCCAGCCGGGCGCGCATGCGCTCCTTCCTGAGCAAGGCGAACGCGCCGACGAAGGCAACCGCGGCGAAGGGCACGTTGACGAACAGCACCCAGCGCCAGCCGGGCCCCTCTGTGAGCAGCCCGCCGAAGAGAACGCCGGCGGCGCCGCCGATTCCGGAGACGGCCGCCCAGACCCCGAGTGCGGTGTTGCGGTCACGGGTCGAACGGAACGTGCTCGTCAGGCTCGACAGCGCGGCAGGTGAGAGCATGGCGGCGCCCAGCCCCTGCGCGAAGCGCGCACCGATGAGCAGCGAGCTCGAGTGGGCAAGCCCGCCGGTCAGCGACGAACCCGCGAACACAACCAGTCCGGTGACGAGAACGAGACGGCGACCGAGCAGGTCTGCCAGCCGACCGCCGAGCAGCAGGAAGCCGCCGTAGGTGAGGATGTAGCCGTCGATCACCCATTGCAGGCTCTGCTGGCTGAAGCCGAGGTCGTGCTTGATCGACGGCAGCGCGATGTTGAGGATCGACGCGTCCAGGATGTCCATGAACTGAACGAGGCTGAGCAGGAGCAGGATCGCGATGCCGCGCCGTGACTGGAGCGACGACCCTTCCGTCGCTGGATCTAGGGACGCAACGTTCGAGTGGGGCTGGGCGCTCATTGGTGGTTCTCCTTCCGTTTCTGGTGCTCGTCTCGGTGTGCAGACACGAGTCGTCAAACTCGGGACGACGGTAGGGAGAAGCACTTAGAGGTCGCGACGGCCAAATGGCCGGGCTTGCCGCGCAGGCTGCGTGCGCTTGGCGGTCTAAAGGCTCTTCGGCGCAGCGATTGAGCGCACGAATCTGCCGTTGGCTTGCAGGTCACGCTCGAGCCTCTCCAGGAGCCGGGCGACGTAGATGCGTTCCTCGGCGAGGAGGGCGCTTCGCTCGCCGAGCTCCGTCCCGCTCAGGTACGGGCCGGCGACGCGGAGGGCGGAACGAGCGCTCTCCAAAGCCTTCCACCAACTTCGCGCAAGAGCATCGAGCTGCGGCGGCTCGCGCCGGCCGCCGGGCACCGTGGCCGCGTCGCCGTTGAAGCGGAATCCGCCCGCCTCGACGTCACCGAGTGCGCGAAATTCACGCGACACGAAGATCCAGGCTTCGCGGTTACGCCGTCCGCGCCGTACCGCTGGGGACGGTGCTTGCGGCCGAGAACGGGTGATAGAAGGCCTGGATCGCTTCGCTCCCTGTCGTCGGATAGAGGGCGAAGCGCGCTCCTTCGCGCCTGTCCTCGACCTCGACCCGAAATTCATCGTGGAGGCTTCCGCGGTCCCAAAACAGGTCGACGGTGATTCCAGCGTTCTCGCGATGGCTGAAGTGACTATCCGAAGTGGACATCTGCTCAGCACTCGAGTCCGACGTCGACATCGGAGTGGGAGGCAATTCCGGAGTTGAATGTGGAGGGCGAGGCATTCGCCCGCCGCGGCGATCGCCGTGCCACCGGTGTGACTCCGGTGTGGCGAAAACCGTTTGCGGCCCGCTGACGTTCGGCCTCGGCCAGAAGATCCTGGTGCCGCTGACGTGCGAGCTCGAGGTGAATGGATGGATGCACGACCATGTTGATGCTCCTTCGTCGGTCTGCAGTCACGAATGTGCGGTGACCTTGCCGACCCCGATTCACGATCGCACCGGCGATTCGGCCGGAGTTGTCAGCGATGACGGATCTGCGACGGGCGAGCGGCGGATCGAACACGACCGCAGCACCGCTCGCGCTTACCTGTGATCGAGGATGCCGCGACTTCGACCACCTGCGCGCTCATCGGCGCGACGCTGCGTGCCTCGCGCGGCGGCCGACGCGGGCCGAGCCGATGTTCGGGAGGCTTGATTCTTTGCGCCCGCGTGCGTGCAGACGATCGCGGAGAGCAGCGCGTAGCTGAGGTTCGCCGGGACATTGACGAGCGCCGCAAGCATCAAGCGCTGAGTCGATCCGCGTCGCCGAAGGACTCTGCCGCTGGTTGCTCGACGACGAGCCGCAAGCGAGCCGGCAGCGACCGGTTGAGAAGCTGTATACGCCCGCGGCGCTCCGCCTCACGGGCACGCAGCCGACAGAGACCGGCGAGGCGCAGCTCGACGAGCAGCGCTTCAGCGATCGCGACAAGGAGTTGAGACTGCGTCGAAGAGGTGAGGACGTCGAACCAGGCGTCGACGAACAGGAGCGTGGCCGCCGCAGTCGCAGCGCCCTCGAACCAGGACGAGCGCCGCCGGGCTGCGCCTGCAACCGCAAGCAGAAGGAGCGCCAACGCGATGTCGAAGCCCGCCCAGGCGACATCCCAGTGCGCCGCGCGATGCTCGGACGGGAGCGTCGCAACCAGCACGCCAACCCCACGGCAGGAGCACGAGCGCCGCTAGTCCGAAGAGCGGCGCGACCCAGCGTGGCGGCTCGCATCCGTGCGACTCGATCATCCGAACGGTTCCTCGCGCGGCGGCACGCGCTGGTTCACGCGGCAAGGCGCTCGGCGTCGGGGCTACGGCGGCTGGGCGTACGACCGTGTGGTTGGCTCGGTCGCGCGCGTGGAAGCAGTGACTCGATCGGCAGTGTCACAGGCTCATCGATCGCGACTTGGATCGTCTGTCCGTGGTGACCGATCTCGAGTGGTGCTCCTTCGAGCAGGACGTAGGTTGCCTTGGTCTTCGTGATCTCGACCTCGAGTCGCCGGTCGCGAAAGCGAAGTCGGAAGACAAGACGCGGCAGCGCCACCGGTAGTCGCGGGGCGAACGTGAGCTGGCCGTCGTGGTCGCGCATGCCGCCGAAGCCGGCGACGGCGACGATCCAGGCGCCAGCCAACGACGCGATGTGGACGCCGTCGCGCGTGTTGTGCTGGAGGTCGTGCAGGTCAATGAGCGCGGCTTCGGCGAAGTAGTCGTAGGCGAGCTCGAGGTGGCCGACTTCGGCCGCGATCACCGCCTGCGTGGAGGCGGAGAGCGACGAGTCGCGGACGGTGAGAGCCTCGTAGTAGTCGAAGTTCCTCGCCTTCTCTTCAGCCGTGAACGCGTCGCCGCGCCAATGGAGGGCGAGGACGAGGTCAGCCTGCTTGACGACCTGCTTGCGGTAGAGCTCGAAGTAGGGGTAGTGCAGGAGCAGCGGGTAACCGTCGGCGGGGGTTGCCGCGAAGTCCCAGTGCTCGTGCCGGGTGAAGCCTTCCGCTTGCGGGTGGACGCGCAGCGTCTCGTCCCAGGGGATGACCATGGCGTCGGCTGCGGCTCGCCAGGCTGCGGCCTCTTCACGATCGGCGCCGAGCTGCGCGGCTCGCTGTGGGTCGCGAGCAACGGCGTCGGCGGCGGCGAGGAGGTTCTTTTGTGCGAGCAGGTTGGTGTAGACGTTGTTGTCGGCGAGCGCGCTGTACTCGTCGGGCCCGGTGACACCGTCGATGCGGAAGCGGCCCGGCCCGTCGTGGTGGCCGAGCGAGCGCCAGAGCCGTGCGCTCTCGACGAGCAGCTCGAGTCCGACCTCGCGCTCGAACTCGTCGTCGCCGGTCGCAGCCTGGTAGCGCACGACGGCATCGGCGATGTCGGCGCCGATGTGGAACGCCGCTGTGCCGGCGGGCCAGTAGCCGGAGCATTCCTGGCCGCGGATCGTTCGCCAGGGGAAGGCGGCGCCTTCGAGTCCGAGCTCGCGGGCTCGTTCGCGTGCGAGGTCGAGGGTCCGAGCGCGCCAGCGGAGTGCGTCCGCGGCGGCCTTTGGCGCGGTGTAGGTGAGTAGCGGCAGCACGAAGCGCTCGGTGTCCCAGAAGGTGTGGCCGTCGTAGCCGGGGCCGGTCAGCCCCTTTGCGCCGATTGCTCGCTGCTCCGCTCGGGCGCCGGCCTGGAGCGTGTGGAAGAGCGCGAACCGTGCGGCCTGTTGGAGCTCGAGGTCGCCGTCGATCTCGACGTCGGCGCTCGCCCAGAACTCGTCCAGGTAGCGCCGCTGCTCGGCGCGCAGCCCCTCCCAGCCGGTGTGGCGGGCGGCGGCGAGGGCGGCGACGACCTGGTCCTGGAGGGCGGAATGCGTGCGCAGGCTCGACCAGCCGTAGGCGAGGAACTTGACCAGACGCAACCGTTGTCCTGGTCTGAGGGTGGTCACGACGATGACGCGGCCGACGTCCGGCTCGCTTTCGGCCGAGATCTCAATCCGCTCGGGGGCGTCGATGACGTGATCCATCCCGGCGGCCATCAGTAGCCCGCTCCGCTTCGTCGAGTGGATGAGGAGGACGCGCGCTCCGCGGTCGGAGGAGCCTTCCGTCTGGAGCGGCGCCTCGAGCGCTGCGGCGGCTCGCGGGTCGGCGTCGGTAGGTATTCCGGGTTCGTTCGCGACGAGCTCCGACTCGATGACTACCCGCACGGTCGCGTCGCGCGGCTCGAGCTCGTAGAGAATCGCCGCGACGGCGCGTTGCGTGAACGAGACAAGTCGTGTGGTGCGGAGACGGATCGCCGTGCCGGCCGGAGAGATCCAGTCGGCGCTGCGACGCAGGATGCCGTCACGCAGGTCGAGCTCACGCTCGTGCGCGACCAGCCGGCCGTAGCGGACGTCGAAGGGCTCGTCGTCGACGAGCAGGCGAATGAGCTTGCCGTTGGTGACGTTCACGATCGTCTGGCCCGACTCGGGGTAGCCGTAGCCGGACTCGCCGTAGGGCAGCGGCCGAAGCTCGTAGAACGAGTTCAAGTACGTCCCCGGAATCGCGACCGGCGCGCCCTCGTCGAGGTTCGCGCGCAAGCCGATGTGCCCGTTCGCAAGCGCGAACACCGATTCCGTCTGTCCCAGCAGGTCGAGGTCGAGTGTCGTCTCCCGGACCGACCAGGGCTCGGCGGGGAAGGCGGGCTGCGCGATCATCGGGGCGGGAGAAGCTCGGCGAGGTCGGAGACGACGACGTCGGCCCCCTGGTTGCGAAGCGCCTGCGCGTGGCCGAGACGATCGACGCCGATGACGAAGCCGAACGAACCGGCGCGGCCCGCCGCGATCCCGGCCAGCGCATCCTCGAACACCGCCGCCTCGCACGGGAAGACCCAGAGCGCACGCGCAGCGGCGAGAAACGCATCCGGGGCCGGTTTGCCCTTCAGCTGCATGCGCTCGGCATCGATCCCATCGAGCCGCTCGTCGAACAGGTGCGCGATCCCGGCCGCTTCGAGCACCTCGCGCGCGTTGGCGCTCGACGAGACGACGGCGCAGCGGAGACCGGCCGCGCGAGCCGCGTTGACGTATCGGACCGATCCCGGGTACGCCTCAACGCCGTGCTCGCGGATCAGCGCCAGAACAAGCTCGTTCTTCCGGTTGGCGAGGCCGCTGATCGTCTCGGCATCGAGAGGGTCGTTGACTCGGCCCGCCGGCAGCTCGATGTGGCGTGCGGCGAGGAATGAGCGCACGCCGTCCCGGCGTGGCTTGCCGTCGACGTACGCGGCGTAGTCCGCACCGGAATCGAAGGGGACGAACCGGTCGCCGGTCTGCGTGGCGCGCATCCGTAGGAATCGGTCGAACATCGTCTTCCATGCCGCTGCGTGCAGGGTCGCGGTCTGGGCGAGCACGCCGTCGAGGTCGAACAGGCACGCACGAATCCGGCTCGGCAGTCCAGTGTGAGCTGTGCGCGCGGCTTGCGTCATCGCGATCGCTCACCAACATCGCTCGAGGTTGCCGTTGTCGCGCCGGTCATTCGACCGGAGTCGGCCGCGCAGCCTGATCAGACAGCTCGCCCGCGCACCTGAAGGAGCTCTTGCATCACCCGGTCGAGAGCAGCCGCCTGCGCCCAGTCGATGTCCTGCCGTCGAACGGCGAGGGCGAGCTTCGGTCTGAGCTCGCCCAGGTACGAGGGCTGCAATACCGACTGCGTCGAGGACGACCTGTGGACCGAGAGCTGCGTCGTGCTCATGTGGCGTGAGCATCGTCGGGCGACGTTCAGTTGCTCGCACCGGCGATCTCGCCGTTTTGGGGGAGCGCTCGGCGACGCAGCAAGTCAGGCAATTCGGCCGGTGCGACCCTAAGCGGCCCGCCGTAGCGTCGGATCGAAGTTCCACCCGGGTCAGCGATGACCCCCAGAAGAGAACTCGATCCGAAAGGAAACCTCATGCGAGTCTTCGTCGCCGGAGCGAGCGGTGCACTTGGCAGCCGGCTCGTTCCCCAGCTGATCGACGCCGGACACGAAGTGACCGGTACCCACCACTCGCCGGCGAGCGCCGAGCGGGTACGAACGCTGGGCGCGAGGCCGGTGATGCTCGATCTGCTCGACGCGGATGCGGTGCGCAAGGCCGTGCTCGAGAACGAGCCCGAGGCAATCGTGCACCAGGCCACCGCGCTGGCCAATGCGAAGTTCAGCCGCAGCATGGACAAGGTGCTCGCCATGACCAGCGAGCTGCGCACGAAGGGCACCGACGCCCTGCTGGCGGCCGCGCGCGAGGCCGGCGTGCGCAGGTTCGTCGCCCAGAGCTTCGCCCCCTTCCGCTACGCCCGCGAGGGCGGGCCGATCAAGACGGAGGACGATCTCGACCCCACGCCGCCGAAGAACTTCCAGCAGAGCGCCGCCGCGATGACCTATCTCGAGCAGGCAGTCACCGACTTCGGCGGGATCGCGTTGCGCTACGGCGCCTTCTACGGCGCCGCCAACGACAGCCTGATCGAGCCGGTACTCAAGCGGCAGTACCCGATCATCGGCGACGGCGGCGGCATCACCTCCTGGCTCCACCTCGAGGACGCCGCCGCCGCAACCGTGCTCGCACTCGACCACGACGGGCCGGCGATCTACAACATCGTCGACGACGAGCCGGCCCGGTGCGCGAATGGCTGCCCGTGCTCGCAAAGTCCCTCGGCGCCAAGCCGCCGCGGCACTTCCCAACCTGGCTCGCCCGGCTTCTCGCAGGTGACGCCGTGACGGTCATGTCCACCGAGGCGCGGGGCGCCTCGAACGCCAAAGCGAAACGGGAACTCGGATGGACGCCGCGCCACCCGAGCTGGCGGCATGGCTTCCCCGAGGTCTACGCAAACCTGCTCGCATCGACCGCCCCGCCAAGCGCAACGCCGGTGCGCTCGTGACCACACAATCGCATTCGCCCCTGCTCGCGCGGCTGCGCGCCAAGCTCGCCGGGCCCGTGATCGAGCCGGACGACGCCGAGTACGAGCAGGCGCGCCAGGTGTTCTTCCCGGTATTCGACCGGCGCCCACTTGCCATCGTCCGGCCGCTCGATCCCACGGAGGTCGCCCGTGTGGTGTCGTTTGCCGGCGACAGCGGCCTCGAGCTCGCAGTCCGAGGCGGCGGCCACAGCAGCGCCGGCCACAGTGCGAGCGAGGGCGGGCTCGTGCTCGACCTCACGCAGCTGAAGCAGCTCGAGATCGATCCGGACCGGCGCGTGGCCAGGGCCGCGGCCGGACTGACGGCAGGCGAGGTGACCTCGGCGGCCGCCGCCCATGACCTCGCGGTCGGCTTCGGCGACACGAGCTCGGTCGGGATCAGCGGCATCACGCTCGGCGGCGGCATCGGCTATCTGGTCCGAAAGTACGGCCTCACGATCGACAACCTGCTCGCAGCCGAGATCGTTACCGCCGACGGCGAACTCGTGCGGACGGACGCCGAGCACCACCCCGACCTGTTCTGGGCGATCCGCGGCGGCGGGGGCAACTTCGGCGTCGCCACCCGATTCGAGTATCGGCTGCGCCCGCTCGACGGCACCGCCGGGGGCCTGCTGATCCTGCCGGCCACCGACGAGACGATCTCGTCGTTCGTCGAACTCGCGGAGGAGGCGCCCGACGAGCTGTCCGCGATCGCGGCCGTGCTGCCCGCACCTCCGGTGCCCTTCGTACCGGCCGAGCATCACGGCCGTCTCGTCCTGTTGGCCACGCTGTTCCACGCCGGGCCGCGCGACGCAGGAGAGCAGGCGCTCGCGCCGTTCCGTGAGCTCGCGGAGCCGATCGTCGACCTGCTCCGCCCGATGGCCTACCCGGAGATCTTCCCGCCGGAGAACAACCGGCCGCTCGCCCTCACGCGCACGTCCTTCGTCGACCGGGTCGACAGAGGCGTCGCCGCGCAGATCCTCGACCGCCTCCACGCCTCCAGCGCCGTCATGCCCGCCGTCCAGCTACGCGTGCTCGGAGGCGCAATGGCCCGCGTACCCGCCGAGGCGACCGCGTTCGCCCACCGCCGGCGCCGGATCATGCTCAACGTCGCGGCCATCTACGCGACGCCCGAGGAGACTCCCGTCCACGTAGCCTGGGCCGCCGAGACCACCGACGCGCTCCGCCAGGGAGACGGCGGCGCCTACGTGGGCTTTCTCGGCGACGAGGGCGCAGAACGGGCTCGAGCCGCGTACCCCGGGACGACCTGGGACCGACTCCGGGCGATCAAGCGCCGCTACGACCCGGACAACCTGTTCCGCCTCAATCAGAACATCCCACCGGCCGAGCGCGGATGAGCGTCACTGCCGACGATCTCGAAAGGAACGAAATGCTCAACATCGACGCTGGAACAAGGACTCCGGGAGCTCACAAGTGGTGGACGCTTGCGGCTGTCTGCACGGGCGTGTTCATGCTCCTGCTCGACGTCACGATCGTGAATGTCGCGCTGCCCGACATCGAGCAGGCATTCCACGCGTCGCTGTCGGATCTGCAGTGGGTGATCAGCGCGTATGCCCTGACGCTCGCCGCGTTCCTACTCACCGCGGGTTCGCTCGCTGACCTTTACGGCAGGCGGCTCCTGTTCGCAAGCGGGATCGTGATCTTCACCGCCGGTTCGCTGCTGTGCGGCCTCGCGACCGGCTCGCTGTTCCTGACCATCTCGCGAGGCGCACAGGGTGTGGGCGGCGCGATCATGTTCGCGACATCGCTCGCACTGCTCGCGCAGGCGTTCCGTGGGCGCGATCGTGGTGTGGCGCTCGGCCTGTTCGGCGCGACTACCGGTGTAGCGGTCGCGGTAGGTCCCGTGCTGGGCGGGGCGATCACGAGCGGTCTCTCGTGGCGGTGGATCTTCTACGTCAACCTCCCAATTGGGATCGTCGCGCTCGCGATCACGCTGCTGCGCGTCGACGAGTCGCGCAACCCGAACGCCTCGCGGCCCGACATTGCCGGCTTCGTCACCTTCAGCGCAGCCCTCGCCGGGCTCGTGTACGGCCTGATCGAAAGCCAGAGCGACGGCTGGAGCTCGGCCCACGTGATCGCGTCGCTCTCGACGAGCGCCGCGCTGCTCGCCGTCTTCCTCGTCCTCGAGCGCATCCAGAGCGAGCCGATGCTCGACCTCAAGCTGCTGCGCGTCCCAACGTTTGTCGGCGGCCTGACGGCCGCGTGGGCGATCTCGGCATCGCTCTTCGCGATGTTCACCTACCTGACCATCTACATGCAGAACAGCCTCGGCCTCTCCGCCGTCGCCACCGGCGTCCGCTTCCTGCCGCTGACCGGCGCGATCTTCGTCGCCGCAGGCCTCGCCGGCCGGCTCACGTCACGCGTCCCGCGGCGACTGCTGATCGCGCCCGGCTTCTTGCTGATCGGCGCCGGCCTCATGCTCATGCGTGGCCTGACGCCGAGCTCGAGCTGGACGCACCTGCTCGCAGGGATGATCGTCAGCGGCCTCGGCGGCGGCCTCGTCAGCACACCGCTCGTCTCGACCGCCGTCGGAGTCGTCGAGCCCGCCCGCGCCGGGATGGCCTCCGGCATCAACTCGACCCTACGGCAAGTGGGGATCGCAACCGGCGTCGCCACGCTCGGCAGCATCCTCGCCGCCCGCGTGCGCTCCTCAGCCCTCAACGGGTTGAGCGGCACCGCCCTCGCCGGTCACGCACACGCGATCGCCCACGGCATATCGACCGGAGACACAGCGCACACGATCGCGACCACCCCCGCGCCGCTGCGCGGACTGGTCGCGACGACGGCCCACTCGGCGCTCGTCGACGGGCTCAACACCATCCTCCTGATCGGCGCGATCATCGCGTTCGCAGCCGCCGTCGTTTCGCTCGTCCTCATCCGCGAGCGCGACTTCGTCGCACTCGAGGAGAGCGACCAGTCGACAGAAACGGAGCTTGCAATCGCTGCGTGACGGTGCGCGAGGAGGCCATCCGCGAGCTTGTCGAGGCCGGAAAACGCCCCCGTCGATACCGTGCTTCCACTCGGGCAGGCAGCCGAGGCGCATCGACTCGGTGAAACCGGCCGCCTGACCGGGAAGCTCGTTCTCGCCGTGGCAGATGCTGAACAGCACCGAGACCGCGGTAAGTCACCGTGGGCGAGCTGGGTGCGAGAGCTGAGGGCGAGCTTCCGGAAAACGTTTCGCAGGTGGAAGGCGACCGTGCGCGGGCTGAGGAACAGTTGGGCGGCGACCTCGCGGTTGCTCAGCCCCTGGGCGACGAACTGCGCGATCTGGAGCTCCTGGGCGGTGAGCTGGCCCCTGGTGCTGGGGTCTCGTTTCCGCGCCGTTTGGCCGCTCGCACGCAGCTCGACCCGCGCCCGCTCCGCCCATAGCGCCGCGCCGAGCCTCTCGAACGCATCGAGCGCCGTTCGCAGGTGCTCACGCGCGTCAAGGCGCCGCCGGCCGCGGCGGAGGAACTCGCCGTAGGCGAGCTCGGTGCGGGCGCGCTCGTAGGGGCGGGAGCCCTCGGCGTGAACGGCGAGCGCTGCTTCGAAGAGCCGTTCGGTCTCCTCGTCATCCTCGGCGAGGAGCGCGTGGGCGTGTAGGGCGACCGCGCGCGCCCACGGCGCGCCGCCGTATTGCGCCCACGGTTCGAATGCCGCGAGCAAGGTCTGAGCGGTGTCGAGCTCGCCCACGCGGATCGCCGCTTCGATCCGGTCGAGCGCGGCGAAGAAGGCGACGTCGCCCGTGGAGATGTCGCGCGCGCGCCGAAACGCATCGTCGGCGTGGCCGAGCCCGAGTTCGAGGTGGGCGAGCGCCCAGTCGGCCAACGCGTCCACGAATGCGAAGCCGTGAGCGACGGCCAGCTGGCGAGCTTCTGCGGCCAGCGTTCGGCACTCTTCCTCGGCACCGCTGTACGCCGCGATCAGAGCTTGCACCACGAGCCCGTAGGCGGCCAGATCGTGCTGGCCCAGCTCGCGCGCGAGCCTCAGGCCCTCGGCGGCGCTGGCCGACGCAGAGGCTGGGCGGCCGACGCGCAACTCCGTGTGCGCGAGACGAGGAAGGATCTGCGTGAGAAGGCTGAGCGCGCCGCCGGCGCGCGCCCGAGCGGCTGCCGCCTGGTTAAGCGAGTAGGCGCGTTCGTCGTCGCTGAGGAAGAGCGCAGCGCGTCCGGCGAACAGAACGGCGACGGGCTGGTCGGCCAGGGCAGCTTCAGATTCTCTGAGCTTCTGTTCGAATGCGAGTGCGGAGCGCAGGCTCTCCGCAGCCCGGGCAAAGTCGCGCTCAAAGTGGGCACCAAGCCCGACGAGCAACTCCACGAGCATGCGATCGAGTGTGGAGTCTTCGATCTCGAGCTTGCCAGCAAGATCGGCGATCACGATCGCAGCATCGCCCTCGCCTGCATACAGCGCGGCGATGCTGGCGAGGTTGAGCAGCTGGAGCGCGCGCTCGCCGTCGAGCGGCGCCACCTCCGCCGCGGCTCGAAAGAGGAGCCGGTGCGCATCGGCGGGGGTGCCGCCGGCCAGCTCGATCAAACCGAGGTAGCGGTCGATGTCGGCCTGTTCGATTGCCTCCGCCGCGAGCGGCCGCGCCCGCTCGAGGAGCATCCGCGCTCGCTCGATCCGTCCCGCCATCCACGCGTTCTCGGCGGCCAAGGTCAGTCGCCGCGCACGCGGCAGTTCGTCCGGCGTCAGTACTGCGGCCCGCTCGAAGGCACGCGACGCGGTGGCGAAGCCGCTCCGTAGCCGCGCCCGCTCAGCCGCCTGTTCGAGCTCCTCGACCACCGAGGGATCGGGAGCGACGCTTGCTGCCGCTCGGTGCCAAGCGCGTCGATCCATCTCCGCCTCGCCGTCGAGCACGCTCGCGATCGCTCGATGGGCGGCCTGACGCCGGGAGAGGGGCGCGCCGTGGTACACAGCCGAGCGCACGAGTGGATGGTGGAACTCGAGCTGGGTGCCGCGGACACGGGTGAGCGCCGCCTGCTCGGCTGCGTCGAGCGCCTCCGCGCCGACCCCGAGCTGTGCTGCCGCCGCGAGCACGGTCGAGATCTCTCCCGTGTCGTCGGCGGCTGCAACGAGCAACAGGGTCTGCGTCTCCTCGGGCAGCGCTTGCGCACGCCTGAGAAACGCATGCACAAGCCGAGCGCTGATCGGCACCGGGGTCGGCAGCGCGGCTCCCACGAAAAGCTCTGCCTCGGTCAATGTGGCTGGAAGTTCGAGCAGCGCAAGCGGGTGACCGCCGGTGCGCTCGACCAGCAGCTCGCGCGCCTCCTGCGAGAGCGCGATCCCTGCCTGCCGCGCGAGCAACGCACCGGCCGCATCGGCGTCGAGGCCCCCAACGTGAAGCTCGGGCAGCGCCGGCGCCTCGAACTGCCGCGCTTCACCCTCACGAGCCGCAAACAACAACACGATCCCCTCCGCCTCCAGCCGCCTCGCGACGAACACCAACGCATCGGCGGAAGCGTCATCGAGCCATTGGGCATCGTCGATCAAGCAGAGGAGCGGACCTCCCTCCGCGGCCTCCGCCAGCAGGCTCAAGACGGCGAGCGAGATCAGAAACCGATCATCACCTCCGCCTGTACCTAAGCCAAGCGCTGCGCGGAGAGCCCTCGCCTGCGGGCCGGGAAGCTTGTCGAGCTGGCCGAGAACTGGCCGTAGGAGCTGGTCGAGGGCCGCGAATGGAAGCTGCGCTTCCGACTCGATTCCGACGCACCGGAGCACCTGCATTTCGGGCGCGCGGACGAGTGTGTCCTCGAGCAGCATCGACTTCCCCACGCCGGCCTCGCCGCGGATGACGAGCACGCCGCTGCGCGACATGCTCGCACCTTCGAGGAGCGCGCCGATGATCGAGCGCTCCGCATCCCGGCCGTACAGCAACGTGTTCAAGCTTTGCCCACCCCCTGTGGCATCCCAACTCGCGACGAGGCTACGCACGAGTGCTCCGGCTCGCACCGGCGGAATCGCCGGGCTGCTCGGAGTCTGCAACGCGCGGTCCTTCACTTTGTTCCCCCTCACCTGGTGTCGTCTGACCACGAATGAGCGGGGGCGAAGGGGACAGAGCTTCGGTGACCGCTACGCGCCGATCTCGGCGAGACGCCGCTGCAGGAAACGGCGCTCCGGCTCGGTGTGCGCGAGTTCGAGGGCGCTTTCGTATTCGACGCGCGCCTCCTCGGTGCGCCCGAGCTGGCGCAGCAGGTCAGCCCGTGTCGAGTGGAAATACTGGTAGCCGTGAAGGTCCAGCCGGTCGACGAGAGCGAGCCCCGCTTCGGTTCCCTCCGCTTCCGCGACGGCGATCGCGCGGTTCAGCTCGACGATCGGTGACCCGGTCCGGCGGGCGAGCTCGCCGTAGAGCGCGGCGATCTGTGGCCAGTCGTGCGGTTCGTCCATGTGCAGCGACGCGATCGCCGCCTGAATGACGTACGGCCCGCCGCCCTGAAGCGCGCGGGCGCGTTCGAGCGCCTGCCGCCCCCACGTGAACTGTGCGGCGTCCCACCGCGAGCGGTCCTGCTCGGCGAGCAGCACCAGCTCGCCGTCCTCGAAGCGGGCGTCGCGGCGCGCGTCGTTGAGCAGCATCAGCGCGCGCAGGCCGTGTACCTCCGGCTCGTCCGGCATCAGCTCGGCGAGCGCGTCGCCGAGCCGGAGCGCCTCCGCCGCCAGATCGCCACGGCCGCCGTAGCCCTCGTTGAAGATCAGGTAGACGACCGCCAGCACCGCCGCCAGGCGCTCCGGCAGCAGGTGATCGACGGGAACGCGGAAGGGGATGCCTGCATCTCTGATCTTGCTCTTTGCCCGCGAGAGCCGTCGCTTCATCGTCTCCTCGGATACCAGGAAAGCGCGGGCGATCTCCTCGGTGCGTAGCCCGCCGAGCGCGCGTAGGGTCAGTGCGACCTGCGCCTCGAGAGCGAGCGCCGGATGGCAGCAGGTGAAGATCAGCTCCAGCCGCTCGTCGGGAAAGCTCGTCTCGTTCATCTCGTCCTCCACGGCTTCGGGGATTTCCAGCAGGCGGGTCTTCTCGGCGAGCGTGCGCTCGCGGCGCAGGCGGTCGATCGCGCGGTTGCGGGCCGTGACCGTCAGCCAGGCGCCGGGATTGGGCGGGGTGCCGTCGCGAGGCCAGCGCTCGGCGGCGGCCGCGAACGCTTCCTGGGCGGCCTCCTCGGCGAGGTCGAAGTCGCCGAGGAAGCCAATCAGACTGGCGAGGACGCGGCCCCACTCGTCGCGGAAGACCTGCTCGAGCAGCGTCTACTACTCCGCCAAGGGCCGCACTTCGACCGCGCCGCCCATCCGCGCGACCGGAATCCGCGCGGCGATCGCGAGTGCCCCGTCGAGATCGTCGGCCTCGACCAGGCAGAAGCCGCCGACGTGCTCCTTCGCGTCGACGAACGGGCCATCGGTGAGGAGCGCCTGCCCGTTCTCAACCCGGACCGTGGTTGCCGCCTCGACCGGCTGCAACCGCGCACCTCTGATGACCTCAGGCGACTGCCCTATTGCGAGGTACTCCTCGAGGATCGCCTGTTGCTCGTCCGTGGTCAGCCGCTCGAGCGCTTCCCTGTACTCCGGCGTCGAGTAGTTCTGGAGTAGGTACTTCATCTTGTCCTCCTTCGAGAGCGTGTTTCCGTCCCTACGACGAACGTACCCAGCGCGAGGGGACAACGGGCTGCACAAAGTGCTAACGGCCGATCGGCGTGCGGGTGATCGACCGAATCCTGGCCATTCCGCGCGCGCCAAGAGGCGTGCGGCCCGAACGACGGCCGGACGACCGACGAGAGCGAGTGCCGACATCGTCACGACCGTGATCTCCGAAGCCCGCTCTCCCGCCCACCAGGCCGCCTGATGCCGCCGTTGCTGTCGATTCACGAGGGGAAGTCTTGCCGTATGCATGGGCGTCGCTCCGCACCAGTGCTCAGGCTCGCAGCGGCGGAATCGCCGGGCTTGTCACGTCAACGTCGTTCTCGTTCGCCGAATCGAGGTCGAGGCGGGCAAGCTGGGTGCGGGAGCGGAGGCCGAGCTTGCGGAAGACGTTTCGCAGGTGAAAGTCGATCGTGCGCGGGCTGAGGAACAGCTGGGCGGCGACCTCGCGGTTGCTCAGACCCTGGGCGACGAAGCGCGCGATCTGCAGCTCCTGCGCGGTCAGGTCGCCGCGGGTGCTGGGCTCGCGTTTGCGCGCCGTCTGGCCGCTTGCGCGTAGCTCCTGCCGCGCCCGCTCCGCCCACAGCGTCGCTCCCAGCCGCTCGAAAGCATCGAGCGCTGCCCGCAGGTGCTCGCGCGCCTCGACCCGCCGGCGCGTGCGGCGGAGAAACTCGCCGAAGGCGAGCTCGGTCCGGGCCCGCTCGAAGGGGCGGGCGGCCCGCCCGTGGGCCTCGAGCGCCGAAAGAAACAGGTGCTGCGCCTCGCTCGCCTCCCCACAGAGCAGCGCGCGACAGTGAAACAAGACCGCACGCCCCCAGGCGGCCGCGTTGCTCTCTACCCAGCGCTCGAACGAGGTGAGCCAGGGGCGAGCGGCGTCCTGCTCGCCCGTCCGGACCGCCGCCTCGACCCGATCGAGAATCGACCAGTAGATGGCCAGCGTGTGAGAGATCTCGCGCTCATGCCGGACTGCTTCTTCTGCCCGGCCGAGTCCGAGCTCGAGCAGCGCGAGCGCCCACTGCGCTATCTCGGCGACCACCCCGAGTCCGCGGGCGGAGGCGAGCTCGTGGCCCTCGGCCGCGAGTGTCCGGCACTCCTCCTCGTCGCCGCGCAGCGCGGCGATGAGGGCGAGCAGAACGAGCGCCTGCGCGGCCAAGTGGTCCTGACCGAGCTCGCGTCCGAGCCGGAGGCCCTCCCTCGCGGTGGCCGAGGCGGAATCCCAGTGGCCCGCCGACACCTCGGTGATCGTCAGAATCGGGAGGATCTGCGTGAGCGTGCCGAGGGCGCCCGATTCCCGTGCCCTGGTCACCGCCTCACTGTGAGCTCGATGTGCCGCCTGATCGTCGCCCAGGTAAAGGGCAGCCCTTCCGGTGTAGAGGAGCGCAAGCGGGGCGCTGTGGGCGAGAGCGACGTCTGTACCGACCAGCTCGTCCACGAGCTCGAGCGCGAGCCGAAGCTTGGGGACAGCTGTGTCGAAGTCGCCCTCGGCGTGCGACCCGATCCCGACCAGAAGCGCCGTAACCAAGCGTGAGTACGGGGTTTCCTCGACCGCGAGGCCGCGAACCAACTCTGCGACTGCGACCTGCGCCTTGTCATCGCCTGCGTACGCCGCGGCGGCGCTTGCAAGGTTGAGCAGGCCGAGAGCGCGCTCGCCGTCGACCGGCGCCACCTCGGCCGCCGCTCGCATGAGGATCTCGTAGCCGTCGGCGGGCATGCCCCTGTCGAGCTCGAGCAGCCCCCGCCAGCGGTTGACGTCGGCTTGCTCGATCGACTCCGTCGCCAGTGGGCGTGCTCGCTCGAGCAGCGTGCGGGCGCGGTCGAGCCGCCCCGCGAGCCAGGCGTTCTCGGCCGCCGCGGTCAGCTGTCGGACGCGCTGGTGGTCGTCCGGCGTCAGGGCGGCGGCACGCTCGAAGGCGAGCGAGGCGGTCGCGAAGCCGCTGCGCCGGCGGGCGCGCTCGGCAGCCTGCTCGAGCTCTTTGACCACCGACGGATCGGGCTCGACGCACCCGGCGGCCCGGTGCCAGGCGCGTCGATCGGCCTCCGGTTCGCCCTCGAGCACGCTCGCGA
>WNGD01002407.1_pt1 | contig 19527 bp, 15 predicted proteins | sample 5400671 | NCBI WGS metagenome assembly WNGD01 (sample SAMN13153369, study PRJNA577476) | soil metagenome | isolation source: 40 cm soil or saprolite under grassland replicate 2 | place: USA:California | collected 2016-06-15 | reverse complement strand
AATCGCCGCGGTTCAGTCCGGGGCACTAGGGCCCCCGGACCGACCGCAGTTCACTCCCAACCCACTTATGGCCTGGAACCCGTAGGAAAGGGCCATGCAGCTGCGGGGTTCAGGGCGGTTTTCGCCCCTCCTAGCGTCGCCGCTGCCGAAGGGGCTGCGGCCGCCGATCCCGCCATCGCTGCTGCCGGCGTTGCGGCTTTCTTGGCCGCCCTTCCTCTGGGTCTCGCCTTCTTTCGGGCGGACTTTTTCTTGGCCGCTTTTTTTGCGGGCTTCCTCAACGACTTCCTTTTCCCTTTCTTTCGTGCCGCTTTCCTCTTTTTCTTTTTCTTTGCCGCTTTCTTGCCTTTTCTCTTCTTTGCCATGACTGACCTCCATCAAGAGTTGTGAAACAACGAACCCGCCCGTCGGGGCGCGGGCTATTCAAGCTCCGGGGCAAACCCCGGAGAATTGAATTCCTTTCCTGCCCTGGTGATTCGATCGCTGCAGCGGCTTAGTCCCAACTGAGCGCACCTCCGGTCTGGTACTCGATAACCCGAGTTTCGAAAAAATTCCGCTCCTTCTTGAGATCGGTCATCTCGCTCATCCAAGGAAACGGATTGCTCGCACCGGAAAACATCGCATCCACGCCGATCTGCTGGCAACGACGATTGGCGATGTAGCGCAGGTACTCCTTGAACATCGGAGCGTTGAGCCCCAAGACACCGCGCGGCATGGTGTCCTCGGCATAGCGATACTCGAGCTCGACCGCCTTCTTGATGAGGCCCTGAATCTCCTCGCGGAACTCTGGAGTCCACAAGTGCGGGTTCTCCATCTTGATCTGGTTGATAAGGTCGATGCCGAAGTTGCAGTGCATCGACTCGTCGCGCAGGATGTACTGGTACTGCTCGGCGGAACCGGTCATCTTGTTCTGCCGGCCCAGCGCCAGAATCTGGGTGAAACCGACATAGAAGAACATGCCCTCCATCACGCAGGCGAACACGATGAGGCTGCGCAGCAGCTTTTGATCGGCCTCGGGCGTGCCGGTCCGGAAGGTCGCGTCTGTGAGGATGTCGATGAAAGGGATGAGGAACTCGTCCTTGTCACGGATGCTCGGGATCTCGTGGTAGGCGTTGAATACCTCGCCCTCGTCCAGACGCAAGCTCTCGACGATGTACTGGTAGGCGTGAGTGTGGATGGCTTCCTCGAACGCCTGCCGCAGCAGGTATTGCCGGCATTCGGGCGCGGTGATGTGACGATAGGTGCCCAGAACGATGTTGTTCGCCGCGAGTGAATCTGCCGTGACGAAGAAGCCCAGGTTGCGCTTGACCAAGCGCCGCTCGTCCTCCGTCAGCCCGTTCGCGTCTTTCCACAGGGCGATGTCGCGGCTCATGTTGATTTCCTGCGGCATCCAGTGGTTGGCGCAGGCGGCGAGGTATTTTTCCCACGCCCATTTGTACTTGAACGGCACGAGCTGATTGACGTCGGCCCGCGCGTTGATGATGCGCTTGTCCTCGACGCGCACGCGGCGGTGGCTGTTGCCGGAGGAATAGCGCTCCCCCGAAGGCGCGGCCGGTGCGGCCGACGATGGCGCCAGCCCGCTTACCGACTGCAGGTTGAGACCGGGAATCGCCTCGGCCCCGATGTCATCAAAAGAAAGCATTTTCTCTCTCCCTGTTCTCGCGCTTGCTCGCGCTCACTGGCAGGATTCGCATTCCGGATCGTCGATCTTGCAGTACTGGATTTCGGGCTCACCCGATGGTCGCGGCGCGGGGGTCGCGCCCGCGGTGGGCATTCCTTCTCCCGCGGAAACGGCGTTCAGCTGGCCCGTTCTCACGGTCGATTTCTCGGCGTGCGTCGCGCCCATCGCGCGCAGGTAGTAAGTGGTTTTCAAGCCCCGCTGCCAGGCAAGCTTGTAGCTTTCGTCCAGTTTCTTGCCCGAAGCCTGGCCGATGTAGATGTTGAGCGACTGCGACTGGTCGATCCACTTCTGCCGTCGCGCGCCGGCTTCGACGACCCAGACGGGTTCGACTTCGAACGCGGTCGCGTAGAGGCGACGCAAATCCGACGGCACGCGGTCGATGCGGGCGAGGTTGCCGTCGAAGTACTTGAGATCGGCCACCATGACTTCGTCCCAGAGGCCGAGTTTCTTCAGATCGGACACGAGATATTCGTTAACGACGGTGAACTCGCCCGACAGGTTCGACTTCACGAACAGGTTCTGAAAGGTCGGCTCTATCGAGGCGGAAACCCCGACGATGTTGGCGATCGTCGCGGTCGGCGCAATGGCAAGGCAGTTGGAGTTGCGCATTCCGTGGCGCTTGATGCGCTCGCGCAGGGCCTTCCAGTCCATCGATTCCGACATGTCGATATCGACGTATCCTCCACGCTCCTCACGCAGCAGGTTCAGCGTGTCCTGCGGCATGATGCCCCGATCCCACAGCGAGCCCTTGAAGGACGCGTAACGGCCGCGTTCCTCGGCAAGCTCGGTGGAGGCCCAGTAAGAAAAATAGGCCATTGCCTCCATGGATCGATCGGCGAATTCCACGGCTTCTTGCGATGCGTAGGGGATTCGCAGCAGGTGCAGGCAGTCCTGGAAACCCATGATGCCCAAGCCCACCGGCCGGTGCTTCATGTTGGAATCGCGCGCCTTTCTCACGGCGTAATAATTGATGTCGATGACGTTGTCCAGCATCCGCATCGCCGTGCCAACGGTCTTCTTGAGTTTCTCGTGGTCGAGCTTGAGAGTTCCGTCGACCAGTTGCATGTGCGCAACCATGTTGACCGAGCCGAGGTTGCACACCGCGATCTCATGGTTATTGGTGTTGAGCGTGATCTCGGTGCAGAGATTCGAGCTGTGCACGACGCCGACGTGCTGCTGTGGCGAACGCAAATTGCAGGGATCCTTGAAAGTGATCCACGGATGCCCGGTCTCGAAGAGCATTGAGAGCATCTTGCGCCAGAGCTGCGTCGCGGGAATCCTCTTGTGCAGCTTCAGCTCGCCTTTGGCGACTCTTTCCTCATACCGGATATAGGCCTTTTCGAATGCACGCCCGTACTTGTCGTGCAGGTCCGGTACGTCGGAGGGACTGAACAGTGTCCACTCGCCGTTCTCCATGACGCGTTTCATGAACAGGTCCGGAATCCAGTTCGCCGTGTTCATGTCGTGAGTACGGCGCCGGTCGTCGCCCGTGTTCTTGCGCAGTTCGAGAAACTCTTCGATGTCCAGGTGCCAGGTTTCAAGATAGGAACACACCGCCCCTTTGCGTTTGCCTCCCTGGTTGACCGCCACCGCGGTATCGTTCACGACCTTTAGGAAAGGCACGACTCCCTGGGACTTGCCGTTGGTCCCCTTTATGTGGGAGCCCAGGGCCCGTACCGGGGTCCAGTCGTTGCCGAGTCCTCCGGCGTACTTGGCAAGCAACGCGTTTTCCTTGATCGCTTCGTAGATCCCGTCCAGGTTGTCCGAAACCGTCGTGAGATAGCACGATGAAAGCTGCGAACGCATCGTGCCGGAATTGAACAGCGTCGGTGTCGAGCTCATGAAGTCGAACGAGGACAATGCGTTGTAGAACTCGATCGCGCGCGTCTCACGGTCGATCTCGTTCAAAGCCAGCCCCATTGCGACGCGCATGAAAAACGCTTGCGGCAATTCGATGCGCGTGCCTTGGATATGCAGGAAATACCGGTCGTAGAGCGTTTGCAGGCCGAGGTAACCGAACTTGAGGTCGCGCGATGCGTCCAGAGCGGCGCCGAGCCTCTTCAAGTCGAAATGGGCCAGGCGCTCATCGAGAAGCTCGGCTCGGATGCCGCGCGCGACCAATTCGGTGAAATATTCGGCATAACGCTCCTTCATCTCCGACTGCAAAACCTCCTCACCCAGGACCTCGCGCCGGATCGTGTGAAGCAGCAGCCGCGCGGTGACGTAGCTGTAGGCCGGATCCTTTTCGATCAGTGCGCGTGCCGAGAGCACCGCGGACCTTCGCACCTCGTCGGCGGGCACCCCGTCATAGATATTCTTCAGGGTTTCGGCGAGGATCAGCTTGGGATCGACCGCTTCGCCCAGGCCCTCGCAAGCCGATGCGATCAGCTCCTCGATGCGAGCCAGATCAAGCGGGCGCCGCACCCCGTCCTCGACGGTATGCAGTTGCGGTTGGGGCGCCGGTTTCTTTTGAGCCGCTTCCTGGGCGCGCGCCTCGGAACGCTTTTCCCGGTACAGGACATAGGCGCGCGCCACTTCGTGCGCGCCCGAGCGCATCAATGCGAGCTCGACTTGGTCCTGGATATCTTCTATGTGGAAGGTGCCGCCAGCCGGCTGGCGGCGCACGAGCGCGCTCACGACCGCGTCGGTCAGCGCGGCAACGAGCTCCCTGATCCGCGCCGACGCGGCGCTCTGCCCGCCCTCGACCGCCAGAAACGCCTTGGTCACCGCAACGGAGATCTTGCCGGGCTCGAAACCCACCACCGCGCCGTTGCGACGGATGATCTTGTACTGCGAAAACACGGGTTGCACCGCAGAGCTGACGTCGGTGAGGGTCGTTGCACCGGGAATCGACTGTGGAGTCGTGACGTCAGCGGCGATCTGCATATACCGTCTCCTCTACTCTTTTTTGTGCGCCGCCCGGTGGGGGGCGGCGAAACCGGGCCCTAGGAGCATTTCCCCCTAGACCACAACATATGGTATCTGGGTGGGAGTGTGCAACTAACACTAGTGTGTTGTCAAGAAGCAAGCGTAGCTTGCTCAAGCGCCCTCGGAGCTTTGCGGGAGAAAAGCTACCGCGGCAGGACCGCGGGAGTGTACCGACCTACCGAATCCGGGCGAGCGACTCCCGCAAACGTCCCCAGTCGAACGCCGGCCCGGGGTCGGTCTTGCGGCCGGGCGCAATGTCGGCGTGCCCGACGACATCGACGATCGGATATCTTCGGCGCAGAACCACGAGAAGTTCCGCCAGACGCGCATATTGCCGATCCGAGTAGGCCTGGTCGTCGGCGCCTTCGAGCTCTACTCCCACGGAGAAGTCGTTGCAGCGCTCGCGCCCCCACCAGCTCGACGGGCCCGCGTGCCAGGCTCGCTGCGTGCAAGGCACGAGCTGGATCAACTCGCCCCCGCGCCGCACGAGAAAATGCGCCGATACCTTCAGATCGCGAATGGCTTCGTAATACGGGTGCGCCCCGAAATCGAGCGTATTCGTAAACAGCTGCACGATCGCTTCACCGCCGAACTGACCTGGCGGCAGGCTGATGTTGTGCACGACCAGCAAGCGCACTGCCGCGTCCCCCGGGCGCTCGTCGCAATTGGGTGAGGGAACCTGCACCGCGCCGGCGAGCACACCTTCCTCGTCGGGGGCGTCCAGCTCCACCTACCGGATTCCCAGGCGTTCCATGCGATAGCGCAACGCCCTGAACGTGATGCCCAGGAGTTTGGCCGCAGCGGTTCGATTGAAGCGGGTTTTCTCAAGCGCCTCGAGGATTGCCTCCTTTTCAAGACGGTCGAGATATTCCGGCAGCGGCCATTTGGCGTTGGGAGCTCCCGGCTCACGAGCGATCCACGTCGGCGGAGCAAGCTGCAGGTCGTCGGGTTGGATTTCCTCGCCCGCGGCAAGCGCGATGGCACGCTCCAGAATGTTCTCCAGTTCGCGAGTATTGCCGGGAAAATCATAGCTCGCGAGCGCTTTCTTCGCTTCTTCGGACAGCCGCATGGACTGCTTGCCGTCGGGACCTGAAAGACGCCGCAGAATCGCATCCGCGAGCACCGGGACATCGTCGCGGCATTCCCGAAGGGGTGGCATTTTCAGCTCGATGACCGCCAAGCGGTAGTATAGATCCTGCCGAAATTTGCCCGATTCGACGCAGGCGGCGAGATTCTGGTGCGTTGCGCAGATGATGCGCACGTCGACCGCGTCCTCGGAGGTGGCACCGACTTTGCGCACGGTCTTCTCCTGGATCGCGCGCAGCAGCTTGACTTGCATCGCGAGCGGCAGGTCGGCGACTTCGTCGAGGAACAGGGTACCGGTGTTGGCGGCCTGGAAAAACCCATCGCGGTCGCCTTCGGCACCCGTGAAAGCGCCCTTCTTGTAGCCGAAGAACTCACTCTCCATCAGGTTCTCTGGGATCGCGCCGCAGTTGACCGGCACGAAGGCTCTGTCGCGCCGCGACCCCTTGCCGTGAATGAGACGAGCGGCGAGTTCTTTTCCGCTCCCCGACTCGCCTGTAAGGTAGATTGGCGCCTGGCTGCGTGCGAGCTTCTCGATCTTCGAGCGCACCTGCTCGATCCCGGGGCTCGAGCCAAGAAGCTGGCCTTCCCCCGATTTGGCTGGCGCTGTTTTCTGGGGCAGGGACAGCGCGGACTTGACCAGCGTGCGCAGCTGATCGAGGGACAGGGGTTTGGTCAGGTAATCGAAAGCGCCGGCCTTGAGGGCCGCGACGGCGTTTTCGGTGCTGCCAAACGCGGTGATCACCGCCACGGGCAAGTCCGCGCATTGAACGCCGATGAAACGCACCAGCTCCAGCCCGTCGCCGTCCGGCAATCGCATGTCGGTAAGACAGAGCTCATAGCGCTTGGACTGCAGCAGCTGCTTGGCTGCCGCCACTGAACCGGCACATTCCACCGCCAGACCCATGCGTAGGAGCGACAGCTCGAGCAGTTCCCGGATGTCCGCCTCGTCGTCGATCACGAGCACCGTACCTTGGACGATGTTCGTTCGCCGTTCCGCGCGCCGGTTCTCTACGGTTCCTGGCATAGGATCCTAAAGTCCGCGCCCGGACCGCGGTCCAGGTACTCAAGACTCGCGCCGTTGGCGGCACACAGCTCGCGAGCGATGTACAGGCCTAGCCCCGTCCCGTTCGCGAAAGTGGTGAAAAACGGCTCGAACAACTGCGCTTGCAACTCCCTTGCCACGCCCTCGCCGTCGTCGATGACGTGCAATTCTACTCGATTTGCGCGGCGTAACACCGTGATGCGCACGCTTCCGGCGAGCCTGCGGCAGTGCCTCCACGCGTTGTGCAAGAGGTTCCACAACACCTGGTTGAGATGGGCCCGGTCGAATTCCAGGGTGACGTCTTCGGCCGCCTCGATAAAAAAGCCTTCTCTGGGAATGCTGTCGTTCTGAGCGACCTCCTCGACAAACGTGAACAGATAAGGGCGCACTCGGATCGTCTCCGGCTGAACGCGGTCACGCCGCGAGAGTTCGAGGACGTCGTGCACCATGCGCTCGAGGCGCCGCGCGTTGTCCCGGATGATCTGCACCATGCGTTCCTTGTGTGGTCCGCGCTGTTCTTCCTGCAGAAGGTCCCCGGCGTGCGTAATGGCCGACAGGGGGTTGCGGATCTCGTGAGCGATATTGGCAGTGAGCCTACCGAGCGCCGCGAGCTTGAGTTGCTGGGCCTGTTCCTGGAGCTTGGACAAATCCTCGAGGAACACCAGGCTGGAGCTGCCGCCTGCGGCGCCCGTCGACACGAAACGCGCACGGACCAGGCGGCCGCTCTCGGAAAATTGCACGTTCACGCTGCTCGCGCCCTGGCTGACACGCCAGGCGGCAAGCCGCTGGGCGAGCTCCTCCGAAAAATCCTCGATCCGGATCAAGTCGGGCACGACCCGCCCCAGCAGATCCGCTGCGCGAGGATTGTGCAGGCGGACGCGCCCATGGGCATCCACGACCAGCACCCCGTCCTGCACGTCGCGGATAATCAGTCTATTGATACGAAGCTGGTCGGCGAGGTCGGCACCGCGTTGCTGCGCGAGGCGCTCGTTCAGGATCAGGCGCCGCGCCAGTCTATTGGTGATCAGCGCCGTCGCGAAATAACCGATCGACAGGAGCCCGGGCTGGACGTAGTTGGCGGTGCCGGAGTCTTGCACGAGCACCCAGTACGACTGCTCGAGCAGAACGGCAATCGAGGCCAGTGCGGCGTAGAAGAGCGTCAGTGTGCCCCGACTCACCAGCGCGGCGCCCGCCAACGAAATGAGCAGCATCACGCCCAGGCCGCTGCGGATGCCGCTCGAGGCATACATCAACACGACGATGAGCAGCACGTCGGTGACGACGTGCAGCGTGAGTTGAAGGTTGAAGTACGCCGGCACCTTCCGCAGGACGACGTGAAACACGACCGCGAGCGCCAGATAAATGACGCTCGCGTAGGTATACGCCGCGATGTCGTGGCTGCCGAGGCTGAGCGCGTCACCGAAAATCAACGCGGCGAGCAGGAATATCGCCGCCACCGCGATGCGGTAGAAGTTGAAGTACTTGAGCGAGACCCAGAACGAGTCCGCTACGGCCCCCTCCTGCGGGAGCAACGACAGGCTGAGCATCGTTGAAGCCGCCATGACCGTCCTCAGCCTGTGCCGAGCCGGCGGTGCTCTTCGCTGCAGAAAAAGCGGCCGGCGGCCCCAAGCGCTTCGCTGCGCGGAACGTTGACCCCGCAATGCGCGCAAGGAACCATTGGCTCGACCGGGGGCGGCGCAGAGCGCTGCCGGCGCTTGCGTGCAAGACCGCTCAACACGAAGTACACGACGACTATTGCGATGACGAGAAGGAGGAGCTTGCTCACGCTGCAATGGCTGGCTGCCTGTGTCGCGGCTCGCGACGAGGCGCCATTATACCGGCGCCGGACGGGAGGACGGTCGGGTCGGGAGGCTGGTCGGGGTGACTGGATACATGCTGCGCGCGCCGCACCCGAGGACGCACAGGTGGTTGCGGCGCGCGCTAGGTCGGCGTGGGCGCGGCTCATCCACAAAGTCTATGAGGTCGATCCGTTGGAATGTCTCAAGTGCGGGGCGGCGGGAATTGATTGCCCGGCAATTTACCACTAGACTGGCTCCGATCGCCCCTGCTGAGGGGTGCGCAGGTGGAGCGAAATTAACATGAGACCGATTGTATGCGGTTCGAGGCACGTTCAAGCAACGGATTGCGCGCTCCGGCGTGCCCTTCAGAGTTCGCAGCCGAATTGATTCGCCTATCACTAAAAGTGGAGAGAAACCATGGCATACGAGGCCGAAATCAGTCGTAAGAACCCGGGTTGTTTCTTGTTTTTGGTCGACCAGTCAGAGTCGATGGAAGACCCTTTTGGGGGCGGAGAGGCTGGCAGAAGGAAGGCCGAGGAGCTGGCGACGATACTCAACAAGCTCATTCACAATCTGAGCATCCGTTGCGCCAAATCGGACTCTATTTACGACTACTTTCATGTCGGTGTGCTGGGCTACAGCGAAGAGAGCTGTAAACCAGCGCTTGGCGGTGAACTGAGCGGGCGCTCTTTGGTACCGATCAGTGAATTGGCCAATAAGCCGTTGCGCATCGAAGAGAGAATGAAGAAATCGGATGATGGCGCCGGCGGAGTGATGGACCAGAATGTGAAATTTCCAGTCTGGTTCGACCCATATTGGAAAGGGGCCACTCCGATGTGCGCCGCGCTCAAGGACGCAACCCGGATTGTCGAGACCTGGTGTCAGGAGCATCCGACGGGATTTCCGCCGATCGTCATCAACATCACCGACGGCGAGGCAACGGATGGAGACCTCGTTGCCGAGGCGCGTAAATTAACGGCCGTCAGCGGCGATGACGGTTCGGTGTTGCTCTTCAACATCCATCTTTCGTCGACGGCCGGACCATCGATCGAATTACCGGGCAACGCCAGCAAGCTCCCGGATCAACATGCCAAACAGCTCTTTGAAGCCTCATCGACGCTCACGCCGTTCATGGTTGCACGCGCGACAGAGCTGGGTATGCCGGCCACGGAAGACTCGCGAGGATTCATCTTTAACGCGCAACCGTTGCACGTAATCCATTTTCTCGATATCGGCACGCGGCCGGCTAATGTGCGTCTGCGCTGAGTACCACTGCAGTGGGCACCTCCTGCGGTGAAGCACGCCACGGCGGCCAGCGAGTGCGACATAAAGGTCTTCTGCTGCCCAAAGTCGGGCAACAGTCTTGAGGAGTACGAGGACGCCTGGGCGCATCGGCAAACTCGCACCCCAGTCGGCATCCGCGTGGCGGTGGCTGACGGCGCTACGGAAAGCAGTTTTGCCAAGTTATGGGCAGCGCTGTTGGCCGAAAGCTATGTGCGAAGCGAGGTCGACGGGACAGAGTTTTTTGCGCGGTTGAAGCCGGCGCGCCGCCTCTGGCGGCGAAGATTAGCGGGCCGGCCTCTCCCCTGGTTCGCCAGCGAAAAGGCCGAGCAGGGTGCCTTTGCGGCTTTTGTCGGTGTCCAGATTGACGCTCACAAGAACCGTTGGACGGCGCTGGCCGTTGGTGACTGTTGCCTTATGCAGGTCGATGACGTCGGTAAAGGGATGCGGGTGCTCGAAATGTTTCCCTTACAGAAATCTTCGCAATTCACGATGAGCCCTTATCTGATCGGCTCCAGGTCGGACGGCGAATCCCTGAAGGATCGAATACAAGTCAGCAAGGGCAGCCTCCGCGATGGAGACATGCTGCTGCTCGCCACGGATGCGATGGCCGCCTGGCTGCTTAAACGGCATGAAGAGGGGCGGCCATTATGGAAATGGCTTTACCGGAAGCTCGGTACGCCAGAGAGCTTTGCCGCAATGGTCGCCTACGGCCGCAAAAATGGATTGCGCAACGACGACTTTACCCTTGTCCGCGTTATTCATCACGATTCACCGGTTGAAGCGAAGGAGAGATAGCGATGGGGGCATGGCCAGACCTGACTGAATACCATGAGGCGGTTCAGCACCCGCAAAGGGCCTTTGCCGACCCAGGATTAAAAGCGGTCACCCTCGAGCTCGACCGGTTCGGTATGCCCAAGCCGGCCACCGGCGGCAACGCCGTGGTCTACAAGGCCAGGGAACCGGGCGGGTTTTTATCATTCAAGAAGACCTGGGCGATTCGCTGCTTCCTGCGCCCGATCAGCGACCATGCCGAACGTTATGAGGCGATCTCCAAACATCTTGGCAAGGTCCGCCTGCCCTATGACGTTAATTTTCGGTTTCTCAAGCAGGGCATTCAAATTCGCTCCAACTGGTTCCCTATCGTCAAAATGCAATGGGCGGATGGCGACCTCCTGCACAGTCATATTGAGAAGCATCTAGGCTATCCGGCCTCACTGGCGGCATTGCGGGAAAAATGGGTCACACTTGTTCGCCACCTCGAAGCCGCTCAGGTGGCGCACGGCGATTTGCAGCACGGTAATATCGTGGTGCGCGGCGGATCGATCCAGTTGGTGGACTACGACGGCATGTGGGTGCCGGCCTTGAGGGGCCGCCACGCCACGGAAACCGGCCACCGTGCCTACCAACATCCCGAACGTAGCGGGCAAGACTACGGCCAAGAGATTGATCGTTTTTCAGCTCTCGTCATTTATCTATCGCTGGCAGCGCTGGAGAGGGATGTCACCCTATGGGAACGTTTTCATACCGGCGACAATCTGATCTTCGTGCGCGAAGATTTCCAGCAGTTGGGTCGATCGGCGATTTGGCAACAATTACGTCGTATCGGATCGCGGGAAATCGATCAACTCGCCGCTGTCGTGGCGGCCATGGTGCAGCAGCATCCGATGAAGGTCGGCAATCTCGATAGCGTTCTCAAAAATCCGGCGAGCTACAAGTCCCCTACCCCGATTCCGGCGTCGACTCCGGCCCAGCGAGTCGCTCCCAAGCCGGCGCGCGTGCCGCCGCCGCCAGTGCCGAGCTGGATGAAAAAGAGCGGTTATCGTGATCGTTCGGATGACTGAGGAAACAAGGTAGCGAGCTCCTCTTGTGACACGTCGAAGGCTTTGCGAAGCTCTGCAAGCGTAAGTTCCGCCGCCATCGCCTGAGTGCGCGCGCACGCGCTCCGGCGCCTGTTTGGATATCTGAGCCATCGCTGCCAGATCTTCGGCCATACCGTCAGCTTCCTGACGGCGGGTATGCACTTGCAGACCGTCGCCCGCCCGACCGCGGAGCACAGCGGACACAGCCCGTATTATCGCGATGCACCACTACGCAAGGCTCTGAAGAAACGCAAGAAAAAGACATTCCGCTGCGCCGGAAATCTGCACGTTCATCCCTTTAGACTGGTCCGGTTACTGCTACCTCATCAAGCAGGGAATCCGATGAAAGCAGACGAAATCAACTCCGCTCTTGACAAGTCGCTGGCTGGTGAGAGGCCGCAGAATCGCACCGAAGCCGAGGCACTGGAGCGTGCCGTGCAGTTCGAGCTCTGGGATCCCGGGCCCGTCTCCCCTGCAGCGCTCGAGCAGCTCCTCATGGTCGGAGGCCCCCGAGCCATGCGGGCGGCCTTGGCGGTCGCGCTTCAGGGCCGCTTCATCGTCACGACCACCTCCACCGCGGTCCATGGGCTTCACCTGCTGGCGGCGTCCCGGTCCGCCCTCGTTATCCTCGACGTGGACCTTCCCGACTTTAGGAGCGCAACGTTCATGCGGGCGCTTCGGGCACATCGTCCCCACTGCCCCGTGATCGCCATCGTCGACGCCGAGGAGAGCACCACGCTCCGCGACCTGATGGACTTCCGGGTCGACATCGTACTCCGGTCGCTTCCCCTCGATGTCCTGTTCGGACGGATCGATGCCCTGCTGGGAGCGCGGCCCGCCGGCTCCCGGCACCTGGCGAGCCGGGTGGGCGAGGTGATCAAGCACGTGGCCAATCACTGCGGTGGCCATCTCGTGGCAGCCGCCATCGCCAAAACGCTGGGCCTGTCGACCGCGCACTTGGCGTACCTGTTCCGGCTCGAGACCGGGATGACCCTCAAGGACTACGTGACGAAGGTCCGCATCGAGGTCGCCAAGCATCTGCTCGACGAGACCGACGAGAAGCTCGAGGGCATCGCCGCGCAGGCAGGCTTCTGTGACGCCTCCCACCTTTCCCGGGTCTTCCGGCGCGTGTGCGGCTACCCGCCTGGGCAGTACCGCCGCCAGGCCTCGTAGAACGTCCAGTCTTCCCCGAGGAAAATCCAGGAACTCCCGCGAAGCATCCATTGCCCGGCCGCCGGCCCTGCGACCTAATCAAAGGTCCCAGGAGACGACGCCAGATGCTTCCCCACCCACCGCGTTCCCTCAGTGCGCCGTCGCCGACCGCGCCGCCGGGCGGCGCTTCGCCCAAGGCGACGACGGTGATCGAGAGCCTCGGGGCCTACCTCCCGCCGAAGGCCGTCACGACCCGGGAGGTGCTGCACGGCTGTCGCACCATGCTTAGGCTGCTGCCATTCGAGACCTTGACTGGCATCCAGTCCAGACGCATGGCGGGTGACACGGAGTTCTCCATCGACCTGGCCAAGCGGGCCGTTGCCGACTGCCTCGCGCGCTCCCGGTACGGTCCGCAAGACATCGACCTTCTCCTCTGCGCGAATATCTCCCGCTGCGACGGTCCCGACTTTCGCTTCACCTTCGAGCCCAGCACGTCTCTCCTCCTCAAGGGTCACTTCGGCTTCCGCCATGCGCTGGCGTTCGACGTCTCGAATGCCTGCGCCGGCGTGTTCACTGCGCTCTATCTCGCCGATGCCCTGATCACGCTGGGCGTCGTTGAGCGCGCCATGGTGGTCAGCGGCGAATACGTGACCCATCTCACGCGGACTGCCCAGCCCTTGATCGGCGGTGTCTCCGATCCTCGCTTCCCGTGCCTGACGCTCGGCGATGCCGGAATCGCGCTCATCCTTGAGCCCTCGCCGCTCGATGGGGTTGGCTTTCAGGCGATCGACATCTTCACTCTCGGCCGCTACAGCCCGTACTGCGTGGCTAACCTCACTCCCAGCGGCTCTTGGACGATGAACACACAGTACCGCGAGATGGCCGAGGTCTCGCTCAAGCCCACGCTCTCTCACTTCCTTCAGATGCTCTCGTGCGCCGACACCCGCCCCAGCGACCTCGCTCACGTCATCACGCACCAGACATCTCGCCGAACCATCCGCCGCGCCGCGCGAGCGCTCCGCGATGCCCTCCCCGACTCCGCGACGCCCCCGAACTTGGTCGACAACCTCGCCGAGCGGGGGAATACAGCCACCACGGCGCATTTCGTCGCCGTATATGATCAGGTTGTCAATGGCAGCATTCGCTCAGGGGATCGAGTGGTGTTCGCGATCAACGGCTCCGGCCTGACCGTTGGCAACGCCCTCTACACCTTTGACGATCTTCCCGATCGCATCCGCGGCGGCCGCAAGACGGTCGCCGCGCCTCCGATGCCGAGTCTCCATCGCCGGCCACGAACACGAACACCTTCCCCGGGCGCCCCCCGGGCCCGCATCGAGAGCGTCGGGGTCCTTCCCCTTCCGCAGCAAGCGCCGGCCTCCTCGCTCGAGCTTTCGTGCCGCGCCGCTGAGCGCAGCCTGGCCACGTCCGCCCATGACCGCAACGCGATCGAGCTGCTCATCTATTCCGGTGTCTACCGCACTGACTTCGTTGTCGAGCCAGCCATCGCGACGATGATCGCCGGGCAGCTCGGGATCAACGACAGTTTCGACTCGGTCGACCGCCGCCGGACGTTTGCGTTCGACGTTTCCAACTCTAGTGTCGGTTTTCTCAACGCGTGCTTCCTCGCCGCCCAGCTCATTCAAGGGCGCAAGATCCACACGGCCATGGTGCTGGCCGCCGAGGTCGAGAACGCGAGCCTTTTTCGTGGCGCTCGGCGTGGCGTGACCGAGGCGGCTTCAGCCATGATCCTCGATCAGAGCCCCGGCGGGACGGGATTCGGTAGCTTCCTCTTCAGGAGCTTCACAGACTACGTCGACCTACTCGCGTGCTCTGTCAGCAGCCAGGCGGGCGCAGCGGCGCTCTCCGTCGTGAAACATCCCAGGCTCGAAGACCACTATGTGGAGTGCGTGCTGCGCGTCATCCCTGAGCTTCTGGCCGTTGAAGGGCTCGATCTTTCCGACATCGGCCTGTTTATTCCGCCGCAGCTGTCGTCGAGGTCCATCGACGAACTGAGCGCGGCGCTGAAGGTCGACCGCGACCGCGTCGTTCACGTGACCGGCTGCGGGGAGGACCTCTTCACGTCGTCCGTGCCGTACGCGCTCGAAGCGGTGCGGTGCCGGGGGCTCGCGCAGCCCGGAGACGCCGGCCTGATCATCACCGCCGGCGCCGGGATCGAGGTCGGATGCGCGATCTACTATTTCTGACCCACGTGTCGGACTTCAGATGAGGAAGCTGCTTCCATGCGGCCGTTGCTGACCATTTACGCGCTGCACGTGTTTTTCTGGGGCGTTTTCGTCGCGCGCATTCTCTTTGGCTTTTTTTCCAGAGCAAGGATCGCCGAGGGACCGCGCGCCGAGGTTCCGCGGGCGGCTCCGGAGGCGCACCTTCTCATAGGCTTCCACAGCCTCGCCATCGGCCTCATGTACCTCGCCCTTGGCCTTGGGCTACCCGGGGACGGCGCGTCCATGCTCTTTGCTCCGAAACCCCTGGTCGGCACCGCGATTGTCCTGTCGGCAACCGGGCTGGCAGCATGGGCTCTGCTCTGGTTCCGTTCGTGGCGGATGAGCGCCCGGCTCGACCGCGGGCACGAGCTCGCCACTAGCGGGCCGTTCGTCCTCATCCGCCATCCGATCTACACCTCGGTCAATCTGGTTGCGCTGAGCGCGTTCCTCTGGGTTCCAAGCTGGCCCGTGCTTGCGGCCGTTATCCTGGTAGTGATCGGGAGCGACCTGCGTGCACGCGCAGAGGAGAGGCTCCTCCTCGAGGCGTTTGGCGATCAATACCGCGTCTTCATGCGCGGACGACGACGGTTCCTGCCGTTCGTGTACTAAAATCGCTTCAGAGAGATGCGACGGATCGCCATCCAGTCCCTGCTTTTCGACCGCGGCAAGCTCGTCGCTTCGCTGCTCGGGGTGGCCCTCGCCACGACTCTCGCCTTCGTGCAGATTGGGCTCTACCGCGGCTTTCAGACCAACTCCTCGACGGTCATCCAGCACGTCGGCGGTGACTTCTGGTTGATACCCACCGGCATCGACGTTCTCGACAACGCCCAGGCCATGTCGCCGGGTCCGCGCAATCTTCTTCTCTCGCACCCGTGCGTGGCCGACGCCCGCGCCGTGATTTACGGCTTTGCCCTGATCCAAAAACCGAGCGGCACGCGCACCACCGCGCTGATCGTCGCCGTCGAGCCCCGGCCGGGGCGGGAGGTGCCATGGGCCGTCGCAGACGGATCGGTCGCGGACCTCGACCAGCCGCTCCGAGTCAGCGTCGATCGCACCGATCTCTCCAAGCTCGAGCTGCCGCCGGATGCGGTCGGCGCGACCTTCGAGGTGAGCGGGCGCCAGGTCGTCGTCGCCGCGATCACCGACGGCATCCGGTCGTTTACGCTGAGCCCGTACCTTTTCACGTCCATGACGAACGGGCGAAGGCTCCTCAATCTGGCCGAGAGCCAGGCGATGTACTACTCGGTCGACCTCGCCGATTCCGGCTGCGCCGCCGAGCTTGTCGGCTGGATCAAGGGCCAGAGGGACGTGCAGCTCATGGAGACGGCGCGCTGGATCGAAAAGACGGAGGACTACTGGGTGGGCGGCTCCGGCGCCGGAATGGCCCTCGCCTTCACTGCGGTGCTCGGCATGATCGTCGGCGGTGTGATCATAGGCCAGACCCTTTACTCGATGACGAAGGAGCATATGCTCGAGCTCGCCACGCTCAAAGCCCTCGGCGCGCGCTCGACGGAGCTTGCCGGGTTCGTCCTGTGGCAGGTTGCGCTTCTCGGCTCGATCGGCGGAACGGCCGGCTTCGCGATCGCGCTCACCCTCAAGCGGGCGCTCGCCCACGCCGGCCTCACCGTGGTGCTGTCCCCGGAAACGATCGCGCTCGGCAGCGCGGCCTCGCTCGCGATGTGCCTGCTTGCGAGCATAACCAGTCTTCGCGCCGTGTTCAAAGTCGAGACCGCACAGGTGCTGCGATGACGGCGGGTGCGGTCCTGGTTCGCACGCGGAACGTGTCCAAGACGTTCCGCACCGGCACCATCGCCGCGGAGGCGCTCTACGAAGTATCGATCGAGCTGCGCGCCGGGGAGCTCGCGCTTCTCATGGGCCCGTCCGGATCGGGGAAGACCACGCTACTCTATATCCTCTCGGGGCTGCTTCGACCGACGAGCGGCGAGGTGGAGCTGTGCGGCGTGCCGATCACGCGTCTTCCCGAGGAAAACTCGGCGGAAGTCCGGCGCAGGCACGTGGGCTTCATCTTCCAGACGTACAACCTTTTCCCTGCGCTCACCGCGCTCGACAACGTGGGCGAGGTGTTGGTGATGAAAGGCACGCCGAGGGCGCAGGCTCGCGCGCGCGCTGCGGACATTCTCGCGCGGGTGGGTCTGGGCGATCGCCTCCATTACAGGCCGGGCGAGCTCTCGGGAGGACAGCGGCAGCGGGTCGCGATCGCGCGCTCCCTCGCGGGCGATCCGACGCTCGTCGTCGGCGACGAGCCGACCGGGGCGCTCGACAGGAACACGGGGCGCGCCATCGTGAGGCTGCTGCGCGAGCAGGTGAGCGAGCAGCGCGGGGTGCTGCTCGTCACCCACGACCTGCGGCTGCAGCAGTTCGCGCACCGTATCATCGAGATCGACGACGGCCGCATCGTCGCCGACTATCCGGTCGAGGAGACCGTAGAAGCCTCCGGGGGCGACCATGCGTAAGCGGTTGTGGACCGCCGCGATCGCCGTCGCCGCGCTTGGCGCCGCCGCAGCGTGGTGGGGCGCTACCTCGCGGCCCGGCGAGCAGGCGCGCGCGCAAGCGGCACGTCCCGCGTCCGAGCTGCGCGTCGTCGCGCAGGCGCAGATCGCCCCGATCGACGGCATCATCGAAGTGCGGTCCCTCATGGAAGGGAAGGTACTCCGGGTCCTGGTGCAGCCCGGCGACCGGGTGGTGGCGAACCAGCTGCTCGCGGAGATCGAGAGCGGCATCCCGAAGGCGGCCGTCGATCAGCGGGAAGCCGACATGAAGACCGCCTCCGAGCGCCTGGCCCTGGCGGCCGAAGGCGTGCGTCCGGAAGATCGCGAGGCTTTGGCGGCCGCCGCGGAGGCCGCGAAGAACGAAGCCGACCTCGCCCAGGACCGCGGCCAGCGCCAGCGGCGCCTCTTCGAGCAGGGTTTCATCAGCCAGCAAGCGCTGAACGAAGCCGAACGAAGCGCCCTCGCTGCCCAAGCCCGCGCGCGCGAAGCCGAAATGCGAGCCAAGGCCGGCGTCGCCGGCGGCCGTCCGGCCGAGGTGCGCGCCGCCGGCGAGCAGCTCGCCGCCGCGAACGCGGCGTTGAATCAAGGCAAAATCGTTCTCTCCCGCACGAAGATCGTCGCTCCCATCGGCGGCATCATCATGACGCGCAGCGTCAATCCCGGCGACATCATCGGCTCGAACGTGACCTCGCCGACCTTGTTCAAGCTCGTCAACCCCGAGCGCGTCGAAGTCAGGCTCGAGGTCGAGGAATTGCTCGCTTCGCGCGTGGCGATCGGCCTGCCGGTCACGTTTGTGCTGCCGGGCGGCAAGGTTCCCGTCGGCCATGGCAAGGTCACGCGCATCGCGCCGCAGGTCGAGAAGCGCACGATCGGAGCGGACGACGCGCGCGTCCGCGCCGACAGCATGGTGCGCCCGGCGTGGAGCGATTTCACTCCCGCCGAAAAGGGCGACGCGTTCCCGGTCAACTTCCGCCTCGAGGCGTGGATTCGGCCCTTCGCCGCATCGCAGAGATCGACGGACTGAAGACGAGGCACTGTGTGTTGGAGAGTTGGTGTTCGTCCCGACGATCAAGCCGGTAGTTGCTCCGGTCGAACAAGCGGACCCACCCGTCACGGGAGCGGACGACCTGTTGTGAAAGCTGATGCACGTACCTCAGTTCGGGAAGTGCGGTATTGTTCCGGGCGAGCGCCTCCTCGGTGTCCCGAAGGATCATTTCGGTCAGCAGAATTCGAGCCACTGGGAAAGCGCGGTGGATGGACCCGAGGATACGCCCGACGCCTTCGTCGTCGAACTCATGCAGGACAAACATCATTGACACGATTTCCGGGGCGGTCTTCAGCTTTGCCGCCGTGATCTCGAGGGCCATCGCATCGCCGACGAGCAGGCGTACGGGTCCGGATTCATAGCCTCGCCTTCGTCCCTCGGCGATGGCGCGGTCCGAGACGTCCACGCCGATCACCTCTGTCAGGTCCGTGTGCCGCGCGAGATACGCCGGGAAGGCACCGGTCCCGCATCCAAGATCGAGCACCGAGGCGCCATTCGTGCCCAGCAGCGTTCGCGTGGTGAATCCGTAATAGAAACGGGACGTGATGTCTTCGGAGGCCATCGCGTCGTACTGGTCGTTCCTGGAAATTCCGACGCCGTAGCGGTCATCACCGCGGATCAGCCGGTGAAGCTGACGGATCGGCTGGTTATAAGCCATCGCGGCGTAGACTGCAGATCGGAGGCGGGGAAACTCGCGGAGCTTGCGCACGCGAAAATGGCCGCGACCGAGCTGCTCGAGGATCTCTGCCTCCGTCAGGTACTCCAGCGCCGCCTTAAGCTGCACGGCGTCGAATCCGGCCAAGGCGGCCGGCGCGACACCGTGTTGCGTTCCCAGCTCCGCCAGGAGACCGCATTTTTCCAGGGCGATCAACACGTCGAGCACGATGTGGTTGCGGACCGAGGATGCGAGCGTCTTACTATG
>WNGD01002404.1_pt1 | contig 19540 bp, 16 predicted proteins | sample 5400671 | NCBI WGS metagenome assembly WNGD01 (sample SAMN13153369, study PRJNA577476) | soil metagenome | isolation source: 40 cm soil or saprolite under grassland replicate 2 | place: USA:California | collected 2016-06-15 | reverse complement strand
CAGCGTCCACGGCGTCGTGGTCCAGATGACGAGCTGGCGTGCGCGGTCCTCCGCGAGTGGGAACGTCACGTAGACGGAGTTCGTCTGCACCGTGTCGTAGCCTTGCGCGACTTCGTGCGAGGACAGCGCCGTCCCGCAGCGCGGACAATACGGCAGCACTTTGTGCCCGCGGTACAGCAGCGCCTTCTCGTGCAGCCGCTGCAGCAGCCACCACACCGTTTCGATGTAGTCGTTGCTGTACGTGATGTAGGGGTGCTCGTAGTCGAGCCAGTAGGCGATCCGATCGGACAACGCCTCCCAATCGGCCTTGTACTTGAAGACGCTTTCCCGGCAGAGGCGATTGAACTTCTCGACCCCGAACGCCTCGATGTCCTTCTTGCCGCTGATGTTCAGCATTTTTTCGACTTCGATTTCGACCGGCAGGCCGTGCGTATCCCAACCCGCGATGCGCGTGACGCGCTGGCCGAGCATCGTGTGGTAGCGGCAGATCAGATCCTTGAGCGTCCGCGAAAAGACGTGATGAATGCCCGGCTGGCCGTTCGCGGTCGGCGGCCCCTCGAAGAAGACGAACGGGGGCCCATACCGGGTGGCGTCGCTCACGCGCGCGAACAGGCGCTCGTGCTTCCAGGTCGCGAGCAGCTGCTTCTCGAGCGCGTCGAGCCCCTGCGTCAAATCGGAAGACGGATATGCCATCGGCTAGAGCTGCTCCAGAACGCCGCGCACGAGCGTGGCGAGCTTGGGTTCCGCGGCGCGGGCCACGGCGATGATCGCCTCGACCGACGTCGGCTCGAGCGCGTCCGGCAAGCAATTATCGGTAATGATCGACAGGCCGAGCACGCGCATGCCTTGATGCACGGCGGTGATCACCTCGGGCACGGTGCTCATGCCCACGACATCGGCACCCAGCGCGCGCAACATGCGGTACTCCGCGCGGGTTTCGAGATTCGGGCCCGGGACGGCGACGTACACGCCCTCGCGCAGCACGATCTGGTGTTCGAGCGCAACGTGGTGCGCCAGCTTCCGCAGCGCCGGATCGTAGGCGGTCGACATGTCGGGAAAGCGCGGGCCCTCGGCATCGACATTCGGACCGACCAGCGGGTTGTCGCCGAGCAGGTTGATGTGGTCGGAAATGAGCACGAGATCCCCGGTCGCCCACAGCGGATGCATGCCGCCCGAAACGTTGGACACGATCAGCGTTTTGGCGCCGAGCGTGCGCAGCACGCGCACGGGAAAGGCGACCTGCTGCAGGGTGTACCCCTCGTAGCGATGGAAGCGCCCTTGCATGATCGCGACGCGGCGTTTGCCGATCGTCCCGAACAACAACCGCCCGGCGTGCGTCTCGACCGTGGGCGCCCTAAATCCGGGAATCTCGGGATACGGGATCGTCGCCTCGGTGTGCAGTTCATCGGCGAGCGCACCGAGGCCCGTGCCGAGGATCACCGCGACCTCCGGAACGATCGCGGTCCGCGACTGGACGGCGCGGACCGCATCGGCAACGGCAACCCCGGTCATTTTTGGCCGTCGAGTGCCCGAAGCTCGGCGAGCTGGCGCTCGAGGAGCGCGCGAAAACCGCCGACGTATTGTTGAAACTGGCGCTCGGTCTCGGCCATCCGCGCCTTGACCGTACTCTCCAAGCTCTTGGCTTCGTCGAGCAGCCGCTTCGCCTGCCCCTCCGCCTCGCGCACGATCACCTGCCCCTCACGCTCGGCGGCGGCGCGTGTCTCCTGGCGCAGCTGCTGCGCGGCCACCAGCGCCTCGTTCATCGCCTTTTCGCGCTCCCGGAACACGCGCAGCTGCTCGGTCAGCGCGTGGACGCGCTCCTCGAGCACCTGGCGCTCACGGTTGGCGCGCTCCAGCACATCGGCGACGCGCATGCGGAAATCCTCGACGCCCGCCGTGTCATAGCCGCGCAGGCTCTTGCGGAACTCCTGCTTGCGGATGTCGAGCGGCGTCAGGGTAAACGCGGGATCCGTCATGTCCTCGGACCGAACAGGACTGTACCCAATCGGATCACCGTTGCTCCCTCCGCGACCGCTGAAGCGTAGTCGCCGGACATCCCCATCGAGAGGGTCGGCAGCCATACTCCTTCCTCCTCCTTGATCCTATCGCGCAGGACGCGCAGCCCCCGGAACGTCCGGCGCTGCACGTCCACGTCATCCGTAAACGGCGCCATCGTCATCAAGCCTTCCAATCGCAGATGCTCGAACGCGGCGACCTGTCGCGCCAGCGCCGGCGTCTGGTCGGGTGCGCAGCCGCTTTTTTGCGACTCGCCGGCCACATTCACCTGCAACAGCACCCGAAGCGGCACGTGTGCTCTGCGATCCAACTCCGTCGCCAATTCGATGGAATCAACGGAGTGTACGAGCTCGAACCGGCCCGGCACGACTTTCGCCTTATTGCGCTGGAGATGGCCGATGAGATGCCAGCGAATCCCCAGCTCCCGACTCCCAGCTCCTAGCTCCTCCTGCTTCTGCAGCGCTTCCTGGACGCGGTTTTCGCCGATGTCGGCGAGCCCCGCGTCGCGTGCCGCCCGGACCGCGTCCGTCCCGAACCCCTTGGTCACCGCGACGATCGTGACGGGCTGCGCCGCGAGTCGCGCAATCTCGGCCCTCACCTGCGCCAAACGCTCCGGCAGGGCCTCCAAAGCCATAGCCTTTGAATATAAGGGGGACGGACAGCTAGCGGCTAAAGAGGCTCTGAACTCCTTGCGTTTCCACGCGGTGGATGATGTCGGCGAGCGCCTGGCTCGGATTCAAACGGTAGGCACGGCGCAGGTAGTCCAGGGTGTGGCGCTGGTCGCCTCGCACCGCCGCGGCATTCCCGAGCTCCAAAAACGGCGTCGCAAAGGACGTCGCGACCTGTTGCGCCGCCGGCTCGAGCTCGAGTGAATCAGTACGAAAGAGCCGGCCCCACGTGAATACCGAGTCGACGAGCATGCGCGTGCGTGCCGTGTCCACCAGCGGGCCTTGAATGCCGCGCACGAAGCGGCGCGTCGAGTCGGCACGCGGATCGACTTTGAAGACGAGTCCCTGGAACAGCAGGTCAGGATCGAGCCCGAGCCAGGAGCCACGTCCCGACGACACGCCGAACGTGACGGGTCGCGTGGGGAGATAGGTGGCGAGCGTGAACAGGATCACCTGATCGGCCGTCAGCAGGCGCTTTCCCTTGCGGAACACCAGCTCCACACCACCCGCGCGGAACACCCCATCCTGTCCGAGCTCCATCGGCTGCATTTCGTCGATGTCGCGCTCCGTCAGCTGCAGCACCGGACCTGGTGGGGGCTGGGAGACGGGCGGCGCGAGTGCCCGGTATGCGGCCGGTGCGTGCGCCGCATCGAACGGTCGCGCGGGCCGCGCGGCCAGCTGGCGCAGGTACCAATCGAGATTGGCGAGTGAAAGGTTTATCTGCGTGACGTCCTGACGGATGCCTTCGACCTCCTGGAGATACCACACCGGGAAGGTGTCGTTGTCGCCGAATCCGAACAGCACACCGTACGGCTCGACCGATTGCAGCATGTTGTAGGCAAAGTCGCGCGCGATGGTCGCGTCCGGCCCGTGGCGGCGCGAGGCAGCGGTGAAATTGGCGCCCACGGGCAGCAGCGTGATGAGTGACGCCAGCGCAATACTCACGCGCGTGATTGCGACGCGGCCGAGTTCGGACAACCGCCGCACGAGGCGCACGAGCCCGAACGCGGCGAACATCCCCCAGACCTGGAAGCTCACCACGAAGAAGTAGTCGCGCTCGCGCACTTCGTGCTGTTCGATGGTCGGGTATCGGTCCCAGAACATCGAGTACCCGGCCTTGAAATTCATGTAAATGACGAGACCGATGCCGGTGACGAGCCACAGCGCGCCGAGCAGGTACGCAAATCCCACATCGCGGCGGCGCGCGAATTCGAATCCCAAACTCCCCAGCGTGAAAAACCCGAGCGCGACGATGACCATCGCACCGAACGGCAGCCCGCGCGCCCACTGCCAGGAGCAGTATTGGAAGTAATTGAGGAACTGCTGTCCGAAGACGATCAGCGTGCGGGGAGCCCCTGGTACCATGGGGTTGTCCAGCAGGCCGCGGCTGCCGAACTGCTCGCGCCGGATCACGGCCAACAGGCTGCTCCAGTGGTCGGGCTGCGCCTCGTTGAGGATCGGGTGCAGGCCGGAGCGGATATAGAGGAAGGTGTAGATGGAGATCCCGACGGCGGCCACGCCGATCGCCAGGATGGGGAACGCCCACGAGCCACTTCGCATGCAGAACACCACCGCGGCAAGCAGCAGCAAGCCGCCCAGCAGGAGCAGTTTCCCGCTCCCCAGGCCCACCGCGACCAGCACGATCCACAGCGCGCTGAGCGCACCCCACTCCGCCCACTCCATCCGGCGCTCGGCGGGATCAGCCGCGGGCGACGCGCGCAGCGTGTGCAGCATGAACACCGACAGGGCGGGCCCGACGAGCAACGCGAGCAGGTGATTGCCGATGGACAGCGCGGCGAGGTAGACGATCAGCAGCAGGATGTGCGACGCGCGCGCGGTGCCACGGAGGTCGCGCCACCGGACGGCGAGCCAGGAGACGGCGGCGATGCTGAACGTCGCCACCGCGTAGACCTCCGTCTCGTTGCTGTTCTGCCAGTGTGTAAACGGAAACGCGGACAGGATCGCGGCCGCAACGGCACCGCCGATGCGCAGCCAGCTGACCTCGCCGACCAGCAGCCGGTGCGCCACCAGAAAGAGACAGCCGGCTCCGGACGCGGAGAAGCAGGCGCTCATCAGATTGGTCCGCCAGGCGTACCCGCCAATCCTGAGGAAGCCGGCCCAGACATGGCCCATGAGCACGAACAGCGGTGTGCCAGGCGGATGGGGCACGCCGAGCACTTTTGCGGCGGTGATGAATTCGCCCGCGTCCCACAGCGTGACGGTGGGCGCCAGCGTGATCACATACCCGATGAGCACCAGGAGGGCGACCGCGGCCGCCTCCCGGTAGGGGGGCTTAGGTGGCAGGCTGCGTCACGCGCTCGCCGCCTTCCAAGTGCGAGACCGCGCCCGAGAGCAGATCGCGCACGTGCTGCGGCGTGAGATGCCGATAGAGGAGGCCGTGACTCGCGACCGAAATCGTCGAGGTCTCTTCGGATACGACCAGGACTGTCGCATCGGTCTCCTCGGACAGACCGAGTGCCGCGCGATGCCTGGTGCCGAGCGATTTGTCGGCGACCTTGAACTGCGTGAGCGGCAGCACGCACCCCGCGCCGATGATCTGGTCCCCGCGAATCAGGATTGCGCCGTCGTGCAGCGGCGAGTACGGTGTGAAGATCGTGGTCAGGAGATCCGCCGAGACTTTTGCCTCCATCGGCACACCCGTGGTGATGAACTCTTCGAGCCCAATGTCGCCTTCGACGGCGATGAGGGCGCCGGTCCCGGCGCGCGAGAGGCGGTCGAGCGCCTCCGCAATCTCTTCCGCCACCGATTGCCGGTCGCCGCGCGAGAACGCGCGCATGAACCGCGACTGGCCGAGCCGGGCGAGCGCGTTGCGCAGCTCCGGCTGGAACACGACGACCGCCGCAAACGCGCCGTACGTGAAGATGACACCCAGCAGCGTGCTGATCATCGTGAACTTGGCGAACACGGCCACAAAGTAGGTCAACGACAGAATCACGAGGCCGATCACGATCTGCAGGGCGCGGGTGCCGACGAGGAACAGCAGGAACTTGTAGATGACGAACGACACCAGCAGGATCTCGAACAGATCCGGCCACAGTCGCGGGGACAGGAACTTAAAGGCGTCTACGTTCACGTTGGATTGGTCGTAGCGCTCGCCAGTGCAAGGGCTTCGCGTGTCAATGCGACGTCGTGAACCCGGAACAGCCGCGCGCCCCGCTCCCAGGCGAGGGCACAGCCAACGGCCGTGGCGCGATCGCGGTCCTCCACGGGTCGCCCCGTCGCGGCACCCAAAAACCGCTTCCGCGACAGGCCGACGGCTACAGGATAGCCCAGCGCGACGATCGTTGCCAGTTCGTCGAGCAGGCGAAGGTTCTGCGTCGCCGTCTTGGCGAACCCAAACCCCGGGTCCAGAACGATTCGCTCCCGGGCGATCCCCGCTCGCTCCGCCCGCTCCGCAGTCGCTCCCAGCTCGGCGGCGACCTCGGCGGCGACGTGGCCGTACGTGGCCAGGTCGTCCATCGTATCCGGCGTGCCGCGCATATGCATGAGGATCACCCCGGCCTGGGCGTCGCGCGCGAGCGCCGTCAGCCCGGTATCGAAGCGCAGACCAGAAACGTCGTTGATCACGGCCGCACCGGCGTCGAGCGCCGCCCGTGCCACCTCGGCCTTCCGGGTGTCCACCGAGATCGGGCCGACCCCGCGCTTGGCGAGCCCCGCGATGACGGGAACCACACGCGCAATCTCTTCCTTGACGGGCACGGCGGCGGCGCCGGGACGCGTGGATTCACCGCCGACGTCTAACAGCCGACAGCCGTCTGCCATCAGCCGACTGCCATGTTCGATCGCGGCGTCGGCTGACGGCAGATGGCCACCATCGGAGAACGAGTCTGGTGTCACGTTGATAACGCCGATGATCACCGGCTGCTTGAGTGAGATTTCGCCGTCGCGAATCAACCACGAGCGCGCCGGCTCAGCGCGCGCGGCGAGCAGGCGACCCAGGGCCGGCGCGAGCCGCGCCAGCTCGGCCGGCGCGCGGTCGTAGCGCGCGAGCGGGGCGATTCGGCTCGTGGAGCCTGCCACGAGCGCCCAGCCGGTGCCGGTCAGTACGTCGACGCCAGACTTCGCAGCCCAGTGCACGAGCGCTTCTCGCTCGGCTTCGGTGATGTCTTCGACGAGAACGACGAGCGCCTGGATGCCCACCGCGGCGAACCACGCGGGTTGCCCTTCCCAACCCCGAGCCGCGAGCGCCGCGCGCACCGCTTCCGGTGTCTGCGCGGCGAGCGCGGTCACCTTCACCGGAGCGCCTGCACCACCTGCAGCCGAGCCGCCCGCAGCGCCGGGAAGAAGCCGCCGATGACCCCCATGACCACGGCGAACGTTAGCCCAGCGAACAGGAGCAGCGGCGTGACGCGGAAACTGAATGCGATTTCGCTGAAGCTCGACCAATTCGTGGTGCCGGTCACAATGCCGTTGAGGGGCAGCGCGAAGAGACAGCCCAGGATGCCGCCGATGACGGCAATGAACGCCGACTCGGCCAGGAAGCTCACGAGGACGGTCCACGGCCTGAAGCCAAGCGTGAGCAGGACGCCGATTTCCGGCGCCCGCGAGGAGATCGCCGCATACATCGTGTTGATCGCGCCGAAGACCGCGCCCACCGCCATGATGCTCGTGATCATGACGGCGAGAAAGCCGAGGATAGTGCTCAGCAGCCGTGACTGCTGCGCGTAGAAGTCCGACTCACGGTGCACGTCCACGGTCATCCGCTTGTCCGCCTGGAGCGAGCGCTGTGCCTCATCGAAGGCGGCGGGATCCTTCAGCCGGAACGTGATCGACTGAAACACCTCGCCGCGGAACACGGGCATGAACTGCTCGTTTTCGCCCCAGATCTCCGACTCGAACGCCGAGCCGGCCGCGGCAAAGTGGCACGTCACCTTCCAGTCGCGCCCCCCGAACCGCAGCGTCTCGCCGATGCCCGTATGCGGAAACCGCTGGACCAGGCGTTTCCCCACACAAACCTCGGCGCGTCCCGACGCCGGACGCTGCCCCTCTGTCACCTGGACGTTCGAACGGACCTGCCACGCCTGGTCGCTGACGCCGCGTACGACGACGTTGGCGACCTGGGTGGTGTCGAACACTTTGCCGAGCGGCACGAGCACGTAGACCTCGGGCGACACGAGCGGCCGGTTGTCCGCAGCGATCGCCACGTGCGGATCCGCGGCAATGATGCTCGCCACGTCGCGCCCCAACCCGCTGGACAGCTCCGAGTCGGCGCCTTTCCGCAAGACCATGGCGTTGGCGTCCGAGCCGGTCTTCGCCAGCGCCGCGCGGAACCCGTTTGCCAGCGCCAGCATCCCGATGAACACCGCGACGACGAGGCCAACGCCGAGCGCCGTGAGCGTCGTCGAGACGGGCCGTCGCACGACGCTCCGGACATTGTAGACGATAGGAATCATTCGACGTGCCGCAGCGCTTGGACGACCGGAAGGCGCGCGGCCCGCAGCGCGGGAACGAGACCGCTTGCCAACATCAAGCCCACCGCGACGAGCGCCCCGATGACCAACGTGCTCGTCGTGACCGCGAACCCCGGCAGGAATCCCATGCCGTTGAAGTTGATCGCCGGGTAGAGGAGCTTCGCTCCGCCGAGGCCGAGGACCGCCCCCGTCAGCGCCATCGCACCCGCCTCCACCATGACGAGCCCGAACAGCAAACGATCGGAGAAGCCGACGGTTTTCAGCACGGCGATCTCCCCCGTCCGCTCGCGCGCGCTCATCATCATCGCATTCGCCGTCACCAGCAGGATCGCGAACACGACGGCGAGGCCGATCGTGCTCATCAAGAAGCTCACGTTCCCCCACATCGTCGCGAAGCTCGCCTGGAACTCGCGCTCCGTGCCCGTCTTGGTCGGCGCGCTCGAATTGCGGAACATGTCGTCGATCGCTTTGGCGATGGCGGGCCCGTGTGCCGGATCGTCGATTTCGACGATATACCATCCCGCGATGCCGGCCCGGCCAATGCGCTCGTCGAAGTACTCGTGATGAAAGATCAGGACGTCGTCGCCGATCGCCGGATCGGTCGGTGTGTAGACCCCATCCACGGTGAACGTCCAGTCGCCGGGGAAGATGGTGCCCTGGAGCGTGACGTTCTGGCCCAGCTTCCAGCCGAACTGCGGGAGCAGCCGCTTGCCGATGAGCGCGCCCGTGCGGTCCTTGAGAAATGCGTCCCGCTGCTCCGGCGGCAGGACGATCTCGGGATAAATCTTGAGATACGACTCGGCGTCCACGGCGAAATTGGCGAAGAAGCGCTTGCCGTCGCCGTACTTGCCGCCGAACCAGTTCGCCCAGGAGAGGCCCGTCACCCCGGGCATGGCCTTGATCCGATTGCCATACGCCAGCGGCAGCGGGAACACGAGCCCCGTCGCGTTCAGGGTCACCAGGCGGCGTGCGCCACCGAACTGCGCCGTCGCCGCCAGCGTGGTGGTCACGCTGCGCAGGGACGCAAACAGGAACAGCGCCAACGCGACGCTCAGGATCGTCAGAATCGTCCGGAGCTTATGGCGGCCGAGGTTCGCAAGCACCAGCTGGAGGTACTTCACCGGGCCGCCGCCGCGGCGACGCGCGGCTTCTCGATGAGGTCGCCCTTCTCCAAGTGCAAGATCATCTTCGCGCGCTCGGCTGCGTGCGCGTCGTGCGTCACGATGACGATCGTCTTGCTGAACTCACTGTTCAGCCGCTGGAGCAGCGTCAGCACTTCCTGCGAGCTCTTGGCGTCCAGCTGGCCGGTGGGCTCGTCGAGCAGCATGACCGTGGGATCGGCGACGATGGCGCGCGCAATGGCGGTGCGCTGCTCCTGACCGCCGGACAACTGGCGTGGATAGTGATCGGCCCGATCGGCCAGGCCGACGACATCCAGCGCGAGCTTCACGCGTTCCGCGCGTTCTTTGCCCGACAGCCGCGTGAGCAACAGCGGCAGCTCGACGTTCTGATAGGCGGTGAGCACCGGGAGCAGATTGAACGACTGGAACACGAAGCCGATGTTGCGCGCGCGCCAGGCCGCGAGCTGGCTGGGTGACATTTCACTGACCGGCGCGCCGGCCACCCGCACGGTCCCACGCGTCGGCTTGTCGAGGCCGGCGATCAGATTGAGGAGCGTCGACTTGCCGGAGCCGGACGGTCCCATGAGCGCGGTGAAACTGCCCGCCTCGATGTCGAGCGTCAGCCCGGTGAACACGTCGATCCGTTGCTCTTCGCGTTGGAACGACTTGTAGACGTCGCGAATCTCGACTAGTGCCATGCGGGTTCCATGTCAGGTGTGGTGAATCGTGCGTGGTGCGTCGTGCGTCGTGCGTTACGGCCCTACCTTCACGCGCTGGCCCTCTTTGGGAGTTTCAATCCCGCCCACGAGGAGTTGTTCTCCGCCGGCCAGGCCGGAACGAATCTCGCGGAAATTACCGCTGACCGGACCTGCGTCAACGTCACGTCTTTGTAACCGTCCGTCCCGGACGATCCAGACGACGTCGCGGCCGTTCTCGGATCGGACCGCGTCGGCCGGCACGATTATCCGTGGCCGCTCGACCGGCTGGCCGCTACCGGCTGCGGCCGCGCGCGGCGTTTCGAGAAACTCGACCTTGGCGCCCATCTCGGTGAGAATCCGTGGGTCACGATCGAGGATCGACACCTTCACCTGTACGGTCGCACGCTGGCGGTCCGCCGTTGGGATGATCTGCCGCACCGCACCGCGGAACGCGGTGTCCGGATACGCATCGAGCGTGATGCGCGCCTGCTGGCCGCTGTGGACACGCGCGATGTAGGCCTCATTGACGTCGACTTCGACCTCGAGGGTTGCGAGGTCGGCCATCGTCACGACCGCGCCGCGAGTCAACCCGCCGCCCACCGACGGCGCGACGACCTCACCGACCTCCGCTTCTTTGCGCAGCACGGTGCCGCTAAATGGCGCGCGCACGTACGTGTTTTCGAGATTCGCCTGGGCCACGCGCAGCGCCGCGGCGGCGGCATCCACGCGCGCCGACTGCGCGTCGAAGCGCGCGCCGGCCTGACGAGCGCGGCTATCGGCGTTCTCGACGTCCTGCGGCGACACCAGATTGGGATTTTGCGCGTGGATGTCACGGACGCGCACGTAATCGCGCTGCATCTGGTCGCGGTCTGACTGCGACTCGATCAACGTCGCCTTGGCGCTCGCGAGGCCCGCTTCCGCCTGGCCGACCGCCGCGGCGTAGTCGGCGTTGTCGAGCCGCGCGATGACTTCGCCTTTTTGGACGCTGGAGCCCTCACTCACGTTGAGCTGCGCGAGCCGACCTGGGATTTTGGCGGAGACCGCGGCCTTCGTTCGCGCGACGACATATCCATTCGCGACCACTGCAACAGCGCCGCCTGCCCCGTCACCCGTCCCCCGTCCCCCCTCCCCCGACGTAGTCACGGTGACCACCTGAACGGGCACCGTCCCCGCGCGCCGCCCGATGACCACCACGACGCCGATGATGAGGATCGCCGCGGCAGTAAGCCACAAGACACGACTCAGCGCCCGCTTGACCGCAGGCGGTGGGTCGTCGCGATTGATCCGAAGCTTCGAAAGGTCGGCGGCGGGAGGAGCGCTCACGCCCCGGCGGGCTCAGGCGGCGGATTGCGCAAAATGCCGCCACTGGTGCGCGCCTGGGCCTTCTCCTTGTCCGCGGCTTCACCGCTCTCCGTGCGCTCGCGCGGAGCGGGCGGCACGTACGGCGGGAGCGGCCGGCCGGCGACCACCATCTCGACTTGCTCGCGCTCCAGGGTCTCACGCTCGAGCAACGCCGTCGCGACCCGATCCAGGGCGGCGCGCCGCTCGGTGAGGATGCGCGTCGCATCGGCGTAGGCGTGCGTGAGGATGTTCCTCACTTCCTCGTCCACGATTTGCGCCGTGCGGTCGGAGATCTCGCGGCGCTGTACGACCTCGCGGCCCAGGAAAATCTCCTGCTCGCGGTCGCCAACGGCGATCGGACCGATCACCGCGCTCATCCCGAATTGCGTCACCATGCGCCGAGCGATGTTGGTCGCCTGCTGAATGTCCTGCGCCGCGCCGGTCGTCACCTTCTCCGGCCCGAACACCAGCTCCTCGGCCACGCGGCCGCCGTACGCCATGGCGAGGCGCGATTCGATCGAGCGCTTGGTGTACTTGTGCAGCTCCTCTTCCGGCAGGTACGCCGTGAGGCCGAGCGCCCGGCCGCGCGGAATGATCGTGACTTTGTGCAGCGGATCGGCATCCGGCACGGTGAGCCCGACCAGCGCATGCCCCGCTTCGTGATAGGCCACGAGCCGCCGTTCTTCATCCGACAGCACGCGACTCTTGCGCTCGAGGCCCAGCATCACTTTGTCTTTTGCGTCCTCGAAGTCGGCCATGTCCACCTGCGCCTTGTTGCGGCGCGCGGCGAGCAGCGCGGCTTCGTTGACGATGTTCGCCAGCTCGGCCCCGGCGAGACCCGGCGTGCCGCGGGCGATGCGCTCGAGATTCACTCCCGGTGCCATCGGGATCTTGCGGACGTGCACGCGCAGGATCTGCTCGCGGCCTTTCAGGTCCGGCATGTCGACCACGATTTGGCGGTCGAAGCGGCCGGGCCGCAGCAGCGCGGGGTCGAGGATGTCGGGCCGGTTCGTCGCCGCGAGGAGGATCACTCCATCATTGCTTTCAAAGCCATCCATTTCGACGAGCAGCTGATTGAGCGTCTGCTCGCGCTCATCGTGACCGCCACCCAGCCCGGCCCCGCGATGCCGGCCGACGGCGTCGATCTCGTCGATGAAGATGATACACGGCGCGTGCGCCTTGCCCTGCTCAAACAGGTCGCGCACGCGTGAGGCCCCGACGCCGACGAACATTTCGACGAAGTCGGAGCCGGACATGGAGAAGAACGGCCGGCCGGCTTCACCGGCGACCGCCTTCGCGAGCAGCGTCTTGCCGGTTCCCGGCGGCCCGACGAGCAGCGCCCCCTTCGGCAAGCGGCCGCCGAGGCGCTGGAACTTCTGCGGGTCCTTGAGGAAATCGATGATCTCCTCGAGCTCCTGCTTGGCCTCGTCGCACCCCGCCACGTCGGCGAAGGTGACCTTGGGGGTGTCGCCCGCGAGCAGCTTCGCTTTCGACTTGCCGAAGGCAAAGGCGCGGTTCCCCCCTTGCTGCATCTGGCGCAGCATGAATATCACGAGACCGAAGATCAGGATGTACGGCAGGAACGTGAGCAGCACGACGCCGAACGACTGACCGGCCTCGCGCGCGCGTACGTCCACGCCCTTCGTCGAGAGGTTCGCCGCGAACTTGTCGTCGGCCTCGAACGGCAGCAGCACGTTGAAGCGCTCGACCGTCTGGCGCTTCACCACCACCGGCCGCTGGAAGATGCCGCGCACCTTCTGCCGCTCGGAGATCTCCACCGACGCGATGTTGCCGGCGTTCAACTCTTCGGTGAACTGCGTGTACGTGATTTCGGCTTCTTCACGCCGGCGGCTCGAGGCGAGCTGCACCAGCGCGATCGTCCCGACGATGAGGAGCGCCCAGAACGAGAGCGTCCGCAGCATCCGGGCCCAGTTGAATTCCCGCGGTGGCGGGGGCAGTCGATTGGCCATCTACGTCAGACTCGCGATATAAGGAAGGTGCCGGAAGTTTTCCGCGTGATCGAGACCGTACCCGACCAGGAACAGCGTCGGGGCGTCGATACCCACGAATTTTGCCTCCAGCTCCAAATGGTTAGCCACATGTTTGTGCAACAGCGCACAGATCTCCAAACTACGCGGTCGCCGCTGCCGCAGCAGCGTGACCAGCTTGTTCAATGTCTTGCCGGTGTCGATGATGTCCTCGACCAGCAGGATGTGCTTCCCCGCGAGCTCGGTTTCCGGATCGTAAACCAGCCGCACATTCCCGCTCGACACCGTCCCCTCGCCGTAGCTCGATGCGACGATGAAATCGACTTGTAACGGTCGCTCGATGCGCCGCACCAGATCGCTCAAGAAGATGAAGCTCCCCTTGAGCAGGCCCAAGACGAGCAGGTCGCCGTCGGGATAGGCCGCGGTGATGTCGCGTCCCAGCTCCCGCACGCGCTCGGCGATCGTCTCCTCATCGAAGACGATGCGCTTGAGCTCACGTCCTCCCGTCTGCCTGAGCTGGGCCGTGTTCGGTAACATCCAACCTCACTGCTCGAGTTCCGGGCACCGGCAGCCCGGTGGCACTTCGACAGATGCCCGGCACCCAGAGAATCGTCGCCCCCCGACTGACGACGGGATACCGCGATCGAACACTGCGCGGCACCCGCGCTTCCATTAATAGACGTCGCAGCGGCCGATGTCCGACGCCGCCGAGCGGCACCACCGCATCGCCACGGGCGGGCGGGCGGACTTCCCATGCGGTGCTGTCCAGCCAAGTCGTCCAAGTGGCGCGCTCGATCCGGTCCGGGGCTGTGTCGGGCGACCACGAGATCTCAAATCCACCAAACATCGCCGAGCCGCGCTCGCCGCTGGGCGAGATCCGTTCGAGCGCGCAGCCTACGTCGTCTTCGCGACTGCGGCGCACGTGTACCTGATCGAATGCGACTTCGGCCGACCACCCCGCGCCCAGGGGGTGCGAGCGCCCGGACGGTCGTTGCGCCAAGTCGACAAGTTTCCGCGCTTTCGCCGGGCCCAGAATCAATCCCACGCGCCGGGCGGCTGCGCGCAAAAGCGCAACAGACAATGCGTTATCATAGCCGCACAGACTCGCCCGGGCAACGGCGAAGCCATTCCTGTCCACGGTGAGGCCGAGATCGGGCACCAGGTCGAGCACTTGGTCCCACGCGCGCCGGTCACGCGTCGCGTGCCGTCCCAATGAGAGCAGATCGCGTCGCAGCCGTGGCGTGGGGCCGAGTCGCTCATGCAGCAATGGAAGCAGCGTCGTGCGGAGCCAGGACCGCAGGTGCCGAGGATCCTGGTTGGCGGGATCGTCGTGGACGGGCAGCCCGCGCGCGTTCGCGTAGTCCCCGAGCTCGCGGCGCGAGAACGGCAGGAGCGGCCGCACCAGTCCACCGCGCGATCGGGCACTCATGCCCGCGAGTCCCGCTGGCGCGCTGCCACGCAGCGCGCGCAGCAAGATCGTTTCCACCTGGTCGTCCTGGTGATGCGCGGTGACGAGATACTTCGCGCCGCGCCGATTCTGCAGGTCGTGCAGCCAGGCGTATCGCACACGGCGCGCTTCTGTTTCCGTTGCGTTCGGGCCGAGATGCAGTTCGGCAAGTTCGAACGGCAGACCATAACGCGCCGCGAGCGTGGCGACCGACCGTCCGACCGTCCGGCTGTCCGACGAAATGCCGTGGTCTACATGGACCACCGCGAGCGTGATGCCGAGCTCGCCGGCCATGCCGTGCAGGAGATCGAGCAGCGCGACCGAATCCGGGCCACCCGATACAGCGACCAGCGCCTCTCCCGGTGCGCGGAAGAGTCGGGCTTCGCGAATGTGGGCCAGCACGCGCGCCGGCAGCGAGTCATTAGTGGCCATGTATCTTGAAGTATGCTTGAGCCCGACCTTACTTACCAACTCCTTCGCAATCTCACGTCGCCGGTGGTGGCGATTACCTCTGTCCGAGGCGGCAAGGAGAACGGCATGATCTCAGATGCCGCCGTGCGCGCATCCATCGTGCCGACCGTGCCGCGGCTGTCGGTGTACATCCACAAATTCAACTACAGCCACGACATGATCTACGAGACGGGCCGCTTCGCGATGCACCTGCTGCACACGAAACAGTTCGACCTCGTGCGGCGGCTCGGGTTTTTTAGTGGGCGCGACCAGGACAAGCTCGCGGGGATTCCGCACCACAACGGCAAACTCGGCGTCCCAATCCTCGATGACTGTTTCGCGCACTTTGAGTGCAGCGTCGTGAACGTCATGGACACCGGCAGCTCGACGTTATTTCTCGGCGATGTGATCGCGGTGGGACGCGGCACGGCTGCGGCCGAGCTGCTCACGGCGACGTACTTTCGCACCAACATGCCGGCGGCGTGGAGGAACGAATACGAAGCGAAACTGCAGGAGGCGCAACAGGTCGCGGCGGAGATGTCCCGCACGATTCAACCCGTCGTTTGGAACCGGAGGTGATGTATGCGCGCAATGATCGGATGTCTGTTGGGATGGGTCGCACTCGCGTGTGGCTCGGCAGGCGCCCCCCGGGAAATCCTGGACACCGACAAGACGACGATGCGGGCGTCCTTGGACAGCTTTACCGCCTACGTCGTCACGCATCGTGATTCGATGGCCGCGGCGATGTACGCCGAGAATGCGACGTTCATGCCGCCGAATCAGAGCATGGTGCAGGGTCGCGCCGCCATTCGAGCGTGGATCAAGACGGTGCCGCCGATGAGCCACTTCACCGCGTCCGCCATCGAGATCAATGGGTGCGGTGATCTCGCGTATGTGCGCGGCACGTATCAGGTGGCCTATCTCAGCGGCGCCACCGAACACGGAAAGTTCCTGGAAATCCGGCGGGGTGAAAAGGATGGGCGCTGGCTCATCGTCGCGGACATCTTCAATTCGGACGTACCAACTACAACATCGTCACGATAAGGCGTCTAACAAAAACGTCGAACGAATCCGTCACGGGTTCGCTCGACGTTTCTGTTCGACGTTTCTGTTCGACGTCTCTGCTCGACGCCTTTTGTAATAGCAGGGGTGGGATTCGAACCCACGACCCCGGCATTATGAGTGCCGTGCTCTCACCAGGCTGAGCTACCCTGCCGCACTTTCCTAATTGACACCCACTCGACCCTGAACCGAGGCGATCAACTTCGCAGAATCGTAGCCGACCCCGTCCTTAAAGACAATCGTGGGACTGCGAATCACAGACGGATTCGTTGTCAGGTCGCCACGCAGCACCACGAGATCGGCCAGCTTCCCCTGCTCCACCGTCCCGAGCGTCTGCGCGACGCCCAGGATCTTCGCGCCGTTCAACGTCATGATCTGGATCGCCTGCGCCGGCGTGAATCCCGCTTCGATAAACAGCTCGTAATTGCGCTGGTCGCCGTAGCCGGCCAGCGCGCCGCCGATCCCGGTCGGGTCGACGCCGGCCGCCATCAACCCACCCGCGTCGACGAACGCCCGCTCGAACGCCATGGCGTTCTTGAAGGCCTGCGGCGACACCCAGCCGGTGGCGCTCGAATCGATCTGCTGGCGCATCTTCATGTAGGCGTCCCGGACTTCGGGATCCATTGCCTGCAACGTCCGCTCGTCCTTGGTGGGACGATTGGCCACGAACGGCTCGTACACGGCGAGGGTCGACGTCATCGAGACATGGTGCTGCACGAGCGAACGAATCGTGGCCTGCCCCGCGTCACCCTTGGGATCCGCGGCACTGATCTGCGTCATCAGATTGACGGGGCAGATATCCGCCTGCTTGCCCGTCGTGAAGTCGGACGCGGTGAGCATGCCGTGCTCGAGATTGTCGATGCCCAACGCGACCGCTTCCTGGAAACTCACCGAGCACAGATGTCCCGTGACCTTGATGCCCTTCCGATGCGCTTCCTGAATCGCGGCGCCCAGCTCGGCGCGGCGAATGTCGGTGTAGGCCTTGATCCACGTCGCGCCTTCCGCGGCCCAGTAGTCCACGAAGCGACGCGCCGCCTCGGGCGAATTCAGGATCGCCATCGCGCCGCCGCCGTGCTCACCCGTGATGTACGGAGCCGTGAGATGTATGCGCGGACCCGGCGACAACCCGTGGTCGATCGCGTCCTTCAGATTGATCTCGGCATACGGCGCGCGGCTGCCCGTGGTGCGAATCGTCGTCACGCCGGAGCCGAGGTAGAGGCGGGGGCCAGTGTAGCCCATCTGCACGGCGCGGCCGCCGGCCGCGGTATAGAAGAGATGGTCGTGCATTCCGATGATGCCGGGAATCACGGTCGAGCCGCTCATGTCCAGGACGCGCGCGCCCGCCGGCACCGGCACCGACGCCGCGAGACCCACAGCGGCGATCCTCCCGGCGCGAAGCAGCACTGTCTGGTCGGTCTTCGGCGCGGCGCCCGTGCCATCGACGAGCAGGACATGCGTCAACGCAACCACGGAGGTATCGACGGTGATGTATTCACGCACGCCCGCCGCAAACGAATCCGGGCGCTGCGCGACGAGCGTGAGCAGGAGGGTGAGGGCGTACATGAGGACTCCTCGCTAATTCACGGTGAAGTGCATCATCATCCCGGTCGAGAGATGCTCGGCGATGTGACAGTGGAGCATCCAGTCACCGGGATTCGCGGTATCGAGCAGAATATCCACCACCCCACCGGCCGGCACCAGCACGGTGTCCTTCCACGCGAGATTCTCGTTCGGAATCCCGTTCACCGCCAGGATGAGAAAGCGCTGGCCATGCAGATGGATGGGGTGTTGCATCCCGTGAAATGCGCGGCGCTCGTTGACGAATCGGATCTTCACCGGGGTCCCGCGCGGGAAGTGCCACGCGATATCCATGTTTTCGCGTCCTGTGGCTGGATCCTTCAGCACCCAGCGCACCTGCCGCCCGGTAGACGCCCAGTTCATCATCGGCATCGTCCCGCCCCATTCGACGGGCGCAAAGTAGATCGAGTCGAGTTGCATGAGTCGCTCGGTCACGAACGGCAAGTCGTGGGTCTCGAGCGTGAGAACGAGCGTCTGGTCGGGTGGACGGTTCAGGAACGACGAGGCATCGGCGAAGGGCGGCGGAAGACGCCGGAGGGCGCCGAAGGAAGGCGCGAGATCGCGGGTGACGCGTTGTCGGCCGACGGCGACAATGCCGAGCGTGTCCACCATCGCGAAGAAACGGCCGAAGAGATGGTCGAGCCCGACGACCTGGTTGACCAGCGCGACCTTCCCCGGCGTATCGAAGCGCACGTGCACGACATACCGCTCGGCGGGCGCGATCACCACGCTTGCGACCCAGGTTTCGTGTTCGAACGGGCCCGCGTCGGTGGCCACGACCTTCATCCGGGCTCCGGGAAACGAGAGGTTCAGCGTCCGCGCGTTCGAGGCATTGGTCAGATAAAAGCGCACCACCTCGCCGCGCCGCACCGACAGCCGGTACCCCGGCTCGCCATTCACCAGAAACAGGTTGCCGAAGCGTCCCATCAGCGCGTGCGTGGGGGATTCTTTTCCGAGCGGAATGATGGACGAGTCCGCCACGAGCAGATCGTCGAGCATCAACACTGCTTCTCGATTCGCTGGACTGTATTCCGGCTGCACCACGATGTTGCCGTACAGGCCGAGCTCTTGCTGGATGTCTTCGCGCACATGCGGGTGATACCAGTAGATCCCCGCGTCGGGAAACCTGACGTGGTAGGTGAATTCGCGACCCACCGCGGCTACGCCATCGAACGCGTTGTCGAGACGAATGCCGTGCCAATGGATGCTGGAGGAATCGGGCAGCCGATCACTGAAGCGCACGACCACTTCCGAGCCTCGCGCTGCCTCGATCAGCGGTCCGGGATACTGGCCGTTGTAGCCGTACATGGTGTACGTGTGTCCGTTCAGCGTGCGGCGCACGAGACCGGCTTCGAGGCGGATCGTGTCACCGTTCACGAGGTGAAGGATTTCGCGCGGCCGTGCGAACGGGATCGTGGTGTCCGTGGGCGGAAGGTAGGGAGCAACATCGGGGCGGAGTGCCATCTCGGACGGCAGCATCGTGAGCCCGGGCGGCACGGGCGGCATGATCACGTCTTCGTGATGGTGTGCTGTGCCCGCACCGCCCATCGCGCCGACGGAGAACTCGAGCACATCGGGAGGCATCGGCCGGGTGCTCGGCGACTGGCCACGCAGAATGATGCGGCCGTGTGGCTCGCGCGCCCGGACACTGTGCTCGGATGAGATGAGGATTATGAACTTGTCGAGATCGATGGCCGGCAGCGTCGTCGTGCCGTTGCTCACGAGGCCCAGCCTGATCA
>WNGD01002403.1_pt1 | contig 19547 bp, 16 predicted proteins | sample 5400671 | NCBI WGS metagenome assembly WNGD01 (sample SAMN13153369, study PRJNA577476) | soil metagenome | isolation source: 40 cm soil or saprolite under grassland replicate 2 | place: USA:California | collected 2016-06-15 | reverse complement strand
GATCGCAGAAGTCCTGGACGCCGCCTGGCAGGGCATCGCCCGGGTTCGTCGGGAGTCCACGCTGTTGTTCTCGTTTCTACGGTACTGCGGGCTGGAGCTGTGAGAAATGATCCTCAACCTATTCCGCGAACCTCTTTAGCTGCTACCTTCGCCGGGAAAGCCGATACTGGCTGACCGAAAGGGATCGTCAAATGACTGAGCGCGGAAGCGAACAACGCGTGAGCGAACATGACGTGACCGACTTCTACCGTATGAACGACCTGCTGACCGAGCGGGAGCGCGACGTCCGCGAGCGGGTCCGGACCTTCTGTGACAAGGAGGTCACCCCGATCATCAACGACTACTGGGAGCGGGCCGAGTTCCCCTTCGAGCTGGTCCCGAAGCTCGCCGAGCTCGGCGTCGCCGGCGGCACCATCGAGGGCGACGGCTGTCCCGGCCTGTCGCCGGTCGCCACCGGGCTGATCGCCATGGAGCTGGCCCGCGCGGACGGCAGCGTCTGCACCTTCTTCGGGGTCCACTCCGGCCTGGCGATGCAGTCGATCGCGCTGCTCGGCTCCGAGGAGCAGAAGCGGCGCTGGCTCCCCGCCATGGCACGGATGGACAAGATCGGCGCGTTCGCCCTCACCGAGCCCGAGCACGGCTCCGACGCGGTCGCCCTGGAGACCCGCGCCCGCCGCGACGGGGACTGCTACGTCCTGGACGGCGCCAAGCGCTGGATCGGCAACGCCAGCTTCGCCGACCTGGTGATCGTCTGGGCCCGCGACGAGGCCGGCAAGGTCGGCGGCTTCGTGGTCGAGAAGGGGACGCCAGGATTCAACGCCAGCGTGATGACCGGCAAGATCGCCAAGCGAGCGGTCTGGCAGGCCGAGATCACCCTGGAGGGCGTCCGCGTCCCCGTTGCCAACCGCCTGGCCGGCGCCAACGGCTTCGGCGACACCGCCAAGGTCCTGGCCGCGACCCGGTTCGGGGTCGCCTGGGAGGCGGTCGGCCACGCCATGGCCGCCTACGAGTCCGCCCTCTCCCATGCCAAGCAGCGCGAGCAGTTCGGCGCGCCGATCGCCAGCTACCAGCTGGTCCAGCACAAGCTCGCCACCATGCTGGCCGAGATCACCGCGATGCAGCTCATCTGCCTGCGCCTGTCGCAGCTCGCCGGGTCCGGGCAGATGACCGACGGCATGTCGTCGCTGGCCAAGATGCACAACGCCGCCAAGGCCCGCCGCGTGGTCGCCGACGCCCGCGACATCCTCGGCGGCATCGGCATCCTGCTGGAGAACCACGTCGCCCGCCACCAGGCCGACATGGAGGCGGTGTTCACCTACGAGGGCACCGACTCGATCCAGAGCCTGATCGTCGGCCGCGAGATCACCGGCGTGAGCGCCTTCACCAGGAAGGCCTGACCAGGTCCGCCCTCCAGCCAATCAGGTGGAGGGTCGCCGTGGCACACTCGCCCGGTGACACACGACCACCAGGATCATCTCAAGTCGCCGGCGAGCGCGGCCGGGGCGCACCGTGGCCGGCTGCTGGCGGTGCTGGCGATCACCCTGGCGATCCTCGTGGCCGAGGTGGTCGGCGGTGTGCTGGCCGGCAGCCTGGCGCTGCTGGCCGACGCCGGCCACGTGGCCGCCGACGCGGCCGGGATCGGCATGAGCCTGCTGGCAATCGCCTTCGCGGCGCGACCAGCCACGCCGGCCCGGACCTACGGCCACTTCCGGCTGGAGATCCTGGCGGCGGTGGTCAACGGCGTGCTGCTGTTCGGGGTCGCCGCGCTGGTCCTGGTCGAGGCGGTGCGCCGCCTGCTGGCACCGCCCGAGGTCGCCAGCGGCGTGATGGCCGCCTTCGGGATGGTGGCGCTCGCCGGCAACGCCGGCTCGCTGCTGCTGCTGCGCCGTGCCCAGGGCGAGGCGCTGCCGCTGCGGGGCGCGTTCCTGGAGGTGCTCGGCGACCTGCTCGGCGCCGTGGCGGTGGTGGTCGCCGCCGTGGTGATCGCGGCCACCGGATGGGAGCGCGCCGACGCGGCCGCCTCGGCCCTGGTCGGCCTGCTGATCCTGCCGCGCACCTGGCGGCTGCTGCGCGATGCGGTCGACGTGCTGCTGGAGGCGACCCCCAAGGGTGTCGACCTGGCCGACGTCCGTCAGCACATCCTCTCCGCCCCGGGCGTCGCCGACGTCCACGACCTGCATGTCTGGACGATCACCAGCGGCATGAACGTGGTCTCCGCCCACGTCGTGCTGGCCGGCGGCGCCACCGCCGGCCCCGTGCTCGACCACCTCTGCGAGTGCCTCGGCGGCCACTTCGACATCGAGCACTCCACCTTCCAGCTGGAGCAGCCCGAGCACCGCGGCCACGAGACCCCCCTGCACCAGTAGGCAGGAGGGGCGGCGGTGCGGGTCAGGCCGCCGCTGGTCCGCCGCCCGGCCGCAGCCGGTGGCCCGGGACGAAGGGCAGCAGGAACACCAGCAGGAAGCTCAACCCGTAGACGGCCACCTCGTACCAGAGGGTGCGCTCGACCGAGCTGACGAAATCCTGCTTGCGCGCGGCGGTCGCGCCGGCCTGGATCGCCTGGCCGGCCTGCTGGCCCTGCGCCTGCCCGCCGCCGGAGCCGCTCTGGCCCTGGTTTTGGCTCTGGCCCTGGAGGCGCTGGCAGCTGGCCGGGGTCGAGGTGGGATCCTTGGCGCTGGCGCGGTCGCGGAAGCAGACCCGGAACCCGGCGACCACCTGGTCGCTGGCGGGCGCGGGCAGCCCGGCGGTCTCAAGCCCCGAGCGGAGCTGCGGGGCGACCTGGTCGACGGTGGGATTCGCCTCGCTGGACAGCAGCCCGAAGAAGATCACCCCGATGATCGCCACGCCGATGGCGCCGCCGACCTGCTGGATGGTGGTGAGCGCACCGGAGGCCGAGCCGGCGTTGCGGCCGCTGATGCCGGCCAGGATCACGTTCACCAGCGGCGCCACCACCAGGCCGAGGCCGATCCCGCAGAGCAGCAGCGCCGGCAGCAGCTGCCAGGAGTGCAGCGCCGTCCCGTAGTGGGAGACGGTCAGGATCACCCCGCCCATGCCCGCGGCCAGCAGCAGGCAGCCGAGGCTGAGGACGCGGCGGCCCAGCCGTGGCGCCAGCCGGGTGGAGGCCGCCGAGGCGACCGCCGTGCCGAACGAGAACGGGATCGTGGTGAGGCCGGCGTGCAGAGCGGTGAAGCCGAGCCCGATCTGCAGGAACAGCGAGAAGGTCAGGAAGAACGCGGCGATGCCGGAGAAGAACACCGCGCTGAGCAGCAGCCCGCTCACGAACGCCCGTTCGCGGAACAGGTCGAGGACCAGCAGCGGCGAGTTGTCCCTGCGGGTCTTGAGCCGCTCGTAGGCGGCGAAGATCGCGAACAGCGGCACCGACGCGGCCAGCAGCACGAAGATCCACACCGGCCAGCCGAGGTCGCGGCCCTCGACCAGCGGGTAGACCAGCGCGAGCAGCGCGGCGGTGGCCAGCACCACGCCGACCGGGTCCAGGCGCGGGGCGTCCTCGGCGCGCGACTCGCGCAGCAGCACCACCGCCGCGACCACGGCGATCACCCCGATCGGCAGGTTGACGAGGAAGATCGGCCGCCAGTCGAGCCCCAGCAGGTTGCCCTGGATGAGCAGGCCGCCGGCCAGCGGGCCGGAGATGGTCGCCAGCCCGATCGCCGCGCCGAACATCCCTAGGGCGGTGCCCCGCTCGCGCGGCGCGAATTCCACCTGGATGATCGACAGGACCTGCGGGAACAGCAGGGCCCCCATGAGCCCCTGCAGGAAGCGCGAGCCGACCAGCATGGCCGGGTTCTGCGCCGCGCCGCACAGCGCTGAGGCCGCCGTGAAGCCGGTCACCCCGATCAGGAACAGGCGCTTGCGGCCGTAGATGTCCCCGAGCCGCCCGCCGGTGATCAGCACCACCGCGAAGGCCAGCTGGTAGCCGGCCAGGACCCACTGGACCTGGGAGTAGCTGGCGTGCAGGTCGCGCTGGATCGATGGGATCGCGACATTGACGATGCTGATGTCGATCAGCAGCATGAACGCGGCGATCAGCACCACCCCGAGGGCGAGCCAGCGGCGCGGGTCGAGCTGCTCGGCGGGCGGCGCCGCTTCCGCCCGGGCCGGTCGCGTGCTCATCCGTTCGCCTCTCCTTGTCCGCGCTCGCTCTGGTCGCTCCCTCAGACTGTAGTGGGTGCCCGAGACACTGCCCAGCCATCCCCTTGGACCCCGCTTTTGTGTAGTCTCGTGACGGACGACAACTGACGAGGCCAGAGGCGATGCAGGCGCGATGACCGCTGGGGTCCGGCTCACTCCCGAAGCGATCAGGGACAAGACGTTCACCAGGGCGCGGCAGGGATACCGGCCAGGCGAGGTCGACCAGTTCCTCGCCCAGGCGGCCGACGACCTGGCCCGGCTGGCGGAGTGCTACGCGTCCGGCTCCCGCACGCCGGCGGGGCTGCTCGGCGCGGACGAGGTCGAGACCAAGCTGTTCCACCGCGCCTTCCGCGGCTACGCCATGGCCGAGGTGGACGACTTCCTCGACCTGGTCGCCGCCGACCTCGGGCGCATGCACCGGCTCGTCGCCGAGATGGTGCGGGTGGCGCAGCCGCAGCTGGAGCTGACCCCGCGGGTCGAGCCGCTGCCCGACCGGATGACCGCCAGCGACGTGGCCTCCACCACCTTCACCCGAATCGTGCGCGGCTACCGGATGGACGAGGTCGACCGCTTCATCACCCTGGTCGCCCGTGAGCTGGCCCGGGTCGAGGACAACCCCGACAGCGCCCCGCGCATCACCGCCCACGACATCGGCGTCACCCGCTTCACGCTGGGCCCGCGCGGCTACGCCATGTACGAGGTCGACAGCTTCCTCGCCCGCCTCGCCGCCCAGCTCGCCCGCGCCGAGGCCGAGAACGGCTATCCGTACGACTTCCCGCGCTACACCTGAGCAATTCCCGGAATGCCGGCGGAAACGGGACGCCAGCTTCGAGAGAATAGAAACCGGACTGGACCCCGGGCAGGTCTTCGGGTAATGGTTATCCACCCAGGGGCTTCCAGTATTTCGAGCGCGTGAATTTCTCGCTGGAATGGGGCGGGCTCGTTTATTGGCGCGAACCGGGGCTGTCCGTTATTTCGTAGGACTCGGCAGGAAGGGATGAATATGGGGAGGCGCGCATGCGCACGGTGAAGGTGCTGGCGGCCGGGGCACTGGTCGCCCTGGCCCTGGCGGCCTGCTCGTCAGGCAAGGGGAGTGGCGGCTCGGCATCCGGGGGCGGCTCGGGCGCGGCCAAGGGAGCGGACCTGCGGATCCAGTTCGACAAGCAGCTCGGCGAGCACGCCATTCTCAGCGTGGCCATGCTGCAGGACATGATCAACCGGCAGCCGGCGGCTGCTCCTGAGGCGGCGCTGCTGGTCGGCAGGAACACCGACGACCTCGGGGCCTCGTTCGGGTCGGCGTTCGGCACCAGCGCCGGCAACCAGTTCAAGGAGCAACTGAAGAACCAGGTCGGCATCCTGGTCCGCTACACGGTCGCCAAGGGCGGAGGCGACCAGCCCGGCGCCGCCAAGGCACTGAAGGACCTGGGTGCCTACCAGGCCCAGTTCGTCACGTTCATGGCCGCCACCGCCCCGAAGCTGCCGAAGCAGGCCGTGGCGAGCGACCTGAAGCAGCAGTTCGCCGGGATGGTCGCGGCGGTGGACGCGAGCGTGCGTCACGACCAGGCCCAGGCGGCGAGCCAGTTCGCCGCCGTCTACGAGCACGCGTTCACCACCGGGTCGGCCCTGGCCGCGGTCGGTGGCGACGCCGCCCCGCGGACGGGCGCCCTCAGCGCCAAGCCCGACGACCTGCGCACCACCCTGGACATGCAGCGCGGCGAGCAGGCGGCGCTCACCAGCCTGGTGCTCGGCAAGGCGATCAGCGGCGCGCCCGACGGCAAGGCGTTCGGCGCCGAGCTGGGCAAGAACACCCAGGCGCTCACCCAGTCGGTCGCCTCGGTCTACGGCCGCGCCGCCGGGACCAAGTTCAAGACCCTGTGGAACGACCACCTCAGCGCCCTGCTGAACTACACCGCCGCCAAGGCCACCGGCGACCAGGGCAAGGTCAAGAAGTCGCAGGCGGCGCTCGCCAGCTTCTCCGACAGCCTCGCCGGCTTCCTCGCCGGGGCCAACCCGAGCCTCTCCAAATCGGAGCTGGCAGGGCTGCTGACCAAGCAGGTCAGCCAGGCGGCGGGCGCGGTCGACGCCACCTACGCCAAGAGCACGATCGTGGCCACCAGCGCCATGGCCGGCGCCTACGAGCAGTCGTTCACCATCGGTGACACGCTCGCCGCCGCCATCGCCAAGCAGTTCCCGGACAAGTTCGCACCCGCGAACTGACCAGCCTCGAAAAGAGATGACGGGGGCCGCGCCGCGGCGATTAGGCGCGGCCCCCGTCCGTATGCGCTCTCACCCCGGAACGAGAGCGCATGGCTGGCGCTGCACCAAGGCGCGGCGCCAGGCTTCTCAGGTCACCACCACGGTCCCGTGCATCGTGGGGTGGATGTTGCAGTGGTACGCGTAGGTGCCCGCCTTCATGAAGGTGAACGAAAAGCTCGTCCCCGGCGTCAGCAGGTGGTTGAAGGCCCCGCTGTTGGCGGTCACGGTGTGCCTGACCCCCATCTGCGCGTCGGTCCAGGTCACCTTCTGGCCGATCTTGGCCTTCAGGGCGACCGGGCCGAAGGCGAAGTTGTTGATCGTCACCTTGGTCCCGGTCATGGTGGCGCTGGCCGTGCCCGTGTTCCCGCTGCCGCTCCCGGAGCCGTAGCGCCCGCCGGAGCTGGAGCCGCTGGAGCTGGCGGTGCTCCCGCTCCCGCTGGCAGCGGCTGTGGTCGTGGGCGCGTTGGAGTTGCCGTACAGGCCCCCGGACCCCGACCCCGAACCGGACCCGGACTTGCTGGCGCATCCGGCCGCGAGCATCCCGGTGAGGGAGAGCAAGCTGACTGCGACGAGCATCCTGCCTACCACATCCTGCCTACCAATCGAATCGAACCTCCTGGACTTCGTTGGGTGCGATGCCTTCCCCCGATGAAGTCCCCCGTGATGGGTTCAACCGCGCCGCGCCCCCGGTGGTTCCCTGGATCCTTCCGGGATCCGCTTTCGGGATCGCTTTCGGGATCCCCGTCCGGGAGGCCGAACTTCCCGGCGCGTCTGTCCGTATCACCAGGCGTGCTCGTCCAAGCCCCGTACCAGATGTCAATCCGGCAGATATGCCTTGTCAGGGTGATCTCCGGCACGGTTCACTTTCGGATCGTGTCAGAACGCATGCTCGACGCCGCCGGGCAGACCGCCGCTGACGAGGCAGACCTGCTCGCCAGCGTCGCCGCCGGCGATCGCGATGCTCCGCTGGAGGAGCTCTACCGCCGCTACGGCCCGCGGCTCTATGGCCTTGGCCTGCGGCTGCTCGGCGACCAGGGGCTCGCCGAGGAGCTGGTGCAGGAGGCCTTCGTGCGCCTGTGGCAGCAGGCCGGCCGCTTCGACCCGGCACGCGGCAGCGTCAGCGCCTTCCTGTTCACCATCGCCCGCCGGATCGCGGTCGATCTCTGGCGGCGGCCCTCCTCCCGGCCGTTTGAGCCGCCCCCGCCCGAGGCGATCGCCGGCGAGCAGGGCCACGACCAGGTCGAGCGCCTGATCGAGGGGCTGGCCGTGCGCGACGCCCTGCAGTCGCTCTCGCCCGCCCACCAGCAGGTGCTGGAGTTGTTCATCGGTCAGGACCGCAAGCAGGCAGAGATCGCCACCCTCCTCGGCCTCCCCTTGGGTACCGTGAAAACACGGGCCTACTATGCGTTGCGTGCCCTCAAGCTCGCGCTCCAGGAGCGAGGGATCAATGCCTGACCACGTCATACCGCACCCGGACCTCGCGGGCTACGTGCTCGGCGCGCTCGACCCCGGCGAGGTCGGCGCGTTCGAGGCGCATCTGGCCGCCTGCCCGGAGTGCCGACAGGAGCTGGCCGAGCTGGAGGGCCTTCCCGCCATGCTCGAACGGGCGACCCCGCCCGTCGAGCTGCCACCCGGGCTGCGCGAACGGACCTTCGCGGCGGTCGATCGCGCCGCCGCCGAAGCGGAATCCGAGGCAGCCGCTCAGGCTGGAGCGCGGACGGCCCGTCCGGGAGCGCGGCGCTCGCTGCGCTGGCTGGCCGTCGCGGCCGCCGCGGTGGTGATCCTGGTCGGCGGCCTGGCCACCGGGATTCGCCTGTTCGGGCCGGGCCCCGGCACCAACTTCGCGCTGGCCGCCCCGAACGGCGGGCCCGCCAGCGGTCACGCCCGCGTCCACCGCATCCGTGCCGGGCTGGTGGTTGACCTCACCGTCAAACACCTGCCGCCCGCCGACGCCGGCCACGTCTACGAGTGCTGGTTCGTCGGGCCGGGCGACACCCTCCAGAACCAGAACCGGATCTCCGCTGGGACCTTCACGGTGGGACCGGACGGAAGTGCGTCCGTCCACATGGTCACCGCCGCCGACCTGGCCCGCTTCCCCAAGATGGGCATCACCCTGGAACCGAACGACGGCATCCCGCTGCGCCGCGGCCCCAAGTTGCTCGCCTCGCCATGACCTCGCCATGACCCTGGCCCGGTAGGGTAGGGTCGTACCCATGCCCACAGGACCGGCGACCTTCGGGATCTGGACGGAGCTGCGGCCGGGAGGCGGCCGCCAGCCCGACCCCGCCTATTACCGCGAGCGCCTCGACGAGGCCGTGCTCGCCGAGCAGCTCGGCTTCACCGCCGTGTGGGGCAGCGAGCACCACGCCGTCGAGGACGCCCACCTGTCGCAGCAGCTCCCGTTCCTGGCCGCGGTCGCCGCCCGCACCGAGCGCGTCCGCGTCGGCACCGGGGTGCTGCTGCTGCCCCTGTACCGGCCCCGGGACGTGGCCGAGCAGGCGGCCGTGGTCGACCTGGTCAGCGGCGGCCGGCTGATCCTCGGCTTCGGCGGCGGCTACGTCGAGCGCGAGTTCGACGCCTTCGCCGTCGACCGTGGGCAGCGCGGCCGCCTGCTGGAGGAGAAGGTCGCCTGGTTGCGCCGCGCCTTCGCCGAAGGCGTCGCGGCCGACGGGCCGGACGGCACCGACCTGCCGGTCGGGCCACGGCCTGTCCAAGTGTCCGGACCGCCGCTCTACCTCGGCGGCGGCGCCGATCGGGCGCTCGACCGGGTCGCCCGGATCGGCGACGGCTGGTTCGCCCTTGCCCACTTCCGCTGGCAGAAGACCGCCGAGCGGTACCCGGTCCTGCGCGCGGAGCTGGAGCGCGCCGGCCGCCCGGCCGAGGGCTTCCCGATCGTGGTCGGCGTCCATCTGCGGGTCAGCGACGACCCGGAGCGCACCTGGGCCACCGAACTGGCCCCGGCCATCGCCGACCAGCTCGACCGCTACGGCGACTGGAGCACCGACCGCGGCAAACCGCGCCCCGCCCCGATCGACGCGGCCCGCCTGAAGCGCTCCGCGGTCTTCTGCGACACCCCCGACGGCGTCGTCGCCGCCCTGCGCGAGTTCCAGGCGCAGCTCCCCTTCACCCACGTCGCCCTCTGGAGCCGCCCCGCCGGCATCAGCCACGAGGCGGCCTGCGCCAACCTGGAGCGGATCGCCCGCGAGGTCGCCCCCGCCTTCGCCGGGTCCGGCGAGGCCCCCGCCTGGCGGTAGCAGGCCCCGCCCTCAAGAGGCTCCGGCAGACACTCCAGCGGTACGAGGCGTTACGACGGGAGCTGGGTCTTGTCCACGACTTCCCGGGCCAGCTCGACGATGCGGCGGCGCTGCGAGCGGGCGGTGCGGCGCAGGCGTTCGAAGGCAGCGGTCTGGTCCAGACCCTCCCGCTCCATCAGGACGCCCTTGGCCTGCTCGATCAGGCTGCGGTGGTCGAGCGCCACCTGGAGCTGGTCGGCGAGCCGGCCCTTGACGTGCGCGACCATGGCATGTTGCAGCAGGCTCGCCACCACCGCCGCGTAGGCGCGCAGGGCGCTGACCTCGCTCGGGTCCCACTCCCAGGGGATGTCGAAGTAGACGTCGAGGGTGCCGATCAGGCCGCCATCCAGCTCCACCGGCACGCTCAGCGCCGCGACCATCCTCTCCGCCGCCATCACCTGGGCCAGCTCACGCCAGCGCGGCTCGGCGTGGACGTCGCGCAGGTAGGCCACCCGGTGCTGCTCGAACGCCTCCAGGCACGGCCCCTGGGCGAGCCGTTCCTGGCTGTCCTCCACCGTCTGCGCGGCCTGGTCGGAGGCGCTCGCCCAGCGCAGGACGCCGTCGGCGTCCACCAGCATCAGCCCGGCGCCTCCCGCTCCGAACAACTTCTTGGCCGCGTCGACCACTCGCTGCAGTGCAGGTGCGAACCCCCGCTCCACGTCCAGCTCGCCGAGGCCGCCGATGCTGGCAGCCAGGGCGTCCAGTTGGATCCGCAAGGTCCCCTCCACTTCGCTGGTTCCCCACCAGCAAGGCGTTCACGCTGAGGGGGGCAGGCAAACCCAGAAGGCCCGTCCGCGACCACGCGGTCTCAAAATCAAGTCGCGCTGTCGCGGGTCTCCCTTACACTCGGGGCATGGCAACGGCGATTCAGGCAACCAAGCTCGTCCGGCGTTTCGAAGAGGTCGAGGCCGTCCGCGGCGTCAGCCTCGAAGTCGAAGAGGGCGAGATCTTCGGCTTCCTCGGCCCCAACGGCGCCGGCAAGTCCACCACCGTCCGCATGCTGACCACCCTGCTCGAACCGACCAGCGGCACCGGCTCGGTCCTCGGCCACGACGTCGTCCAGGAGGCCGCCACCGTGCGTGGCCTGATCGGCGTGGCACTGCAGGAGGCAGGCCTCGACCCCAAGCAGACCGGCCGCGAGCTGCTCACCCTGCAGGCCCGCCTGTACGGCCTGCGCGGCGCGGTCCTCGCCGAACAGATCCATGAGGTGACCGAGCTGGTCGGCCTCAGCGACGCGATCGACCGGCGCATCAAGGGCTACTCCGGCGGCATGAAGCGCCGCCTGGACCTGGCCTCGGCGCTGCTGCACCGCCCTCGCGTGCTGTTCCTGGACGAGCCGACCACCGGGCTGGACCCGACCTCCCGCACGCTCATCTGGGACCGGGTGCGGGAGCTGCGCCAGCGCTATCAGACCACGGTGTTCCTCACCACGCAGTACCTGGAGGAAGCGGACCAGCTCGCCGACCAGGTGGCGATCATCGACCGCGGCCAGATCGTCCGCCAGGGCACCCCGGCCGCGCTCAAGGCAGAGGTCGGCGCCGACGTGATCGACGTCGCCGTGGACGACCGCGAGTGCGGCGCCGCCCGCGTTACCATCCTCGAGATGCAGGAGCGCGGCGAACTCCCAGCCGGCGAGCTGCGCGGCACCGCCAGCGGCTACACCCTGTTCGTCCCGGACGGGCCCAGCAACGTCGCGGTGCTGCTGCGCGGCCTGGACCGGGCGGGGATCACCACCGGCCCGATCAGCGTCTCGCGGCCGACCCTCGACGACGTCTTCCTCGCCGCCACCGGCGGCCGCATGGCCAGCCGCGCCGCCGAGGAGAGCAGCCCGGACGGCGGCGACCAGCGCAGGGACAGGGACAGCGACGGCGACCGCCCCGGCGCCACCACCGGCGCAGGGACCGGCGCAGGGACCGGCGCAGGGACCGGAACTGGAAGGGGATCGGCATGACCGCCGCCACCGCGCCCGCTCCCGCTGGCGAGCGCACTCTGGCCACACCGTCGGGGTTCGCCTCGGACGTGCTGGCGCTGACAACCCGTTCGATCCGGGCGCTGCTCCGCGAGCCGGAGTCGTTCATCCCGGCGCTGGCGATCCCGCTGTTCTTCTTCGTGGTCCAGATCGGCGCCCTCGGCAAGATCGCCGGCCCGGCCTTCGGCATCAAGAACTACGCCGCCTTCCAGCTCCCGGTGGCGGTGCTGTTCGCCTCGGCCAACACCGCCGGCGGGAACTCGCTGGTCCTCGACATCGACGGCGGCTACTGGGACAAGCTCAGCCTCACCCCGGTGCGCCGCCCCGCGATGGTGATCGGCACCCTGCTCGGCGAGATGTTCTCGGTGGTCAGCTACAGCGTGCTGCTGACCCTGCTCGGCCTGGCGATGGGCGTCCGCTACGCGGGCGGCGAGCTGGGCGGCGCGCTCGGCCTGCTGGCGCTGACGGTCCTGTTCGGGGTCGGCTTCGCCTCGGTCAGCGTGGCGGTCGCGCTCGCCACCGGCTCGGTGCGGGCGACCCAGACCACCTTCGTGATCTTCTTTCCGCTGCTGTTCCTCACCCCCGGCACCCTGCCGCGTTCACTGATGCAGGGCTGGTTCAAGGCCGCTGTCTCGGTCAACCCGATCACCTACGTGCTGGAGGCCGGCCGCGCCTTCATCCAGGAGACCGGGGTCGCCTTCAACGTCGCCACGGTCTCGAAGGGGTTCATCGCGGCGCTGGCGTTCTGCGCGCTCACCTTCAGCCTCACCGCGCTGGCGTTCCGGCGCCGGGCCCGGATGGGCTAGCCGATCGTAACCGGTCGGCATAGCCTATGAGAGAGACAGGTCGCTCTCATTTGTAGTACCTTTGGACCATTCATCCTCTGGCGCCTCTGGCGGTGGGCAGCGAGGAGTGCGAGTGGAACGACGCGCACTCGGGTCGAGCGGGCTCAAGGTACCGGTCATCGGCATGGGGACCTGGCGGACTTTCGACGTCCGCGGGGTCGCCGCCGAATCCACCTGCCGGCGGATCGTGGCCGAGGCGCTGGCGGCCGCTGCCAACTTCTTCGACTCCTCGCCCATGTACGGCCAGGCGGAGCGCGTCCTCGGCCGCGGGCTGGAGGGCCGCCGCGCCGAGGCCCTGGTCGCCACCAAGGTCTGGACCCCCGACGACGAGGAGGCGGAACGCCAGGTGGAGCGGTCGCTCCAGTACGCCCACGGCCACCTGGAGCTGCTGCAGATCCACAACCTGGTCGCCTGGCCCGCCCGCCTGGACCTGCTGGAGCGCGTGCGCGACGACGGCCTGGTCACCGCCATCGGCGCCACCCACTACGACAGCCACGCCTTCGACGAGTTGATCACGGTGATGCGAAGCGGCCGGATCAGCGCCGTCCAGATCCCCTACAACCCCCTGGAACGCGAGGTCGAGCGCACCATCCTGCCGCTGGCCGCCGACCTCGACCTCGGCGTGGTGCTGATGCGCCCGTTCGCCCGCGGCGCCGTCCTGTCCCGCTGGCCGAAGCCGTCAGAGCTCGCGCCCCTGGAGCCGTTCGGCGTCCGCACCTGGCCCCAGGCGCTGCTCAAATGGGGCCTCTCCGACCCCCGCTGCACGGTCGCCATCCCCGCGACCTCCCGCAAAGGCCGCATGACCGAGAACGCCGCCGCCGGCGACCCACCCTGGTACGGCCCGGACGAACGGGACTTCGTCACCCGCCTCGCAACCCGTACCCTGTGAGTTGAATCGAGGGAGCTGCGCTTCCCCCCGGAAGCTCCGCCTCTTCGCGTGGCGGGCTCGGGGTCGGGGGTGTTGCCGGGAAGCAAGGCTCCTCGTCCGCCCGTTGGGGCCGTCGGGGGAGATCTCAGTCGGGGGTCTGCGGTAGTCTCGTTATTTCGAGCTTCCCCTCTTGCGGTTGGCGGGTTGCTGGCGGCAAGGCTCAGCGAGCGGCTAGGAAGGAGATCGGCGTGTCCGGATATGCGGCTGCGTTGGCGTCCCTGTCGGACGCCCAGCTCGGCTGCCTGCTGCGAAGCCGGCCCGATCTGCTGACGCCGGCCTCCCATGCAGGCGGGCGCGAGGGAAGCCGTCCATGGGGGGCCGGCGGAGCCGCCGAGCACGCGGGCGGGCGAAGCGAAGCCGTCCATGGGGGGCCGGCGGAGGCGAAGGCGGAGCCGCCTCCCGCGAGCTTCGCCGAGCTCGCGAGCCGCGCCGGCAGCCCTGCCTCGCTGGGCGCGGCGCTGCGTTCCCTGGACCTTGCCGCGCTGCAGCTCGCCGAGCTGCTCGCACTCGTCGGCCTGCCCACCACCGTCGAGGCGCTGGCCGCCGCCGCTGGCCCTGGCCTCAGCCCCGAACGGCTGCACCAGGGCCTCGCCGCCCTCTCCAAACTCGGCCTGGCCCTCCCGGCGGAGGATGGGAGCATCGCCGGGCCGCGCGGGCTCCACGCCCCCTTCGGCAACCCGGGCCGCCTCGGGCCGTCCGTCGCCGAGCTGGCCAAGGTGGGGGTGGCCCGTGAGCAGCTCGACCGCATCGCGGCCCACCTCGGCCTGCTGATCGACCGCCCCGCCCGCAAGGTCGACCTGGTCGCCGCCGTCGGCGCCGCGCTGGCCGACCGGGCGCTGGTGGCCCGCCTGCTCGCCGAGGCCGGCGAGCCCGCCCGGGCGCTGCTCGACCAGGCGCTGACCGCCCCCGGCCCGCTCACCATCCTCGGCGTCGGCGACGGCCGCTTCGCCCGCAACCCCGACGCCGAGCCCGCCACCTGGCTGCTCGACCACGGCCTGCTGCTGCCCACCACCTACAGCCGCTTCGTGGTGCCGCGCGAGGCGGCGATCGGCCTGCGCGGCGGCCTGGTGTTCCCGGAGTGGCCCGCCGCGCCCACCCCGCGCCTGCTCGACCCGGTCCCCGACGCGCCCGACCGCGCCCGCGCCGCCGCGCTGCGCCTGGTGGTCGCGGCCGAGGGCGTGCTCACCCGTCTTGACCGCGACCCCCTGCCGCTCACCCAGGCCGGCACGGTCGCGGTCCGCGACCTGCGCCGCCTCGCCCGTGAGCTGAGCCTGGCCGACGACGAGCTGGCCTTCCTGATCGATCTGCTCGCCGAGGCCGAGCTGCTCGCCGTCGGCGGCCCCTGGGACCAGCGCACCCTCGCCCTGCGCCCAGAAGCCGACGCCTGGCTCGCTGGTTCGCGCGCCTGCCGCTGGGCCGACCTGGCGGTCGCCTGGCGCAACCGCGACCTCGCCTTCGAGGACCACCTCCTCCCGCGCCACGAACCACCCGTCCCCGGCGCCGAGCGCGCCCGCCCCCTCGGCGGCCACCGCCTCGCCGCCACCCGCGACCGCCGCCGCAGCCTGCTCGCGGCCCTGACCCGGCTGCCCGCCCCGGCCGAGGCGAGGGTCCCCAGGCCTGTGGACAACCAAAACGCGCCCCCCTCCGAACTTGATAGGCTGAACTCGGGGGGGCCCCCAACGGGACCAGGGGTGGCGACGGCAGGACCGGGCATCGCCGCCGTCGATACCGATGATCTCGCCGCGCTGCTCGCCTGGCAGGAGCCGCTGACCTGGCCGGGCTCCGTTCCTGAGCACACCCCTGTCGGGGCCGCGTTCGCCGCACGCGCGGTGGCGGTCCGAACCCCGCCGCAACGCCTGATCGCGACGGTGCTGGCCGTCGCCGACCTCGCCGAACTGCTTGGCCTGGCGGTCCGTGCCGACGGGCCCGCCGGGCGGATCGCCGCCGGGCCGGCAGCCGCGGCCTGGGCCGCGGGGGCGGGCGCCGAGGAGCTGGCCGAGCAGCTGCAGGTCGACGGCGCTCTCCCCCAAGGATCGACCCGCTTCCTGGTCGCCGGCGACCTGACCGTGGTCGCGCCCGACGGCCTCGCCCCACACGTGGAGTCGCGCCTGCGGTACCTCGCCGACCGCGAGCCGGGGAGCGGCAGCGTCTGGCGACTCCATGAGCCGAGCCTCCGCCGAGCCTTCGACCATGGGCTCGGCGCCGACGACGTGCTCGGCTTCCTGCGCGAGCACTCCTCGACGCCGCTGCCCCAGGCCCTCGAGTACCTGGTCGACGACGCCGCCCGGCGCCACGGACGGCTGCGCGTCGGCGACGCCGCCACCTACCTGCGCGGCGACCCCGCCCAGGTCGCCCAGGTGGTCCGCTCCGCCGCCGGCCGCAAGCTGGGCTTGCGCGAGCTCGCCCCCGGCGTGGCGGTCACCGTCGCCACCCAGCGGCAGCTGATCGCGGTGCTGCGCAAGCTCGGCGAGGCCCCGCTCGCGGAGGAGCCCGACGGGACCGCACGCCTGGAGTCCCCCAAGGCCGTCCGCCACGCCCGCCCGCTCCCCGCGCAGCTGCGCCCGCATCCCGCCCCCAGGGCCGCGGCGGGCGCCGCCGACCCGGCCGAGCTGGTCGCGCGCCTGCGCTCCAGCGGCGAAGAGGCGGCGCACGGTGGCTGACGGCGCCCTGATCGTGCAGAGCGACCGGACCGTGCTGCTGGAGGTTGACCACCCCAAGGCCGACGCGGCCCGGGTCGCGATCGCGCCCTTCGCCGAGTTGGAGAAGAGCCCCGAGCACGTCCACACCTACCGCCTCACCCCACTTGCCCTGTGGAACGCCCGGGCCGCCGGGATCGAGGCCGCCCAGGTCCGCGCCGCCCTCACCGAGCACTCGCGCTACCCCGTCCCGCCGGCGCTGCTCGCCGACCTCCTCGAAACCATGGACCGCTACGGGCGGCTGACGCTCCGCGGCGATCCGCGCAACTCGGGGCAGCTCGTGCTGGAGGCGGCGGAGGAGGCGGTGCTCGCCGAGGTGGTCCGCGCCAAGCAGGTCGCGCCGCTGGTCGGCGAACGCCTCGGCCCGACGCGGGTGCTGGTGCCGCTCGGCGAGCGGGGGCGGCTCAAGCAGGCCCTGCTGCAGCTCGGTTGGCCAGCCGACGACCAGGCCGGCTATGTCGAGGGCACGCCGCTGCCGCAGGCATGGCGGGAGGCCGACGCCCGCAGCGGCGAGCGCTTCGCCCTGCGCCGCTACCAGCGCGAGGCGGTCACCGCCTTTGCCGCCGCCGGCTCGGGCGTGATCGTGCTGCCGTGCGGCGCCGGAAAGACGCTGGTCGGCCTCGGCGCCATGGCCGCCGTCCAGGCCCGCACCCTGATCCTGGTCACCTCCACCCTGGCCGCCCGGCAGTGGCGCGACGAGCTGCTCGCCCGCACCACTCTGGAGCCCAGCCAGGTGGGGGAGTACTCCGGTGCCCGCAAGGACGTCGCCCCGGTGACGATCGCGACCTATCAGGTGCTCACGACCCGACGCCGGCTGAGCACGCAGGCGAGCGAAGCGGCGCCGTCCACGGGAGACCGGGCCACGGGAGACCGGCGGAGGCGGAGCAACGGTGACTACCAGCACCTCGACCTGCTCGGCCTGCAGGACTGGGGGCTGGTCGTCTACGACGAGGTGCACCTGCTGCCGGCGCCGGTGTTCCGCATGACCGCCGAGATCCAGGCGCGGCGCCGCCTCGGCCTGACCGCCACCCTGATCCGCGAGGACGGGCGCGAGGGTGACGTGTTCAGCCTGATCGGCCCGAAGCGCTACGACGTGCCTTGGCGCGACCTGGAGGTGCAGGGCTGGGTCGCCGCCGCCGACTGCGTCGAGGTGCGCGTCACCCTGACCGACGACGAGCGCATGGGCTACGCCACCGCCGAGCCGGAGGAGCGCTACCGGCGGGCGGCCACGGCCCGCTCCAAGCTGCCGGTGGTGCGCCGCCTCGCCGAGTTGCACCGCGACGACCGGGTGCTGGTGATCGGCCAGTACCTCGACCAGCTGGAGACCCTCGGCAAAGAGCTGGACGCCCCGGTGATCACCGGGCAGACCCCCAACACCGAGCGGGAGCGGCTGTTCGCCCAGTTCCGCTCCGGCGAGCTGGCCCGGGTGGTGGTTTCCAAGGTGGCCAACTTCTCCCTCGATCTGCCCGAGGCCAACGTGGCGATCCAGGTTTCCGGAACCTTCGGCAGCCGCCAGGAGGAGGCCCAGCGCCTCGGCCGCATTCTGCGGCCGAAGGCCGGCGGTGGCGGCGCCCGCTTCTACACCGTGGTCAGCCGCGACACCAACGACACCGAGTACGCGCAGCGCCGCCAGCGGTTTCTCGCCGAGCAGGGCTATGCCTATCGCCTGGTCGACGCCGCCGCGGTCCTCAACGGCGGCTCACCCCTCCCGGGCCTGGAAACGTGAAAGCGCCCCGGTGGTTCACCGGGGCGCTGGCCGGTCCGAGGGTGTCGGTCCGGCGCGAGGGGCGGGGCGCCGCGTTGGCTACCGGGCGATCCGGCCCCGCTGGCGGCGGCTGCGGCTGGCCACCAGGACGGCGGTGCCGGCGCCGAGGAGGCTGACGGCGGCGAGCAGCAGCGGCCCGGAGTTCGACCCGGTGTAGGGGAGCGCCTCCCTGACCGCGACCGTCTGGATGCTGGTGCGCGGCACCTGGCTGGTGACCGGGGGCTGGCTCGTGGTGGTGCCGGGCGTGCGCTTGCGGCAGTGGGTCAGCCGGACGGTGGCGCTGTTGGTCGCGTCGTCGCGGTCCGGCCAGTGGGTCACCGCGGTGAGCGTCAGCGGCTTGTCCTGGTTCGGCGGGACATGGAGCAGGAAGTGCCCGCTGATGGTGTCGCGCTTGGCCGTGAAGGTTCCCCGCCCCAGCGGGTGGGACGCCCCCCCGGCAACGGCATATGAGAGGTCGGCGCTGCCGGCGTGGCCCGGCTCCGACGCCCGCACGGTGTAGTCGACCCGCAGCCGGTCGTCACTGCGGTCACACGAGGAAGTCAGCTGCACGTCGCTGTGCCGGGCGAACGCCGGCGCGCTGAACGCCGTCGCCGCGGCCACAAGACCCAGCAGTGTTGCCGCGAACGTCACGCCGCGGCGTCGGTTCGTCATTAACGATCTCGCTCCTTGTTGATCCACCTGCTCTACGGCCTACGTCCTGAACTGAGGGCCTGGGCAATGTATCGGAGGTATTGGTCCGATTCGAGGGAATCGAAGGAAAAGTCCGGCACGCTGGAGTCTCAGTTTGATAACTAGCGGCAGATTGGAGCAGATGAGAACTACGAGGAGAGTGTCTAGTTCTCCGTGTCTGGCCCGTTGGGAGGCGCTCCGCCGGCCAGGGCCACCACCTCGTGGATGGCCTCCGGGTTGGCGAGGGCGCCCTCGCTGACCGCGCGTTCCAGGGGGACGCCGGTGAGGATCCGCTTGACCGGCACCTCGAGCTTCTTGCCGCTGAGCGTCCGCGGCACGGCGGCGATCGCGTGGATCTCGTCAGGGGCGTGCCGCGGCGACAGCTCCTGGCGCACGGCGGCGCGGATCGCCTTGGCCAGCGCGGCGTCCAGTTCGGCGCCTGGGCGCAGCACCACGAACAGCAGCACCCGGCCGTCGCCGCCCGGCTCGCTGACGTCGACCACCAGGCTGTCGATGATCTCGTCGAGGCCCTCGACCACGCGGTAGAACTCGCTGGTCCCCATGCGCACGCCACCGCGGTTGAGGGTCGAGTCCGAGCGCCCGGTGATGATCAGCGAGCCGCGCTCGGTGACCTCGACCCAGTCCCCGTGCCGCCACACGCCCGGCCACGTGGAGAAGTAACTGTCGCGGTAGCGCACACCGTCGGGGTCGTTCCAGAAATACAGCGGCATCGACGGCAGCGGCTCGGTGAGCACCAGCTCGCCGACCTGCCCGACGACCGAGCGGCCCTGCTCGTCGAACGCCTCCACCTTGGCGCCGAGCATGGCGCACTGGATTTCGCCGGCATAGACCGGCAGGGTCGGGCAGGACCCGACAAAGGCGGTGCACACGTCGGTCCCGCCGCTGACCGACCCGACCAGCACGTCGCCGCTGACGTGCTCATACAGCCAGTCGAACCCCTCGGGCGGCAGCGGCGA
>WNGD01002402.1_pt1 | contig 19552 bp, 18 predicted proteins | sample 5400671 | NCBI WGS metagenome assembly WNGD01 (sample SAMN13153369, study PRJNA577476) | soil metagenome | isolation source: 40 cm soil or saprolite under grassland replicate 2 | place: USA:California | collected 2016-06-15 | reverse complement strand
TCGAGGCTTGCGGTGTCTGCCCACTGCAGATCGTCAAGGGTAAGGACCAGTGCATGTGGCGCACCAATAGCTTGGAGGAACATCCCAATCGCTTCATACAGCCGGAAGCGGGCCTGTTCAGGGGGCAAGGGAGCAGATGCGGGAAGCTCACCAAGACGGGTGATCAGTTCTGGCAAGAGCGTGGCAAGCACCTGTGGTGCTGCGGCTATTTGCGTCCGCAGCAGGTCGAGAGGAGTCACCTGAATGTAGCGACCAAGAGCCTCTAAGAATGGCAGATATGGTGGCATACCCTCCGCTTCAGATGCGCCACCTCGTAGGATGGTCGCCCCATCGTGAGCGGCCCGCCTGGCAATTTCGTCCAGGAGACGCGTCTTGCCTATTCCAGGGTCTCCAGTCACCAGCACCACATGAGCGTGCCCAGCTTTGGCTGCTTCATAGAAGTGCGTGACCAACGTCAGTTCCTGCTGCCTTCCAATGATGGGAGCAGTTACTGAAAGAGGCGATATTGATGGCTCAGAACGAGCTCGCTGTGATTTCTCATCCCTGGCTGTATCGGGATACTCCCGCGCCCAATCGCTCATAATGAAGCTTCTCTGCGTTGTCGTCTGACTCAGTGCAGTAAACAATAAGACCTGGTCTGTCCTAAAAGAGACTCTAGACGATATTCCTAGTAACTACATAATTCGTTAGCTCGAATTGTCCCATATAGTAGACGCAGGATCGAGTGAGTTTTAGGATCACACTTTATTGATGGTAGAAAGGCTTGGCCAGATCCCAAAACGCTTGACAACCGAGACCCCTAGACAGTATAATCCCCGTGTAAGCCGATGTAGCTCAGTGGTAGAGCAGCGGTTTTGTAAACCGCCGGTCGTCGGTTCGAGTCCGACCATCGGCTCTTTTTATTTAGAAGCTTATTCCTTACTATTGCCGAACAGGTGAGCGTGCTTAAAGTATTACCCTCGAAGCACATTAAGGTCGTTATAGTTCTCACCGATGGATTAGATACCAGTAGTCAGCGCTCTTTCGATCAACTCATCGCTCAGATTGCATCCACCGGAGCAAATGCGGGTGAGGCAGTGAAGGTGTACACTATTGCCTATGGTAGTGACGCCGACGTGAGTAAGCTGACGCGCATCGCCAGTGCTGCTGGCGGTCAGGAGTATGCCGGTACCCCACAGAACATCATCCAGGTCTACACTCAGATCAGCCAATTTTTCTAGAGGATAACCCCATGACGATCGCCAGGGGCGTCACTACTATATACGAATAGAGCGGCCTGCGAAGCCATCGTGTATAGTAGTGACGCCCCTGGCGGGCGTCATGGGGTTATCATGGTCGTGGCTATGCGGCTGTCCCGCATAAGATGCGTGGGCATCAATGATAGCCCGGCGTTGCTCGGGCGGAGCTTTGAGATGCTGCTCTAGCCAGGAAATCACCTTGTCCAAGCCAGTACCGTCTTTGAGGTTGGTAAAGAGAAATGGGCGTTCGCCGCGCATGCGTCGTGCATCTCGATCCATCACTGCGAGCGAAGCTCCTACGTAAGGAGCGAGGTCTATTTTGTTGATCACCAGCAGATCCGAGCGGGTAATGCCCGGACCGCCTTTCCGTGGAATCTTGTCCCCTCCTGAAACGTCGATCACATAGATGAACACATCCACCAGTTCGGGACTGAAGGCAGCAGCGAGGTTGTCGCCACCGCTTTCGACGAAAATGAGTTCTAGACCGGGTAAGTGTTCTTCCAGGTCGGCAATGGCCTCTAGATTCATTGAGGCATCTTCACGGATTGCCGCGTGCGGACAACCACCTGTCTCTACGCCTCTCACACGCTCCTGCGGCAGGGTGCCTGCCCGTAATAAAAACTCGGCATCCTCTTTGGTGTAAATGTCGTTGGTGACGACTGCCAGATTGTATGTTGGCCAGAGCCGCTTGCTCAGCTGATCTACCAGGGCAGTCTTACCACTACCCACCGGGCCAGCAATACCCACCCGAAATGCTCTGACGAAGTTGCTCTCTGTCATGGATTAAAACCTTTCTCGGCTATTTATTACCAAAGGTTCCCTTTTAACAGACAATCTTATTATGCAATGCATTTGGGCCTGGACGCAATGTATAGCCATTGATGCCAGCGTTGCCAGTGCGATTATCCGCATATTCGCGGGTGCGTTTCATTTTTTGTATAAAGCTCACGAGATATGGTAGGGGCGGCATTCATGACGCCAGTCCGCAAGCAGGCCGAACCCTTCATCCGAGACGGACTGGCGTCATGAATGCCGCCCCTACCTCTGTCGTTGAAAGGGACCGTCTGCCACTGTGCACAAAAATGAACCGCACCCATTATCTGCACGTTTCAGTACAAAATATGTCTCGAATGGTATACTGTGAGGCGAGAACAGGAAAACCTCCTGCTTTTTGCATATCTTATGCTGGTTACAACTATATTACAACAGACGGGAGAGCAATAGGTATGAGCTTACACATTCCACGCCGCACGTATGCCGACCTCTATGGTCCCACCACAGGGGATCGTGTGCGCTTAGCTGATACGGAATTGATTATCGAGGTGGAGAAAGATTTCACTACCTATGGTGATGAGATTACCTTTGGCGGCGGCAAAGTTATTCGTGATGGGATGGGCCAGAGCAGCCGCGCTACCAGAGAAGAGACACCAGGCACACTCGATCTCGTCATCACCAACGCCCTGATTATCGATCATTGGGGGATTGTCAAGGGTGATATTGGGATCAAGAATGGGCGTATTGTGAAGGTGGGTAAAGCTGGCAATCCCGATACAATGGATGGGGTTGACCCAGAACTCGTTGTTGGCTCTGGGACAGAGGTGATAGCTGGCGAAAATATGATTGTCACGGCTGGCGGCATTGACTCGCACATTCACTTTATTTCCCCGCAACAGGTCTACGAAGCGATCTCAAACGGTACCACAACCATGATCGGCGGAGGAACGGGACCGGCAACCGGGACGAATGCGACCACTTGTACCCCTGGTGCCTGGAATCTTGCCCGTATGCTCCAGGCTGCTGAAGCGTGGCCGGTCAACTTTGGGTTCTTAGGCAAAGGGAACACAGCAACAGAAGCCCCACTCGTTGAGCAAATCCATGCGGGAGCCTGCGGATTGAAATTGCATGAGGATTGGGGCACAACGCCAGCCGCCATCGATAGCTGCTTGAAAGTTGCTGATAAGTATGATGTCCAAGTTGCGATCCATACTGATACCATCAATGAGGCGGGCTTTGTCGAAGACACTATTGCCGCTATTGCGGGACGCACCATTCATACGTATCATACCGAAGGGGCTGGTGGGGGGCACGCTCCAGACATCATCCGTATTGCCTCTTATCCCAATGTCTTGCCATCCTCGACCAATCCTACCATGCCGTTTACTTCAAATACCCTTTCTGAACACTTAGACATGTTAATGGTGTGTCATCATCTGAACCCCCTGGTACCGGAAGATGTCGCGTTTGCAGAGAGTCGCATTCGTCCTGAGACCATTGCCGCCGAAGATATTCTCCATGACCTGGGTATCTTCAGTATGCTTTCGAGTGACTCCCAGGCAATGGGACGTGTGGGTGAGGTGGTAACACGCACCTGGCAGACGGCGCACAAAATGAAGGTACAACGTGGCGCATTGCCGCAAGACTCTGAGCGGAATGATAACTACCGTGTCAAACGGTATGTTGCCAAGTACACGATTAATCCGGCGATCACGCACGGGATAGCCCAACACGTCGGCTCCATCGAACCAGGAAAGTTGGCCGATCTGGTATTGTGGCGACCTGCGTTCTTTGGCGCGAAACCAGAGATGATTATCAAAGGCGGCTTTATCGCCTGGAGCCTGATGGGTGATGCGAACGCTTCCATTCCCACACCACAGCCTGTTTTGTATCGTCCCATGTTTGGCTCCTTTGGTGGTGCAACTACTGCTACGAGCCTCACGTTTCTGTCGAAGGTGGCTCTTGAGGAAGAGTTATCGAACAAACTCGGACTCCGCAAAACCGCTGTTGCTGTTGAGAATTGCCGTACTATTGGGAAGGCGAGCATGATTCATAATGATGCGACACCGAATATCGAAGTTGATCCCGAAACTTATGAGGTACGAGCAGATGGTGAACTACTGACCTGTGAACCGGCAACCGTTCTGCCATTGGCGCAACGCTACTTCCTATTTTAAGGCAAGGTTCAAATGGTGCTCAAACGATGCTGACAGTTTTGAGCTTGTATCAGCCTAAGACTGTCACGTTCATTTGAACCATGCCGAGTATAACAACCGGACAATAAAGGGGCAGTTCGGCTGGGTGACTGAAGTGAGCAGCGCCTCTGTGCGTCCGGTCACGCGCATCGTGGTACGTTGCCGCCAACAGGATGGGCATGGGAATGGTGTAGTCACTGAAAGGCGTATTGCGCAGCCACTCAACAAGGGGCATTTGTATCACATCTGGCCCATTTATCAGTACTGCCATACCGGTGATGGTCGCTGTCAGAGCGATAAAGGCTTCCAGGACGATGAGTGTGACACGCACAAATGTTTATTCACCTGTATCTTTCGTGGGAAGAATGGCGTATAGAATAGTGAAACTCAATTGTGCAAAGTAGGGTTCTCAGGAGTGGCTACTTTTCCCCTTTTTCCGGGCTGGGGAGGGGAAGAAAACGACTTTCGATAGGCCCTGTGCATCTAGAAGCAAAACCGTAGCATTCGTGAACAACATACACCTACCACAAAGGAGGAGAGAGCATGACAACCAGACAAGCAACGAAAACACACATTAAGTCGTTCCCCTCACCCGCGCAGTTGGCGACAGTGACTGACCTGACACCGAAGGAAGCACAAGCCGTTACGGAGGCCGTCAACCCGCTCATCGCCGATGCTTTCGCGCTCTATGTCAAGACGAAGAACTTCCACTGGCACCTCGCCGGCTCACACTTCCGCGACTACCACCTGCTCTTCGACGAACAAGCCGATGCGATTTTTGCGTCCATCGACATCATGGCTGAGCGCGTACGCCGCGTAGGCGGCACGACTATCCGCAGTATCAGCCATATCGGTCAACTCCAGACCATCGAAGATGACAATAACGACTTCGTGCCCGCGGGTGAGATGGTGAAGCGGCTCATGGAGGACAATGGACATATGGCGAAAACGATACGAGATGCGATTACGGTGTGCGACAAGAACCGCGATTCAGCCACGAGCAATGCATTGCAGGAGATCCTCGACGAGACAGAACGCCGAAAGTGGTTCCTCTTCGAGGTTATGCAAGGAGTGAACAATACCGACTAATGCGGACGCCGGTAGATCGGGGACCAAACCTCGCCATGCATGGTTTACACATCCCGGCAGTCACATTGGCAGATAGGAACATAGCTTACAGAGGCAGGTGAAGAGGTAGCTGCCGCCAGGGAAGGAAATGATATGCTAATTTCCACGTAGATGAACGTTTTCCCTTGAAAGATACCATTTCTCTACTCGCATAGGTATATTCGAGGGCATGTGATGAATGATCGCACTGGACAGCAACTGGGCAACTACCGCATCATCCGTCCCCTGGGACAGGGAGGATTTGCCGACGTCTATCTTGGAGAACACCTTTATCTCAAACGCCACGCCGCACTGAAAGTCCTGCGTCGCTCTCTCCAGGAGAAAGATGTCGCCCAATTTCTCTCTGAAGCCCAGACCCTCGCTCACCTGACACATCCACATATTGTCCAGGTCTTCGAGTACGCCATCGAGCAGGGCATGCCCGTCCTCATCATGGACTATGCGTCAGGAGGAACGGTGCGCGACTGCTATCCTCGTGGTTCCCGCCTCCCACCGCACACAGTGGCCGTCTACATCAAGCAGGTCGCTGCCGCTCTTCAATATGCGCATAACCAGAACGTCATTCATCGGGATGTCAAACCAGAGAATATGCTGTTACGCTTCCCGAAGGAACTTGTCCTCAGTGACTTTGGGTTGGCCTTGCTGACCCCTTCCCCCGAATTTCTCAGTACGCAAGCGATGGCCGGAACCGTCCCCTATATCGCTCCGGAGCAAATTCGTGGGAAAGCCGTCTTTGCCAGTGACCAGTACTCCCTGGCAATCGTCGCCTATGAATGGCTGGGTGGCAGGCTCCCCTTTGAAGGTGACCAGTACAACATTCTCTACCAGCACATCTCTACTCCTCCTCCTGCCTTACACGAGTTTGCGCCTGATCTGCCTGCCAGCATCGAAGAAGTTGTGCTTAAAGCCCTGGCCAAAGATCCACAGGAGCGGTTTGCCAGCGTGCAAAGCTTTGCCCATGCCCTCGAACGCGCCTGTTCACAAAGCGACAGTGTTGATACACATGGCTCGTTTGATACCCTGCCTGAATATCCCGTCTCTGAGGCGCATCCTCAACAGAAAGCCTCCCTTGTCTCCGTGCCCTCTGATGCCCCCTTCCTGGCCCGTTTGCAGGCTGACCTGGAGGAACGAGGCGTCTGTATAGAGCATGGCACATCCGAGCAGACCTTAACCAACACGCTGGATGAAGAAGAGGTTAGGCGACAGGCCATGCGTACCGCTGATATTGTCCTCGTCCTCCTCTCTCCCTTAACACGCACCTCGCGTACCATCAAAGAGTATTTACAAGCTTGCCAGTATGTATGAGCGACGACTGCTGTTCGTCTGGGTAGCAGGCGAGGAGATCGCCCAAGTGCTTCCCGACTCCTGGGGCAAAGCCGCCACCATTGCCCTCATCGATGCACGCGAAGATCGCTATGCCTCTGCAATTGATGAGATTGTGGCCTACATTGAAGAAGGGCCATCCATCACAGCACACATGCAAGAGGAGCCAGCAGAGATACTCGCTGAACCGCGCAATCCATATAAGGGGCTGCGTGCCTTTACTCAGGATGATACTGCTGATTTCTTTGGACGAGAGACTCTGATCGAGGAAATGGTGGAAACCACCAAGGAGATGCTCACCGTCAAACAACCCGCAGCGATGTCTGTACGCCTGTTGACGCTGACCGGCCCAAGTGGATCAGGCAAATCGAGTGTCGTCATGGCAGGCTTGTTGCCACGCCTGCAAAGCGGTGCGCTGTCTGGAAGCGAGGCGTGGAGCTATCTGGTCATGGTGCCAGGACAACATCCCATCGAGTCGCTGGTGCTCACCCTGGCTCCTCACCTGCCCACGCGCAGCCTCACGGCTATCCGGGAGGATTTAGAAGACGATTCCTCACGTGGTTTGCACCTGCTAGCAACTCAGTTGAAAACAAAGCCAGACCTAAAGCTCGTCCTGCTGGTAGACCAGTTCGAGGAGGTCTTTGCCCAGACAGTGACCGAAGAGGAGAGGCAGCGTTTCATTGACCTGCTGGTAACGGCAGCCACGGAACCGCATGGCTCCGTTCTCATTCTCCTTACTCTACGAGCAGATTTCTCTGATCGGCCCATGCACTATCCTGCATTCTACCGCTTGATGCAAACCCAAACCAAAGCCGTACTGCCGATGGAGATGCCAGACCTGCATGCCATCATCGAACGACCGGCATCCCTACCAGACGTAAAGCTGACCTTCGAGGGCAATCTGGTCGGAGACCTCCTCTTCGAGTCCCTCAACCAACCAGGAGCACTCCCCCTTCTAGAGTTCACCCTCGATCAACTCTTCCAGATGCGAGAGGGGCACGAGTTGACGCTCGAAGCCTACAAGCAGCTCGGAGGAGTGAAAGGCGCACTAACTAAGCACGCCGAAGCCACCTATGCCTCACTGCCCTCAGAAGAACATCGCACTCTGGCACGCACCCTCTTCTTGCGCCTGCTCGATCCAGGAGCCAGTGAACTAGACACGCGCCGTCGGCGTGCGGCTCTGAGTGAACTCTCACTTGCCGAACAGAAGCAAACTGCCATCATTCAAGAAGTGGTCGATGCTTTTATTGCTGCGCGTTTATTGACTACTAATAAGATTACTGGAACTACCACTGTGGAAGTCAGTCACGAGGCACTTATTCGCGAGTGGCCTCGTTTGATAGACTGGCTGGATAAGGCACGCGAAGACATCCGCCTGCAACAGGTCCTCGACGAGAATATTGTTGCATGGCAACAGCGCGGCCAACCCAAAGATCGCCTCTATCAAGGCTCTCAACTCTCAGAGGCAAAAGCCTGGGCTAGGCGCAATATCCCCAGTCGCGATGAGGTCACCTTTCTACGAGCCTGTGCGGCACGACGCATGCGCTATCTTGCCTCAGTGATGCTTGTGTTGTTGCTGTTGCTCAGCACGACGGTAGCAACAGGTTGGTACATCACCCATCAGCCTCCAGACCCAAGACTTGTCACCAATCTTCAGAATGATGGAACTGGATCACTGCGCTGGGCTATCGCGAATGCACCTTCAGGAAGCACTATCACCTTTGACCAGGGCTTGTGGGGGCACGCTATTCGGCTAACTAGCCAACTACTTATTAACGATAAAGGCTTGAGTATTCGTGGTCCAGGTCGGAGTATCCTCACAATTAACTGTACTGAGGGAGTTCATGTGTTCTCTCGTGCCGCTGTAAGTATTTCTGGTTTGACTTTCAATGGCAGCTTGCTCAATCCCTACCCTTTGTTCGACAATGAAGGTAGACTCACCCTCACCAATAGCACCATCTCGGACGATTCGTATGGTCTTGCCGACAGTATCCGCAATGAGCAGCAAGCCACACTTACCCTCACTAACAGCACCGTTTCGGACAATTCGACCATAGATGGCACCGGCGGCATTGACAATAATGGCACGCTCACCCTCACTAACAGCACCGTTTCGGACAATTCGACCATAAATGGCAGTGGAGGCGGCATGACGAATTTTCGTGGGGAAGCTAACATAACCTTTTGCACGATTTACAGCAATTCAGCCCCTCACGGTATCGGCGGTGGCATACTCATTAGGAATGGAATTAGCGCAGAAGATGTTCCATCAAGCCAAGTGACTCTGAGAAACAGTATTATTGCAGACAATCTGGCAAGTACCGGCCCTGACATTTCAGGGACGCTGATCACGGATGGATACAATCTGATTCAGAATACTTCTGGCATAACGTTTAACGATCCACACAACAAGCATACCACTGACATTCTAGGAAGCAGTTTCCCTAATCTGGGCCTTGACCCTCATCTGCAAGATAATGGCGGCTCGATCCAACCGCATACCTGGACGCATAAATTGCTGCAAGGCAATCCAGCTATCGACGTAATCCCTCTCGATGCATGTCTTATTGATGGCAAACCTTCTACAGATCAACGTGGGGTGAAACGACCAGAGGGTTCCAAATGTGATATTGGAGCATATGAGTTGTCTACGTAGATTCTGGAGCAGAACATGTAGAGGGAACGACGGGCGGCCACAAGGGCCAATACATTTCAAAGAAACAAATCAGGGGAAAGGCAAGCTCTCCCCCTCCAGAGAGTGGGGACATCGCTGCGCTCGTCAGACCCATCGGACTCATTAGACCCAACTGACCACTTGGACCCATTGGACTCATCAGACCCATTGGACCCATTGGACTCATCTGTCCCATTAGACTCATTAGACCCATTGGACTCATTAGACCTATTGGACTCTACTAAAACGGTGTTTATCACAAAAACTATTAATTGCATTGGACTCATCTGTCCCATTAGACCCATTGGATTCATTAGACCCATTGGACTCTTCAGACCCAACTGACCTCCTCATGAAGAAACAGCGAGCCAGGCCAGTCGCACGCCTGTCGGGGTCGATCTGGCCTCCACCCTCCCCAGCTTAATTGAAATGGATTGGCCCTTGTGGCCAATCCATTTCAAAGAAGACGTGTTGCGAGTCAAACGAAGCCGCTTCACGCGTGTCATCCCTTCGTTCCTCAGGGCAAGCTCTGAGCGCAGCGAAGGATCTCTCTGCGGCCAGAGATCCTTCGCTCGCGCTCAGGATGACAAAGCGAGAGGGTCTCGTCTTTGAAATGTACTGGCCACAAGGGCCGCGCCCCTACGCGGTAATCCGAGCGTTCGGTTAGGTTGAGGTGTTTTGGGCGCAATTCATTGCGCCCCTACAGTTCGCTCCGTAATTTGTGATAGAAGCCCACATCACCTCGGCGTCGCATAGCTATGCAACCCTATGATCAGGAAATTCACGCCATAATAGGTAAACAGTGTGGCTGCAAACCCTATTGTTAACAGCCAACCGGCGCGTTTGCCGCGCCAGCCACGTATCCCCCGTGCATGCAGGTACACCGCATAAATCAACCACGTAATCAGCGCAGACGTCTCTTTAGGATCCCAACTCCAGTAGTGGCCCCAAGCGTAGTTAGCCCAGTAAGCACCTAGAATGAGGGTGAGGGCCAGCAAGGGGAAGCCGACAATCACGGCTTTATAGCCCAGTTCGTCGGCAGCTTCGGCAGAGGGGAGCCAGGCGAAGCGTTGCCCTTGCCCATTCTGGAGCAGGATGACCAGACCGGCTCCGAAGGAGACGCATAAGAGGGCGTAGGCCAGAATAGCCATTGAGACATGCAGGGTAAGAATGGTTTTGTCTTGTAGGGCCGGAATAAGCTGGCTGGAAGTGTTGGCAATGTTATAGGTGGTACCGAGATAGATGGCGATGAGCAAGGTCATGAGGGCCAGGATACACACATAGAGGCCCCATGCTCGCACGCGTTCGTGGAAACGCGCCTCGAAGATGAGATAGCTCAGTAACAGGGCGATGGTAAAGCTCAGATTGAACTCGTAGAGATTGCTCCATGGAGCGTGCTGGATCACGATGGTGCGGAATATTTGAGACAGGCCCAGCATGAGAACGGTGAGCCAACCAACTGTAGTGCCGATGCGCCCAATGGTGAGAAGACGCGAGTTGAGAGGGATGGGGTTTTCACCATCGGGCTGCTCATGTAACACAATATCGGAGCGAGTCAGGGTTGCTACACTACCTTCACTAAGCTGGGCCTGGGCAGTAGCTTTTTGTGTGCTGACTGTGGTGTTGCTTTGCTGCTTCGCCTGGGCCAGTTGCTTTGCCAGGCGAGCGGTGCCGATGGTATACCAGAGATAAGTCAGGGTCATTACGATGCATGTACAGAGACCGATAGCAAAGAGGTATTGCGATATGGTGGTAAGGCCATCCATGTTTGCTGCGGCAAGAGTGAGAAATAGGAACTGCATAACGAACCTCAATAGATGTTAAATGAGTGTAACCAAGAGATGTTCTGTTTAGATACTAGCATAGGGAGGTAAGGGCGTCAAACACAATGAAGCAAAAATGCTTTCAGGCTGGGGTCTCGCGTAGGGGCGGGAGCGGTGGCGTGGCGGTGTGGGGGCCCTTGTGGCCGCCCGCTGTTGGGGGATGGCTGTTCATCTGGCTGAAAAAATCTACTCCTACAAGCGGGCGGCCACAAGGGCCCCCACACCGCATCCGCTCCACCCCCGCCCCTACGCGAGACCGCTTTCCGGGGGCTTCCCACAAACCTTTCCCGTGAAAGCCTTATAGGTATCATGGAAGTTCACGCTGCAATTCCTGTAACCAATCCAGCAAAGAGCGGGTCTGATAAAGACGGCCACGCAGCACGACATGCTCAAAAAAGGCGGCATCGTCGGTGTTGGCGTGGAGGGTGTGTTTGGACTCAAGGTGTTCGAGGAAGTGACGACAGGCGAGAATTTGTTGCTCAACCAGAGGGACCGTCTGCTCCGGTTGAAGCTGTTGGACGAAGTAGAGTTTGATGAGGAAGAGGATACGCACTTCGCGTGGGCGCGTGACCGGCTCAGTAAGCCATGAGATGAAGGTGCTGTGTCCCAGTTCCGTGAGATGAAAAACCCGGCGTGGGGGACGTGAGCCTTGCGCCTCTAACTGCGCTGTAACATAGTTGAGGCGCTCAAGTTTCTTGAGGAAGGCATACATCTGGCTCATTTCCAAATGTATGATTTCACCCAGAATCCCGTTTTTGAACTGCTGAATCATCTCATAGCCATGCATGGGCTGGTTATGTAACAGTCCGAGCATAGCGTATTCGGCTGGTTCGCTGATGTCCATTGTTCTGCCTCACATTAGGTTTAGAAATGTATTATAGTAGATGGAGATGGAGAGGGCAATATGTGTATAAATCAGGCTCTCCATCCTTCCGGGTGATTTGGTCGTAAATTCGTAAGAGCAGGTCAATCAAGGTACAGAGGCTCAAATGATTATTGTTGTGTTTTCACCCGGAAGGATGGAGAGCCATAAATCATTCCTGGCGTAAAGGCATGATGACCGCAAGGGTCATCACTACTATATACGAAATACGGGTAGAAGGCGTAGTATAGTAGTGATGACCCTTGCGGTCATCATGTTAATGCCAAATGATGCAGTGAAGGGTCTACTTGGAATGAAAGAGCAGAAGAAGCAGCGACGTTTTTTTCGCCGCCCATCGGCACGCACAATACTTATTTTGGTAGTTATATTGATACCACTGATCATTGCTAGTACATATATAGACTTCTCCGCTACGATTGCCGACATTCAACGCTTTTTTACGCCCCCTGCCCACTTTACGTATCATGGTCACTCCGACTATGTGAGTGGTGTGGCGTGGTCGCCCGATGGCAGGCGCATTGCCTCTGCTAGCGGCGATCATACAGTGCAGGTATGGGATGCAGGTAGCGGAGGGCATGTGCTGACTTATCGTGGACATAGCAGCGATGTGCTGACAGTGGCGTGGTCGCCTGATGGCCGTTATATGGCATCTGGCAGTCTAGATACCACGGTACAGGTATGGAATGCCAGTACCGGCGAACATATGCTGACCTATCGGGGACACAGTGATGTCATCTTCGCAGTGGCATGGTCGCCTGATGGCAAGCGCATCGCTTCGGCCAGCAATGATGGAACAGTGCAGGAGTGGAATGCGACTACTGGTAAAACGATTGGGACGTTTGGCAGTAAGTTTGCCATACGCGGCGCACCCCCACCATGGAATACAGTAGCATGGTCACCTGATGGCAAACGTATTGCCGTGGGTGGCAATGGGGATGTACAAATCTGGGACGCGGATACTATGAACAACGCTATCTCCTACGGCTATCATAACGGCACAGTTCACCAGGTAGTGTGGTCACCTGATGGCCGCTATATTGCCAAAGCTACGAGTTTGCAGATAGAAGTATGGGAAGTTGCTTCGGTCAAAAATGTGTATACCTACAACGGTCATAATGCAGAAGTTTTTGCAGTAGCATGGTCACCCGATGGTAAACGCATTGCCTCTGCCGATGGTAGTGGTCTGGTGCTGATCTGGGATGCGTTCACAGGCCAGCATGTCTATACCTATCGCGGTCACGCCGATTATTATCCCGGTCATACCATATCCGGCTCTAACTCTGGTGTCAATAATCTTACATGGTCACCTGATGGCAAACATATTGCCTCGGCGGGAAGTGATACGACAGTACAAGTATGGCCAGCGAGATAAAGCAGTGCAAAAGGATGGCCCTCGTGGTCGCCCTTTATGCCGCCTAATAAGCCAATTTTTCACCTGATCGCTTGCTATAGATTGGCTTGTCAGGCTGATCTATATTGTGAAATCGCTTATAGAGCGGATTTAGACCTTGAATTTCTTGAAATCGCGTGCTATACTCCTAACGGCAGTGAGGTTATGATGCTGCTCTACAGGCCCAACAATACGAGGTTGGAATGAAAGACGGCTATGTTGATTGTTGTAAGGAGGATTTTGCATCCATGGCTACACCAAAAAAGACTACGGCAAAGCAAACTGAAGGCTCAGACGAGACCGGAACTGGTAGCACAACGCTTGGGAGGCAGGAACTCTCACGGCGTATTGCACAGCAAGCGGATATCTCTCAGAAACAGGCTCAGGCCGCTTTAGAAGCGACGCTGAAGAGCATTCGTGAGGCTCTTCAGGGTGGCAACGAAGTACGCCTTGTAGGCTTCGGCTCCTTCAAGGTACGCCGCAGTGCGGCACGCAAGGGAGTCAACCCTCGCGACCGCCAACCTATCGAAGTACCCGCAAAAGAGCGTGTACGCTTTACCCCTGGCAAGGAACTCGCCGACGCTGTTGTCAAAAAGTAGTGTGTGGACACTCGCCAAGAGTGTCTACCATAGCGGTATTCCTGGTGGAATACCAAACTCGTTCGACCAACTGGCTGCCTCACTGCTACCGCAACACACCAGCCTATGAGAGGCGTTCATCTAGATGAGTGCCTCTCATGGGGAAACCCCGCCAAGGGCTCCTTTTCGTTGACGGCCTCAGCTTGTCGCAAGAGACATGTCTATTACAGAAGATACAGCACGCCCGTGCCCAGGAGAATCATGTTTACTTACTTTTCATAAGTATCATCTATTGCCTTAGAGAAAAAAAGATGGTATACTAGGGTAAACATAATGTTAGTCTTCAGGAGTATTCCTCTGCTTTGGTTCTATTCACATGACCGGAGAGGCAGGCAAATCTATGGCAACGAAGCCAATAACAGAAACACAACTATCGTCTACCCACGCCATTTGTCCGAAGTATGAACATGCTATCCAGTTACTGGGAAAACGTTGGACGGGGCTGCTTCTCTATGCACTTTTGGAAGGGCCACAACGTTTTTGCGAGTTAACGACAACGGTGGAAGGTCTCTCTGATCGTGTGTTGAGTGATCGCTTGCGAGAACTGGAAATGGAAGGAGTGATCGAGCGCATCGTCTATCCCCAAATTCCTGTACGTGTTGAATACCAACTTACAGAGAAGGGACGCGCTCTTGGTCCAGTCGTGGATGCTATCCACCAATGGGCTGAGCATTGGACACAATAAATTAGGAAGCACAAGGAATCAGGAGGTACAATTGTATTGTACCTCCTGATTCCTTGTGCTTCCTAACATTGTGCTATAATGCCTGCATGGAAACACTATGGGCACCGTGGCGCATGGCTTATATTGCGCCCAAAACAGAGCAAAAGGGCTGTATTTTTTGTACGCAACCGGCAGCGCATCGTGATGAGGAGTATCATATTCTTTATCGCGGCGAGCGTTGCTTTATGATGCTGAACCTCTACCCCTACAACAATGGACATTTGATGATTGCGCCCTACCAGCATGTAGATACGATTGTGAAGCTGGATGCTGCGACGTTGGCGGAACTGATGGCTCAGGCGCAATTGGCTCTCAAGGCTTTGCGGCTGGCAATGACGCCCGATGGCTTCAATATGGGCATTAATGAGGGCAAAGTGGCAGGTGCGGGTTTCGATGAACATATGCACCTGCATATTGTGCCACGCTGGAACGGCGATACCAATTTCATGCCGGTCATAGCCGATGTAAAGGTGATGCCAGAGCATCTAGATGCTGTGTACGAGAAGCTCAAGCAAGCAATACATATTATTCTAGAGAATCAAGAGTAAACAAGCATCTCCTTACGTATGCTGGGCTTTGTCGTAAAGGGCGTACCATGTATCATCATAGTAGGGAGAGAACATGTGCCCGGGCCGCATACTGCTGATGAAGTCGTTATGGCCGTCGAGGTACAAGTTGCCGCTGCTCTGAATGAACCAGGGGCCACCGCTGGAGCCACCGGTCATATTACAGGGGATGGAGACCACCTTACCCTCCCCATGCTGCCAGATGGTGCCGGAGGAAGCCTCGCAGAGCTGTCTGGTCTGACCATCGAAGGGAGGCGCCGCGGGGTAGCCATAGGCAGTGAAGGGTTGATTGACAGGCTCATTATAGGCCCAACCAGCACCGCCGACCATGTCGGTCAAGACACCCTGGCTATTGGGAGAAACGATGGCCATGCCCAGGTCATGATGATAGTCATTTGGCTTGGCATGTATCCAGTCGGAAGGAACCTCCAAATCGCGAGCGGCCCAGCAGCCGTAAGGCGTACTGCCATTCTCGTACAGAGGGCAGAAGATCACGTTCTGTACCCAGTCACTATTCCAGTAGAGGCAGTGGCCAGCCGTGTCAACCACACTCTGATTGAGACTTTCGACGGCAGTACCAGAGCAGACCATGTCTTGACCAGAGGCGTTGCTAAAAAAGATTTTCCCCACGGTCGAGAGGGGATAAGCCGGATTCTCATTGCGCGGGGGCTGTCCCGGTTGCTGGACTGCCCTGCCCGTGCTGGTATCGAGGCTCTCCTGTCTAAGATCGGAAGCATTGCTATTCAGCTGATCGGCGTCGGTGGCATCGCGCATATTAGCTACTGTCCAATACTTGATAACGCTGGAGTTTGTATCTAGCTGGTGTTCAGCGATAGTCCCCGAAGGGGTTGATATCGACGTGTACAGAAAACGTCCAAATGTAGCCAGGTACCCCAGGTACACAATGGCAAGCAAGCAAAGAAAGATCTTGCTGGTCAGGGGATGGAGAATGAGTCTCTGCAGGTGTGACATCATGCCTCTCTCTTTCATTCAGCATGGCGTGGATTAGACGTGTGTGGAGGGCGTCGCCGATGCTGTTTCTCTCGCTCGAGAGCCTCGACGTTCGGCAGAGGAGCGGCTTTGGCATGGCGCATTTTGTCGGCTGTCCAATACTTGATGCTGTCATCGGAAGAAGTCTCGACCGAGTGCTTGATGATAGTGGTCGAAGAGTCTGGTTTCGAAAAACGCTTCCATGCAAGCAAGTACACACCAACAAGCACGCAAAGAAGGATCGTGCCAACCAGGGGCAGTTGGATAAGTCTCTGTTGTCGTGACATTATGCCTCTCTCTTTCAGAAAAGATAGGACGGACAGAACGCGTGTGCAGGGTATCATGCATGTCGTTTTCCTGCCTGCACTTTCCAGGAGCAGTTTTTTCTCAGTACTAGGATCGTGTTTCCTCTATAGTATATCAGCATTTCTTAATTTTAAGAAGATCGGCAAATCAATGTGCGTAAGAGCCATGAGGATCGAAAGCCATACATTTGGTAACAGCTGGCGTGACCTCGGGCCGTATAGGTACAGTTGGCAGCGATTATGCCGCGGTATAGCCTCCATCGACCGCAAGAGAAGCGCCCGTTACATGGGCAGATTCGTCCGAAGCAAAGTAGAGAATGGCCGAAGCCACATCTTCCGGGGAGGCAAAGCGACGTTGGGGGATGGTAGCCACGGTCGCTTCTCTGAACCGCTCTGGATCGGGTTGAGCCGCCAACCATGCCTCGAACAACGGAGTCTGGGTCAGGCCAGGGGCCACCGCATTGACCCTGATGGAGTATCTCGCCAAGTCGATGGCGGCCCCGCGCGTCAGGCTCAACAAAGCCCCCTTGGTGGCCCCGTAGATGGTCATGGTCGGTACCCCTACAGATGCGACCCGCGAGGTCAGGTTGATAATAGACCCGCCTTTGCCACTGTGGCACATGGCCCGAGCCGCCTCCTTCAGCATCAAAAACGCACCAATGAAGTTCACCTCGAGGACACGTCTTACGTCCTCCAGAGCTGTCTCCAGCAGGTCACTCGTAAAATCGATGCCGGCGTTGTTGACGAGCACGTCAAGACCACCTAGTGTTGTCGCAACCGCGACGGCTTCGGCCGCAGTGGCGGGATCGGCCACGTCCCCAGTGACAAAGGTGGCCTTGTCTTTGCCCAAGAGCGAGACTAACTCTTCGCCGAGCTCTGTGCGTCGTGCAACCAGCACCAGCTTTGCCCCTTCTGCTGCGAACCGCTCGGCCGTTGCCCTGCCGATTCCTAAGGTTGCGCCGGTGATAATGGCGATCTTGCCGTTCAGGCGTCCTTTCATGATTACCCCCAGACTTTTCACCCAGACCCTTCGCAGGGCTGGGTCAACAACAAGCAACAACAAGCAACAACTTGACAGACCGCTGTCGAGGCGAGGCATGACAGACATATGACCTCATACAATATAAGATAGCATACCGGATATCGGTGATCAACTTGACAAATTTGGTGATTACCCATATCTTTCGAGCCTCTACTATAATTCAATGCTCTACAATAGAGTTTGTTAGAATATGCTTAGAAATCAGATATAAAACCCAACTATTAACAGATATGGTAGAACTCCACTAACTGGTGGAGGCGCATAGGGCCTCCTTGCGCGGGCGTCCACGCGGTCGTTTGGGAGCCGTTGGATCAGGAAGTGGTCGAGTGCGAGGTCGCCCACGTCGTTTCGGTGGGACCCACGGGGCGGGAGCCACGTGGTAACTCAACAGCTCCTGCACACTCCAGACGTGATCCGTCAGTCCCGCCGCCATGGCCGGTGTGCGTTCGAGGCCAGCGTGTCGTTTTCCGGTCGTGGCATCGCGCACGGCACTCAGTTCGTGATGGACCCAACAGAAGTTATAGGTGGTGCCCAACAGATACATGCCGGTGTGTAACGCCTCCAGGCGACGAGTGGCATGGCGGCACTTGCGGGTGAGCGTGGCCAAGCGCTCGCGCATCGTGCCGTTGAAGCGTTCAATAAAGGCGGTGTTGAGCATCGTGCCGCCTCGGGAGCGACGCAGCAAAAGAGTCGCCCGCCTGAGACTTCCATGGGTCATGCGACGAGTGACTTCCACCACTCGTTTCTTGACGCTGCGTTTGATCACGGTTCCAATGACCAGCTGCGGCCAGAGCCGCAAGCACGCACGTCCACGTCCGGCTGTCTCCTTCACCTTCTCTCGGAACGCCCGTTTAATACTGTTGGGGTACGGTGCCCAGCCATCGGTACACACCAACACGGCTCGCAGCGCTTGCCCACACCTGCGCACCTGTTGCATCAGTCGGTCCGCCAGTTGGGTATCGCGCGTCGGACTCACCACCCCTGCCAGCCACAAGCGCGTCGAGACCATCACTGCCAATCCCATCCACACGATCATCTTGCGTCCCTTGACGCGAATTTCATCGGCCTGCACATGCATCAGGTCGAGCTGACCTTGTTCCACTCGGGCATGGTGAACGCGCTCACAGTGCTCACCAGCCCGATCGCGCCAGCTGGCCACCGTCCGTTCATCCAAGCCAAAGGCATGCACAATCGCTTGCACCGGACACCCATATGCCAACAAGGTGACCACGATCACGATCAGTTCTCTCGGTTTGCGCAGACCGGCAAACATCGTGCCCTCCTTTGCACTGAACGTTTTCCCGCAGGTCTGGCACCGATACCGTGGACGCTCGCGTCCATGACTGACAATGTTGCCTTGCCCCACCTGTCCTCTTGCGCTGCATGCCAGATTGGGGCAAAATTGGCTTGCAGGATTCATCTGCGTCGTCTGTGTTGTTTTCATCTCCACAGCTTCGCAGATGCATGCTTCCCTTTCAACCCTTCTAGGACTCTTTTCCACCAGTTAGTGGGGTTCTACCTCTCTTAAGGCTTCCGTTGTAGTATTGGGTTCAAATATTATATCAGGACTAGATACTACATCCCCTTGCTCCCAGTAAGCCCTATTCGTTGTTTTTCTTCCTTTAGGTGGGTTCTCTCGCGCTACAAACATTTGGCTATCGGGAAATTGAAGCAATAAACCAAACCATGATACTTTGTCCGTAATCACATTATCTGGAATCATGCAGGAACCCTGGCAAAGGCAATAGTCAACAATGGGAATTATTGACGTTTTTCCAGTTGAAGATGCACCTGTAATAATATTTGGAGTTCCAATTTCTAACGGAAGAACACGCTTTTGTCCCTCGTAACTATAGATA
>WNGD01002400.1_pt1 | contig 19555 bp, 16 predicted proteins | sample 5400671 | NCBI WGS metagenome assembly WNGD01 (sample SAMN13153369, study PRJNA577476) | soil metagenome | isolation source: 40 cm soil or saprolite under grassland replicate 2 | place: USA:California | collected 2016-06-15 | reverse complement strand
AGGAACTGCACCGTGTCGGGTTGCAGGGCAGGCGCCTGCCGGATTGCCCACCGCAGCCACACGGCCGCCAGGGAGTCCTTTCTGTCCTCGATCAGCGTCTGGGCCAGCAGTTGCACGGCGACCGGCCACGCGCCGCTGGGCGGTCCCAACGTCGGGTTCAAAGCGCTCATGAGCAGCTGCACCCGGCGAGCGGCGTCGAACTCGTTGAACGCCCGTTGAACCAGTGGATCTCTCGGGTCCTGCGCCTTGAGCGACGTTGCTCCGGCCGCGCTGAGCAGAAGAGCAAGCCCGGAGCGCCGCAGTCCCCTCGCGATGTGTGTCATGGGTTCCTCGGTATCATCTGGATTCTGATCAGGCGCTGCTCGCCGGCTTGCAGCGTCACTGTGGTATCGACGGCAATGAACCCGGGGTGCTCGAAGTGCAAGCGGTAAGCGACACCGGAGGGAAGCGTGTCCACTCCTCGCGTGCGCTGGCCTTTCGGCAAGCCATTGATGGACACGAACGACCAGGTGGGAATGATCAGCATCTGCAGCACGCCAGGTGGACCAGGTCCCGCGGCGACCACTGTGACCGGGGCGGGACCGCTACTCACCCCGTCGCTCGTTGCGGAGATGGTCGCCGTGCCCGGCGTCACGCCGGTCACCACGCCGTTCGGCGCCACCACGGCGACTTTCGGATCGCTGCTCACCCAGCGCACCGGGCGGCGGACAACGCTGCCCTGCGCATTCCTGCCCACCGCGCGCAGCGCGAACGTCCGGTTGACGGTGACGTTGATTCGACGTGGCTGCACGTCGAGCGAAGCCACCGTCGTATCCGCAACTGGGGCGTGCGCCACCGGGGCCGTCACCGTCACGGACGCCGTGCCGGTCCGGCCATCGGCGGTCGCGCTCACCGAGGCTGCGCCCGCCTTCAGTCCCCTCACGGTCCCATCCGGGATGACGCCGGCAACCGTAGAGTCGCTCGAAGCCCAGGTGAAGGGCCGAGGGAGGACCTGCCCGTTCGTACCATGGGCCGTGGCCGCCAGCGCGACCGTGCCCCCGACGGTGATGGCCACCGTTGCTGGCGTGACGCTAATACTCGCAAGGGTCACGGCAGGCGGGCTCGCGAGCGATCGGACGACGAACCACAACCCGACTGCCGCCGCGGCGGCGAGCGGCGCGGCCCACCAGAATCGTGCCGCCCGGCCGAGCGCGCCCGCGGTGCGCACCTCTACTGCGGCCGTGCCACTCTGATTCTCGCAGACGGCCGTGATCCTCGCAGCGCCAGGCGAGATGCCGCGCACCATGCCGTCGGTCGAAACCTCGACGATCCCGCGGTCACTCGACCCCCAGCGCACCGCCGGGTCCCGGAGCGTGCGGCCGTCGGTGCCGCGGGCCATCGCCTGGAACCGGGCCGATCGCCCGACCAGGAGCACGCGGCGCTCCGGCCGCACTTGCAGCGACGCGACTCGTGTGGGCGTCGGCTTCGACACGGGCGGTCCGCCCGGGACAGGTGTGAGCTGCCCCGTTTTACCGGAGCCCGCGAGCTCGGCGAGCTGGAGACGGATGGGGTCGTCATGTGCCAACGGCGGTCCGCCGACGGCCGCGATCACATCCTCCATCGCCGGCCAGCGTTCCGCCGGGTCCTTGGCGATCATGCGGAAGACGGCCGCCTGGAGCTCTTGCGGGCAATCGGGCCGCGCGACCGAGATCGGTCGCGGCCTGGTCTGCACGTGCGCCTGCATGACCTCGAGCGAGGGCCCCTCGAACGGCGGCTCCCCGGTGAGCATTTCGTATAACACGATGCCCAGCGAGTACTGATCGGAGGCGGCGGTGACCTCTTTGGACTGACACTGCTCGGGGCTCATGTACGACGGCGTTCCCACCGTCGCCCCGACCTGCGTGAGGCTCGGCTCGCGCGATACCTTGGCGATCCCGAAGTCCGTGACGATCGCGTTGCCCTCGTCGTCCAGCAGGATGTTGGCCGGCTTGATGTCCCGATGCACGACCCCACGACGGTGCGCGTAACCGAGCGCGCTCGCCACCTGCGTCAGCCACACCTTCACCACCGAAATCGGCATCGGCCCGTCCTTGCGAATCACGGCTTCGAGGGACGGACCGGCCACAAACTTCATCACGAAATACTGCACCTGGTCGGTTTCCTCGACCGTATAAATCGTGACGATGTTGGGGTGGTTGAGCGCCGCCACGGTGACCGCTTCGCGGTGGAAGCGCTCGATCATGCCGGGGGCGAGCATCAGACTCGGCGACATCACCTTGATCGCGACGCGGCGGTTGAGCTTGATCTCGCGGGCGAGGACTACCGCAGCCATGCCGCCGTAGCCGAGCGAGCGGCCGATCTCGTACTTGTTGCCGATCGTGGCCCGGAGGTGGTCGAAGACGCCGTCCCAGGGCGTAGCGCCGGGCTCTTCGACCGTCGCCCCGACGATTTCGTCCTGGACGGCGCCGCAATGGGCGCAAAAACGGTCACCTCCGAGGAGGCGGCCGCCGCATTGCCGACAGGTCGTTTGCGTCAAGGTGATTTGCGCTGGCAAAGGTGCTTAACCTACACCTGGAGTGGTGCTGCGCAAGAGCGACGGTGCTGCAACTGCAAAAAAATGCGGCGCTTACGCGACCCTACCGCAGCCCCTTCAGGTGCTCGAACTCGGGATTTCCTGCGAGCATCTGCTCGTCGAGCCAGCGATCGATGATGCTTCTGCGAAACCGCCACTCTTTCCCGAGCTTCGCAGCTGGGATGCGGTTCCCTTGGGCCCACTTGTAGATCGTTTGGGGCTTGAGGCGGAGGTACGCGGCGAGGTCTTCGATCGTGAGGATCTCCTGCTCGGTGGGAACGCCGTTCTGCTCGCGCGTCGAGGCCATGATCTCCGCCTGCTAGGGTGGTCGGCCGAACGTACGGTTCAAACCCTGTTTCTGCAAGTTTGTTGTGATTTGATCCTCAGTGCTGGACGCTGCGGCGCGACGCGCGGGGTCTTGCGGTGGATCGGCGCGGGGCGGAGACTGGCGTCGTGGCATTCCCACTGCGTCTCTCTGCGGTCGCCGACTTCGCGCGTGTGGCCGCGCTGTTCGAGCGCGCCGACTTCAGCGAGGAGCCGATTTGCCGCGGGCTCGGGATTCTCAACATGTCCCAAATCGGCAAGGTGCCGCCGGTGGGCGTCGACCTCGGTGCCGCGCTCGGCTCGCCCACGTTGGCCGCGCTGGCACGAGTATTCGTCTTCACTCGGACGGTCGCGCGTGCAGAGCTGGAGCGCGCGATTGAGCCGCCCGACCTCGCTGCGCTCGAAGCGCTCGACCTGCTCCGCGCCGGGCCGGATGGCGACTACTACTCGCCCGTCTTCGTCTATCCCGTCGCCGGATGCGTCATCGCGTCGGACCGCCACGACAACCCGGACGGCTCCGACCTCGTCATGGCGCCTGACGTTGTGTTCCCGGCTCTCGATCCTGGGACGCTGCGGTTTCTCACAGTCATCGCACAAAGTCCGGTGCAGGATGCATTGGATCTTTGTGCGGGTACGGGGATCGCGGCATTGGTGCTGAGCCGTCATATCGAGCGCGTGGTGGCCGCCGACATCACGCCCCGCGCCGCCCACTTCGCGCGGTTCAACGCGCTGCTCAACAGCAGCTCCAACGTCGAGATCGTGGTGGGCGATCTCTACGAACCCGTCGCGGGACGGACGTTCGACCGCATCGTGGCGCACCCTCCGTACGTGCCCGCCGTGAAGCAGTCCCGAGTGTTCCGCGACGGCGGCGACACCGGCGAGAGCGTGCTGCGCCGTATCGTGGCGGATCTGCCCCGCTATCTGCGGCCGGGGGGCGCGTTCTACTGCGTTGCGGCAGCCTGGGATGCGGCAGAGGGGCCGCTGGAATCCCGGATTCGCGGGTGGCTCGGGGATAGCGAGCGCGAGTTCGATGTGATCTTCGCCCCACATGAAGAAGTGCCACCCGAGCGGGTCGCGCGCTGGCTCGCGGACAAGGCGCCACCCCGTGATCGCCGTGCGGCGGCGCTTTGGGAGCAGCACTTCAAGGAGTCTGGTCTGCAACGCCATGTGTACGGGGCGATCGTGGTCTGCCGCGCAGACACCGCGGCTCGCGGACGTGTGCCGATCACGGTGCGGCCGCGGTTGAGCCCGCGCACGGACGGGTCCTGTCTCGAGTGGGCATTGCGCTGGCATCGGTGGAAGGCGGAGCAGGAGGCCGGCGGCCGGCTGACTCGGGCGCTGCTCGATTCCCGCCCGCGGCTCGGCTCTCGGCTGCGGGCGCGGGTCACCTACGCGCCGGAGAACGGCAGCTTGGCGATGACGGAGATCGCGCTCCAGGCGGACCGCCCGTTCCGCTCGGCGACGACGATCGAGCCGTGGATGCTGCAGCTGCTCGGGGCATTCGGGCAGGGGCGCACGGCGCACGAGGTGTACGAGGCAGCGCAGGCAGCGGGCCAATTACCGGAAGGGTTCGGGCCCGAAGACTTTGCCACGCTGGTGGCGATGACGGTGGAACGGGGGTATCTCGAGCTAGAGGAGTCGGTGTTCGAGGACTGAGTAAACTCAACATCCTACAGCCCGGCGAGCTGGCGCGACTTCGCCTCGAGGGCTAGACGGAGTTTAATCCTCACGTTCTCGAAGCTGCCACCACAGCCGGTGAGCAACACATCGCGATAAGCCTCCAGTGCCGCCGCGTCGTTTCCATTCGCCGCGGGATTGTTGGTTTTCGTGAGTGCGCTACGCGCCTCTGCTAGCGCGTCAGCCTCCCCCAACAGGATCAGCTGGTCGCGGAGCTTGTAGTCCCCGTCGATGACGCCGGACGGGCGCTCTTCTCGAAGAACCTTTGCTGTGAACGCACTGACGTACCATGTGGCGAGACCGGTGAGCTCCCCCTTGCGCTTCGCGTTCCCAACGATCCACGCCATCAGCGACGTGAGACCGAGGGTGCCGAGAATCGTACCGATGGCGATCGCCCCGGCGAGCAGCACACCCTCCGCCACCAGCCACTCGCCGACTGTGGCAAGCACACGACCGGAAGTCGCGAGGAAGCGCTGCAACACCGGGCGTCCGACCTTGTTCGCCACCCACGCCCACCCCTTCGGCGATAGGCCCACGTTGAAGCCAATTTTGACGACGAACTTCCCCTTGAAGCGACATCCCTCGATAAAGAGGTAGTCCTCGAACTCGCCGGCGACGCGGACGATGACAGGCGTCGTGGATACCTCGCCGCCGAGCTCCGGTACGATCGCCACCTTTCCCCAGCGGTAGGTGGTTTTGATCGACGCCTCGAAGGGGGCGGAGATCGCCCTGACCAAGCTGTCCTTCGAGCCGGAAGCGACGGCGTCGGACACCTTATTGAGCACGTTGTCATCGATCTTGATCGCGAACGTCGCCTTGGTGTCCTGGGTGAGTTTCTTCTCGAGGGCCACCTTAATCTGATCCTTTTTCAGCGACGTCTTGATCAAGCCGCCCTCCTGCTTCATCTCCCCCTCGATACTGATGCGCGCCTGGACGAGCAGGTAGCCGAGGTTCTGGGGCTTGTCGGGAGGGATCTTAAACTCGTGCGCGAACTTGCTCGAGGCGAGCAGCGTCATTGGTCCCGGCGCATCGAGCTTGACGGGCTCGTCCAGGCGCCCGGTCACCATCATAGGTTCCATCCTGATCGTGTTGTCGGGCAGGTAGATCAGTCCAGGGCGCGCCGCGCTCGAGAAGCGCCAGTTCCTCCCGTCCGCCGTCGGGAGCGTACAGCCGACGTGCTCGCGGAGGTACCAGTTGACCTCCGCCGGATCGAGGGTGCCAAAGTTGTGCTGGATGAGGCGATTCGTGGGAATTCCGTGTTTCTTCGCCACGCTTTCCAGGGTCTCGCCGTCGACGACGCGGTGAGGCTGCGAGCGGCTCCCGGGGCGCGGGCCCTTGGGCAGCGGATTCGGTGGACGCTTTTCCATTGGCATGATGTCCTCCACGACTTGAAGGCCTTACTCTTCGGCCGGGTTTGCAGGGTTGGGCGGACCCGAGTACGTGAGATTATCTCTGATGATCTGATTGATCTGGCCGTGCTCAGTCTCTGTCGCGGTCCAGCCGATGTCGATCACCAGATGCAGGTTTAGCGCAGGATCCTTCTCCATATCCATCACGGTGGTGTCCGCCGACAGGAAGAAACGGGCCGAGTCGCTTCAGCGCGCCTTCCTCTTGATCATACTCTATCGTGCTTTGTTGCCAAGCGATTCTGTAGTCTGGCTTGAGCATGTCGCGATCCGGATCGGGCTTGGTAGGTGCGCCTAAATACACTCCGTTCTTGCCGGCACGAATACCGGCCAGATTCTACAATGCGTCTTTGACTTTGCTCAGCAACTGCTGTCCCCGCTTGTCGCTCGGGAACGTTTGCGCTTGAGCGTCTCCATTACGATACGATAGTTTCCCTGGAACCCCGATCATCGTGGTTGCGGGAACGCCTCCAAGCGGAGCGGCGAGCCGCTCCACTTTCCCTGAAACCGGGCCCGCAGCAGGATCTCCCAGCGCGACTCCATGTCGAGCGCGCCGAACACCTCAGGCGTGAGCGCGCCGCCGCCGACGTCGAACCCGCGGCGCAACCGCGACGCCTGCTCGAACACCGGCTTCACGAGCTTCCAGTGCCGCTGGGCGAGGTCGGGATCAGGCAGCGTCACTTCCTCCTGGAACTCGGCCTCGAACTCGTCGGGCTCACTCCCGTTCTCCAGAGGGAGCTTCGCCTTCTTCTCGGAATCGATGTTCTGGCCCGTCATCTTGGTAAATGCAGCACCGGCCGCCGCGGCGACCGCGGGCTCCGGCTCGACGAGGCCTGTGAGCACCAAATCCATCAGGGCGGGGTGCCCATAGGTGCCCAGCAAACGAAATCGTGGAGGGCCGAGCGCTGAATTCGTGGCTAGTGCCGCGATGGAGCGGGCGTCTTCGGGCGTGCCGAGGATCGCGAGCAGCTCGAGCGCGTCGAGATTCACAAGGGAGGGCTCTGCCGCCAGCTTACGGCATACCGCAAGCACGCCCGGTTGGCCGCTCCACGCTCCGGCGTAGAGAGCCGCGCGCCGCACGCCGGGGTCTTCGTCCCGCATGGCTGCCGCATAGGTCTTGGCTTCGAGCGGCACGCCGAGGTAGCTCACGAGCCGCCACCCGGTGATGCGCACGCTTGGATCTTCGTGCTGTAGCAGCCGGTGGATCTGCGGAATGGTTGGTTCGAGCGCGGAATGGAAGGCGAGGACAGTGGCGGCGGCCGCGCCGACGGGGGCAGGGCCCGCGTGGAACAGTTCGCGATATGGTGCAACGCCCGGGTTAAATGGCGCCTGCGCCAAGGCGTCACGCAGCGCGGCGAGCACTGGCCCCTCGGCGTGTGCGAACGAATCGCGCACCCGCGCGACGGCGGTCGGGTTTTTCGCGTGCAATAATGCGTAGGCGGCTGCGAAGATCATGCTGGGGTCGTCGCCCAAAAGGGAATCCTCGAGGAGCGGAAGCGCGATGTCGCCGACGGCGAGGATGCCATCAAGCTGGGCGGTGATCCGGTGCTCCAGATCATTAAGTTCCCGGACGGTGTAGTCGGGGTCACGAAGCGCGGTTCCCCGTTGCCTCCATGAGAACGCTAGCTCCTCAAGGAGTTCCTCGAGAGTGTCGAGGGTGAAGGTCGCGGTAGACGAGGACATCTAATCGACGCCTCTTGGGGTTCTAGTCGTTCACTATTCGAGCAATCGTTCTGCGAAGTACCAGTCACCAGGTCGATACAACGGCTCGGCACTCATGACCCATTGTTCTAGCTTAGCGAGGGCTTGTTCTTGCTCCACGACGAGCATGTCTGTCTCGAACGGGACGTCGGCCCCATAGCGGATCACGAGTTCGTCGTAAGCGAGTTCGCGAATGCGCCGCTCGTTCCGCTCACCCGTCAACGTCCGCAACACGGTCGCAGGCGAATACGGCCTGCCCTCTCGGTAGCGAACGAATTGCTGGAAACGGGACTCGTTCTCCCTCCACCAGGTCCTCCATGTGGCCGGATCACGAGACAGCCGCGTCACGGTGTGGCAGCTCGGTGTGCTCTCTGCCGGTGCCCCGGCCTTCTCACCTTCGAACAATTCGTCGTCCTGGAGAGTCTCTGGAATTACCGCCCGCTCGTAGCAGTCCCCACCCGTGATGAGGTGAAGGGCAGTGGTAGCCGCTTCAGCTGTCGTGTCGTTCTGGAGCGCCGCCAGTAACGGTTCCACGGCGCTGACGTCGCCGAGGAATCCCATCGCGAGCAGGCAGTGAGTTTCGGCCACGCCCTGGGCATGGATCTTCAGGAGCGAACGCAGATCCGTCCGTCCACCCGCTAATCCGACGGCGAGCAGCAGAGAGGGGAAGCGGTGGGCCTGTCGTAGACCGTGTACAACCGGTCGTCGATCCCCCCCGCGCAGGAGCGCGATCGTCGCGGCCCACTGGATCGCTTCATTCGGCTCGCCTTCGAGGATGCCCGCCAGGGTCGCATTCGCGCCGGCACGAAGTCGACCAAGCGCCCATATCAGCTCCGGCAGCGCGTACGATCCGCCGGCCCGCACGGTTGCATCGAGTCGCGCAACGTCGCCGAGCCTGCGGAAACCAATCACGTGCGCTGCGATGCGGCGCAGCCCGGCGTGCCGCGCCGTCACCATGCTCGACACCACTTCATCCCATTCCCGCGGCAGTTCCCTCGCCAGCGCGTCGCCAGCTGTACGAATTCGCTCGTCATCCGCCGGGTCGAGCGGGGCAAGCGCGGCACCCAGGAGATCGAGGCGTCGCTGGCGGCAGATCACGGAGATCGCGGCGTGGTATTGACCTGTATCTCCGAACGCCGCGTGCTGTCGGCACAGGCCCAGTGCGAGATCGCTTCCAAGCACCAAGGCATCGACGTGAGCCTCGAGGCGCTTCTCGAAATCGGCGAGGTCGATCCACCGGACCTCAGGGTCATCGAGAAGGGCGCACCGCTGATCATAGAGGAAGGAGGCTTCCTCCAAATGCTCTAGGTAAAGGCCGATGGCGAAGCCACGAGGGGAGAGGCTCGCAGTGAGTTCCCTTGAGGCAACCGTGGCTGCAGCCGCTCGGGCGACTGGGAACGCCGTCGCGGTCGGAGCGGCCAGGGACTTATTTGTCATGAGGTTCATGGCCAAGCCTTGCTGGCGTTAGACCGATCAATCTCCTCATAAACATCCACCGGAGGTGGCCTGAGCCGGGGCTTGCGGCCAAGGGAGGGACAGAAGAGATAGTCAGCCTCGACTTCGAAGCCGGCTCGTTCTGCCATCCGCAAGAGAGCCAGCCCCTCCACGAACACCTGGCTGCGAGGCGCAAAAGTCATATCGTCCGCCAGTCCCGTCTGGCTGTCACGCTCCATCTCCGCTTGGCGCTCAAGGAGGAGCCGATTGAAAGCATCGCCGAACTGGTCGGGATCCCCCGTATAGAAGGACTGACAGATGTCGAACCGGAGTGACGCCGCTCCTTGCAAAGCGCGAGCGAAGCGGTCCAGGATTCCTTTTAACGAGGCGTGGTCAGGCGACGCGGGCGCGGCTACGATGGTGTGGAAGAAGAGATAGTAGCAGAAGTCCTCTTCATACTCACCATCCGTGATCCACTCTTTCGGCGAGAATGTGACAATCTGCTGGGCGATATCGAGGTCGTCAGCGGCGACGACATCGAAAAAGGATTCCCATCGGCTAATCGCCTGTTGGTAGTCCGTCGTAACCCCGTGAGCGTTGCACTTACTCAAGAATGCCCTTCTCGTTTGACCACTCCGCAGCAGATTCTCGAAGAATCTGTCGCTGTCCGCGTAGAGGAGTAGGTTGCAGATGCCCAGGGCCTGCGACCAACCCGCCACTTCTTCGTAGACCGTTCCGATCTTCTGAATCGGGTAGTCCTCTGCGATGACAGAGAGATTGTCTTGGATCGACGAAATTAGTTCATCCCGCAGCTCGCCTAGCATCACGAGACCTCACTGGCACGTGGGTAGACATTTGCCGCCGACTGCGGTGCTCACCCTGAAAAGTCCTCGATCTCTTCGAAGCTGAGGCCGCTGGCATCCGAGTCAAGCAGCTGGTCGGCTAGCGAGCGACGAACGAGTACAACAGTCGGGAGGTGTTTGGGCCGCAGCAAAGTCAATTTCCCCTCGATTCGAGACTCGTCGATCACGAGTTTGCCGCAGCTCGAAATCATTTCTGGCTCGATCTTGTTCCAGGTGACCTTGGACTTCCCGGGGTCGATGCAATCCTGGAGGCCGACCTGGTTCACGATGAAGTACTCAGCCGCTGCGGCTCGACCTTTGTGATCGATGATCTTCACCGCCAGGTACTCGACCTTACTCGGTTTGGCTGCCTCGATCAATTCCTTGAGTTTCTTCGAGACGAGCACCAGACCTGGAAGGTTGTGCACATTGTCCGGGAGCTGGACGGCCTTGGGCCGCTTTGGATCCATTTTGAATGACGCATCCTCAGGGAACCCGCGAATCCGCGACACCCCGCGCTTCAATTCATGGGGGTCTGGCACGTTCGCCAGCCCTCCCACCGTGGTAAACTGAGGCTTGATCTCTGTACTCCAGATAACGAAGTCGCTCATAGCCGAGGAAGCTCCTAAGATGGCTCGCCGCAGTCAGCTAATGGTTTTGAAAATGGGCAGCTTGCGTCTTCCGCCTGGTGACCGCTCCGTTGGTTTGCGGGACATGGAGAAGGGCTTATACCATTTCTTCGCCTGGTCTGGCTCGAAACGATTCTTGTAGCTAGACCGCGTGCCGCCGTTTCGCTCTCCCCGGTTCTTGAGCTCGGTCTTGAAGTGATCGATACAGTCGTTGAGCTGACCCTTGATGTCTTTGGCGTCCACTTTGTGCTTGTCTTGGGATACCGCGAGAGAATCCCAAATGTTGTCATGGAGCCATCTCTTGACCTCGAACGTGTAACCATCAGCGGTATTATGGTCCACGTTATGACACGTGAGATTCGTCGGAGTTTCTCCATCGCTTCGGATGTAGACAGTCTTCAGCGGCAACCCAACGAGGTTGTTACCTTCATTGATGTCCCAGTCGGCTATACAGAGACACGCTTTGATGTAGCCGAGCTTTTCCTTCTCCATCGCGTCGTCGAAATCAGTGATCGCGTGCTCACAGAGGATGTGGTGCACTTGGTTGCGCCACGGCGTCCTGCCGGTCGAGAAGCTCCTCCCTTGGTAGGGGGGACAGTTCCCGCGATAGTTGCCCTTCCGAACCACGACGCTCTTGCACTTCTTGGGGAGACTGAGGTGCTGCCCCATAGTCAATTACTCCGATAGTTTCTCAGGTATAGAGATCCTTTTCGACCATCATCCGACGAGAGCCACAGGAGCACCTGATCCGTGCCGGCGTAATTCCGAGCGAAGGCGCGCACCGCCATGCAGATGCCGACCGTGCCGGTGGCGGCACCCACTTCGCCGAACGTGGCGGCGGGATACCACTGTTGCTGATCCTGCAACCAGGGGTAACGCTGTAGCAGCCGGACGATGGCATAGCCCCATTCGGCAGCCCGAAAAGAATCCCCATTTAGGTCTCCGATCGCTAGGCCGGTATGGCGACCCTTATCGGGCAGCTCCTCCAAGGTGGCTGCGATCGTACCCGCCAGAGCCACGCCGAGCGACGGGTCTCCTGAGAGTCGATGGCATGACTCCCTCGCAAGGTTGGCTCCCTCGATAGTCGCCTCGATGCGGGCGCCTCGCGCCCGCGCCCGGCTGAGCGGCTCGAGCAAGACGAATGCTGCGGCCTCGCCGGGGATAAAGGCGATTGGATGCTCGTCGTCCTTTAACACCCCGAGGCTCCAAGCAGCCTGGAGAAAATCCGTTTCGACGCAGGAGTCGATTCCCCCCACGACATACGCGTGTTGCTCTCCTGCTTCGAGTCGTCGCGAGACATCCATGATCGCTGCTGCCACGCCGGCATGATCCCCGAAGAGCACAGGCGTCGAGCTGGGCAAAACGAGGCCATTCAACGCAGCGACGTGATTCGCGAGAGCGGTTCGGCAATACTCCTTCAGGTCGATACCAGCCGAGGCTTCCCCGTCGGGCGAGGATTCACCGTCCGTGCGCTTGCTCGAGTAGGCGTTTTGGTAATAGCCGCTCGGGAGGTTTAGGTAGAGACCGGTGCGCGAAAAGTCGACGGCAGTGAGCTTGGCATAGTCGATCAAGTTCGATAGGGCCGCGCTAGCGAGGCGAACCAGTTTGCCCACACCCTCGAAGCCATCTGAGTATCCTGCCACCGTGTGGCCGATAACCGGCACCTCACTCCACTCCTGCTCGCTGTAGACGGAGAACGTGTCGAGCTCCGTTCGCCGCGTGAGCCCGGCTCGCGCGGCCGCACAGCTCGTCACGACGTCGTGTCCAAGCGACGATATCATTCCCAGACCAGTGACCGCGATTGGATCCGAAGTCATTGGTCTCATTACATCTCCTCACCGCAAATGAAACACGTCGGCCTGGGCTCGATCAGGATCCCAATGACCGGAGGCTGGATGAGCGGAAATGGAGGGGTGTTTTTCTCGTTGTGGAGCATCAAGTCCAACGCGCGGGCAACGTTCTTCCCCTCGACTTTGACGTCGAAACTAAAATTCACGAATTCTGCCTTGCCCTTGATCTTGTTTGACGCAACTCCCATCAGTGAGCCGGCCTCATCACCCGTACTCATCATGAAGTTCGAGTCCTTAAGGCAGATCGGATTACCATCGCATTTCACCTTCTTGCTCCCCTTCGCCGTGTCGCTGGACTTTGCGATATTGGGGTAGGGAATCGGAATCGGTGGTGCGGGGGGCGCCGGCGTTTTGCACACATCGGGGAAGGCAATCGTGACGCCGTTGCTCGCGGCATGCACGACGGAGAGCTGGTTGACGCCGACAGTGACGGGCATCGAGGTTCCCTCGCTCAGACGGGTTAGGGTGTGGCGACGCGCTCCTGCGCGCGCGATGCCGGATGTGGCTCGACGGTGATGGATCGGATTTGATGGACTGGATCGCGCAAGGAGAAGCAGGCACGCCAGAGCAACAGCACGCGATAGTCGTCGGTATCGAAGATCACGGTATCCAGGGTGGCAGACTGCGTCTGAAATGGTCCGTTCCCCGTCCGGACGCTACAAGTCGGGGGCGGCTCTCCCGGAAGCCGGAACGCGAGCCGACCTTCGGGTGACGCGTTCCTGATGTTCACCTGTTCATCCCCTCGTAGATAGCCGGGCGCGATCTGGTCGGGTGGGGCGGCGTTGTAGAAGCGGGAATCGAAGTCCCGCGGCAAGAGGGGCATGCGCTGGTCCATCCAACCCTTGTCATACGTGCCCGCGTACCTCGCTCGCGCGGTCCAGCCCGGTCCGACGAAGCCGAATCCTGCCGGCTCAGGAGCGTCCGAGTAGCCCGAGATGAGTGCGCGCGGATCCTCGAGGTTCGGAAGAGGCGCGCCGTCCACGAACTTTCCACCCTTCCTCTTATGGTAGCCGACGCCCACCGGATTTCGTTGATCCACGCTATGATCCGCTTCCGCTTCCGGCGTTCGATCCCAGCCTCCAAACGCGCGCTCGTAGACGAGCGGGATGCGCTCGAACGGTTGCGGCTCGGACATAGTCGCAAGCACCGCTTGCTTGACCCAGCGACGGTCGCCGAACACGCGGATCACCTTCTGCACCGGGCCGCACTGGAAGCCGACGTTCACCATTCGGGCGTGCGGGCGCTCCGGCCAGGCATGTCCCACGAGCACCACATCGGTCGCGAGCTTGAGCGGCGCCACCTCCGGCTCGAAACGAATGCTTGACTCTCCCGGCTTCCCGTTGTGTGTCCCCGCCACATCCAGGGGCGCTTGCTTCTCCGCCAGCGCCAATTCCCCCCGCTGATCGATGCGATACGTCGCCTTCACTACGATCGACACGACGTCGCGACCGTCTTGATCCGCGAGGTACAACTCCTGGGCGATGAACGGCGTGGCGTTCTTGAATTCCATCAGTTGATCATCACAGTTGCGCCCTTCACCTTGTGCGTGCCACGGGCTCGGCTCACGATCTCCATGCCCTTGATCACGATCCGGCCGTCCCCGCCGAGAGTAATGCTGGCTTTTCCGCTCTTCAGAACGAGTTCCGCATCGGCCTCGACACAAACGCGCTGACCGTTGACTGAGACATCCCGCGAGGGCTGCGCCGGTCGGTCTTGAAGCACGCCGATGATGATCGGGCGCGTCGCATCGCCGTCTTCGCACACGACCACGACGGAGCGTCCGACGTCCCGGGTTGTGACGGTCAGTGTGGATCGCGACGGCAGCGCGTCCGCTGGATGGTGGTCTGCGAAGCGAATGGCGACCCCTTGCGTCGGATCCGCCAGCACGAGGGTTGCGATGCGCACACCGGTCGTGTGGATCAGGTCTGTGAGCGGCGTCCACTCCATAAGGTCCTAGTTCTCCTTGATCTGGCTGCCCTTGAGCGTGAGATCGGAACTCGCTTTGACGTTGATCTTGCCTGATCCCGAGAGCGTGATGTCCTTGCCCTTGATTGTGATCGTACCGTCCTTCTTCAAGGTGATCGAGGCGTCACCCGCTAGCAGTTGAATCTGGTCGCCAGCGCTAAGCGAGAGTTTTTTGCCGACGTTTAACTGATCGTCTTTACCCACCTCGGTTGTACGGCCCTCGGTGATTGATACCTTTTCGTTCTTGCTGACCGTTGTTTTCCGATCTCCACTGATGGTGATCGTTTCGTTCTTCTGGACTGTTTCAGTCCGATTGCCACCGATGTCGATGCTCTCGTTCTTACCAACCGATTCTGTCCGGTTGCCGTTGATCGTGATCTTCTCATCTTTGTCTACGCTTTCGGTTCGATTCCCGCCGATGCTGATCGTCTGGCCGTTCTTAATGTCGATCGCGTCATCGTGCCCCACGGACTGCGAGCAGTCGTTCTCCACTTCGATATCCATGTCCTTCTCGGCGTGGATGATGATCTGCTCGCTTCCCTTCATATCCTCGAACCGCAGCTCGTTGAAGTTGTCCGTGCCGCCGCCTTTGGAGCTGCGCGACTTCACACCACTCTGCGTCTGATCCCCTGGCAGCGTATAAGGCGGCGTCTGATCGGCATTGTAGACGCGCCCCGTGATAATGGGCCGGTCGGGATCGCCCTCGAGGAAATCGACGATCACTTCCTGCCCGATCCGCGGGATCTGGATGAACCCCCAGTTCTTGCCCGCCCACGAGGTCGCCACCCGCACCCAGCAGGAGCTGTCCTCGTTCTTCTTACCGTCGCGGTCCCAGTAGAACTGCACCTTGACCCGTCCGTGCTTGTCCGTCCAGATCTCCTCTCCCGACTTACCAACCACGACGGCGGTCTGGGAGCCCGCGACCGCTGGTTTCTTGGCCGTGTGCGGCGGACGAAATGGCACGCCATAAGGGACTGCCGTGAACGAGTTGTGATATTCGAGCGACCCGCCCGCCCCGCTCCCATAGCCCCCCTGACTGCCGGCGTGCTGGACACGCACGAGCGTGTATGTCTGGTTCAGGGCCGCACGGAAGTGCTCCTTCAAATCGAAACGACCGCCGCTCATGAATGCTCGGCAGGTGCTGTTGCCACGCACGACCTGGCCCCACGTTTCATGTGCCTCTAGGCTTAGTCGTGCGTATCGCTCGCCGGCGTCGAGTTTTGTGTAGTGCCCTGGATAATCGTAGGCCTCCGCCGGGCCTTTACCTGAGACCGAGCTTTCGAGTTGCAAACTGGGTTGGAGGTAGTCGTAGTCCCGCAGGGTCACCTTTCCGGTGTGGACCGCGTTCTCGAGCTGCATGGCCAGCACGACGTCCTCCCCCTGCGCGTGTCCGGCGGCCGCGACCATCCGTGCCGACGCCTGCCCAGCACACGGCTGGATCGTGCTGTTCGTGTCGGCGAGGGTGAGGATGTGTTTGCTCTTGGAGTGTTCGAAGAAGTAGAAGATCCCCTCCTGCTCCAGCAGTCGCGATACGAAATCAAGGTGCGTCTCACGGTACTGCACGCAGAACTCACGCTTGGCGTAGCTCTTCGAGCACTTGATCTGGAAGTCGGAAAAGCCGTGCGCTTTGAAGACCTTCTCTACGATTTCGAGCACCGAGAGATCCTGGAAGATCTTGCAATCCGTGGACAGGGACAGAAACCACAGCCAGGGGACCACCTCGGCGCGGTACACCGTGAGGTCGCCCTGCCGGTTCAGCTGGGTGAATCGGCTGATCAACCCGTGGATCACCCGCGGTCCACCACTCGGGAGCTCGAGCGTGATCGTGGCTGCTGTGCGAAGCAACTGCTCGCCGTTCACTGCCGGATCTTCGGAGAACAGCTCGAGCATGAAGTGGAACGGCTCGGATATCGTCTCCTGCCCGGCGAATCCCGCCAAGAGGAGTTTGTCCGGCCCGAGCGTCGTTTCCACCCGCAGCGGTCGGTCAGCCTGAGAGTACGTCGCCACGCATCCTCCTCGGCGTACGAGCCATCACTATTGCGGCCTCAGGGGATAATTGAGATCGCTCCGCGGTACTTGCCCGACCGATCGCGCAACGGCAAACACCGCGGTGGCCACGCCAGGCCAGGTTATCTCCGCCCCGTCAAGCTGGTGCATGAACGGCGCGTGCCGACGCTTGTACTGGACCCATGACATGGTCTCTTCGTCTTCCGGCCGGTAGGGGTCCAGCTCGATCCGCATCTGCTGCCGACAGCAGTCCCGCAACCGCCGGATCTGAGCGCTCTCGGAGGAGTCGTACACGACGATTTCGGTGTAGCCGCGGGGCTCGCCAAAACTCGGCCCGACGTTTTGAGCGGCCCCTCCGAGGGTGTCGAGTGGAATGGTGCGAGTCGTCGGGTTCGGAACACCGCGCGCAACTTGGAGGACTTGCTCCACCGACATTCTGGACACCAACCCCTGCCCCAGTGCAAGCTCGCTTAGCACTCCATAGAGCTCGCGGACGAACTCGACATAGAGCCCGGGGCGCACGTGGATGAAGTCCGGATCGTTCAGATCAAGCGCATGGCCCCATCCCGTGTCGTACATCCGGGTTTCGTTCCCGATGACCGAATGAGCGTATGTGTCGCCGAAGCGGTGCAGCAGGAACCCAAAGTCCATTGTTCCGGGTGTCGCTTGGCGGATCGCCCTTTTAGTCACGTTGCGTTCGGTGTCCGATAAACCGCCTGTCAGTGAGTGCAAGCCGCGCTGAATCAGGTCGCGTTCGAAGCGGGTCCAAGTGACCATCCCACCCGGTGCCCCCAGACGGCTCTCCTCCTGAAAGGTCGCGTCCAGGGCGTTCACCTCATCCGGCATTTGCGCGAACACCGCGTTGCGCAGGGCGGTGGAGGGACCGAAACCGCTAGCAAGAGAGACGAAGTAGGCGGTGTAATAATGGCCAGGTTCGCGCATCGTCAGCCGATCAGGCCGTAGCCCCGACCGCCAATGGCACCTCGGCGGCCGCTGCCTCACTCGAATACGTGAACGCCCCGCCCGCGCCGATCCCCACGCGGATTGCCTCCGGCTTCGTCCCCTCGGCAAACGAGGCGAGCAACATCCGGGACAGCTCCGGCAACAGCGAGTTCGTCAGGATGTTATCGACGTTGCGCGCGCCGCTCTCCACCTCGGTGCAGCGCTCCGCGATCGCGTTCACGACCGTGTCGTCATAGCCCAGCTGTACTTTGTGGGACTCGCGCAGCCGCCGCTCCACCTTCCCGAGCTTGAGGCGGATGATCTGCTTCATCGCGTCATCCTTGATCGGGAAGTAAGGGATGATCACCGTGCGCCCCAGGAATGCCGGCTTGAAGGTCTTGTTCAACTCGGGCTTCAACGCTTTCACCAGCCCCTCCGCGTTCGGCATCGTCTCGGGGTCCGCGGTGAGCTTCATCAGCGTGTCGGTACCGGCGTTCGTCGTCAGCACAATGATGTTGTTCTTGAAATCGATCTGCCGGCCCTCGCCGTCCTCCATCATGCCCTTGTCGAACACCTGGTAGAACAGCTCCAGCACGTCAGGGTGCGCCTTCTCGATCTCGTCGAGCAGCACCACCGAATAGGGGCGGCGCCGTACCGCCTCCGTCAGCACTCCGCCCTCACCGTAACCGACGTAGCCCGGCGGCGAGCCCTTGAGCGTCGACACGGTGTGCGGCTCCTGGAATTCCGACATGTTGATCGTGATCAGGTTGCGCTCCCCGCCGTACAGCAGATCGGATAGCGCCAGTGCCGTTTCGGTCTTTCCCACGCCGCTCGGGCCAACGAGCAGGAACACGCCGACCGGTTTGTTCGGGTCTTCGATGCCGGCCCGCGACGTGCGGATGCGGCGGCTGATCGCTTCGAGCGAGTGCGACTGGCCGATGATCCGGGCTTCGAGATGCCGCTCGAGGTTGAGCGTCACGTTCACCTCGTCGCGCAGCATCTTGCCGGCGGGGATCCCGGTCCAGCCGGAGATGACCTGGCCGATGAGGTTCGCATCCACCACCACGGGCACGAGCGGAGTCTCGCCTTGCAGCGACTCCAGCTCGGCCGCCAGCTTGACGAGGTCCGCCCGCTGGGCGTCGCCGTTGCCGCCGGCGCCCTTCTCGGCCGACGCCTCGAGGCGCTCCCGTGCCGCGCGCACCTTGGTGACGAGGTCCCGCTCGCGTTCCCAGCGCTGCTTGAGGTCGGCGACGCGGCGCTCAGTCTCCTGCTTGCGCTCGGCCAGCTCGGCGAGGCGCTCGGCGTGGTCTGCGCCCGTCGCTTTCTCCCGCTCGAGCACGCGAATCTGCACCGCGATGTCGTCGAGCTGTCGGGTCGCGTCCTCGAGCGCGGCGGGGATCGCGTTCTGGCCGAGGGAGAGCCGCGCGCAGGCGGTGTCGAGGACACTCACCGCCTTGTCGGGGAGCTGGCGGTCAGCGAGATAGCGGTGGGAGAGGCGCACCGCCGCTTCCGCCCCTTCGTCCAGGATGCGGACCTTGTGGTGCTTCTCGAGTGCCGGCACGACGCTACGCATCATCACCAGGCAGGACTGCTCGGACGGCTCTTCGACCTTGACGAGCTGGAAGCGGCGCGCCAGCGCCGGATCTTTCTCGAAATACTTCTTGTACTCCGACCACGTGGTGGCCGCGATGGTGCGCAGCTCGCCGCGCGCGAGCGCGGGCTTCAAGAGATTCGCCGCATCACCTTGCCCGGCCGATCCACCGGCGCCGATCATGGTATGCGCCTCGTCGATGAACAGGATGATCGGGGTGGGCGATGATTTGACTTCCTCGATGAGTCCTTTGAGACGGTTTTCGAATTCGCCCTTGACGCCGGCGCCGGCCTGCAGCAACGCGAGGTCGAGCGTGCGCAGCGTGACGTTGCGCAGCACGGGCGGCACATCGCCCTGAACGATTCGCATCGCGAACCCCTCAACCACGGCGGTCTTGCCGACGCCCGCCTCACCAACCAGGATCGGATTGTTCTGACGGCGCCGGGTGAGGATATCCACCACCTGCCGCACTTCGAAGTCGCGACCCAGCACCGCGTCCAGCTTACCCTGCTTGGCGCGGTCGGTGAGGTTGTACGTGTAGGCATCGAGGTTCGGCGTCTTGCCGCCGGTCGCCCGCGGCGGACCCTCCGCGCCTGGCGCGGCCGCGGCCACCGCCCCCGCTTCTTCCACCGACTC
>WNGD01002982.1_pt1 | contig 19557 bp, 12 predicted proteins | sample 5400671 | NCBI WGS metagenome assembly WNGD01 (sample SAMN13153369, study PRJNA577476) | soil metagenome | isolation source: 40 cm soil or saprolite under grassland replicate 2 | place: USA:California | collected 2016-06-15 | reverse complement strand
GTACCGGGACTCCATCACAGACTATGACGCTGGCGAACTGACCGCACTCATCCGTTGGATAAACTCCGACGGGCAATTGCGCACGGATGACGAGCTGGTGGACGAGATGGTGCGCGAGCTGGGCTTTGCGCGGCGCGGAGCCCGCATCGAGGCGGCCGTCCGCGAAGCAATCCAGGAGCTCCGCCACCGCAACCTGCTTTGACTAGGTCGTGGCACGGGCGTCCCGCCCGTGATAGAAAACTTGACCGATTTGTGAACTTTGTGTCCACCAAGTGGACATAGCGAGCGACCTCATACCGCCGAGTGTGTGAAAAATTGTAGCGCCGGCGTCTCGCCGGCCTATAAGTCCTTGCACCTCTGCCGGCTGGAAGCCGGCGCTACGTTTTTTCAGAGCTTCTCACATCCCACGGGCGGGACGCCCGTGCCACGATGGCCTCGTGGCATGGCCGTCCCGGCCATGATAGAAAACTTGACCGATTTGTGAACTTTTTGTCCACCAAGCTAGAGCTTGGCTGCCACGCCCGCCCGGCAAACCTGTTACTTTCTCCCCGGTTTCCCCTCTCAGAATGGGTGATTCAAAAACGTAAAGCCGGCGGTCGCAATCAAGGCCGCTTTCAGAAAACCTTCATGGGATCGCAATCAAGGCCGCTTTCAGAAAACCTTCATGGGATCTCCTTCGAGGCGATTTTTTCTGGAGAAGGACGTGGTAAGGGGAGGGCTTTAACTAAACCTTTACCCTCTTGAATAAAAAGCCGCTGGTTGGGAGAGATCTTTTTGAGGCCATCCACGACCCCGCTCGGCCAGTGGACTTCGACCAGGTCGATTACCTTGGCTTCACCGACTCCAAAGTGCAGGCACAAATCGCTCTGCGAAAGATAGCTTCCACCGCTCCGTATCTCATCCAGCTGGCGACGCCCACTGGCTTCGATTGAGACCCGTGCGCCTATACCGTCTCGGTTCGATCGGCCGCCAAGCAAGCGCACTTGAATGAAGTTTTTCCGGTTACCTCCGTCATTTCTCAAAAGCGTAGGCAAATCGTTCTGGTTATTAATGACGATGTCGACGTCTCCATCTTCATCGAGGTCCGCGAAGGCCACGCCCCGGCCCGAGCGCTCCAGCTCCAACCCGGGACCGCTAAGCTTGGTGACATCATCAAAGACTCCATTTCCCAGGTTGTGGTAGAGGAGGTTGTGCTGCCGGTATGGCCCTCCCAGGCCTTGTCTCGCCGGTTCTGGATAGACATGACCATTGGCGATGAAAAGGTCAGGCCAGCCGTCATTGTCAAAGTCGAAGAAGCCGCCACCCCAACCGAGATATCTCAGACCGAAGCCCAGCTTGGCGTCGTAGGTCTGAAAGGCAAATCTGCCGTGGCCCTGGTTACGGTAGAGGTCCGGAACATCATCTTCAAAGTTGGTTTTGAAAATATCCAGCAGGCCATCCCCGTCGTAGTCACCGACGGAAAGCCCCATGCCGGCCTGGACAAAGCCGTCCGGATTAAGGGCAACTCCACTTTCCAGCCCGATTTCGCGGAACGTACCGTTGCCATTGTTGTGGTAAAGCAGGCTCGGCGTGGAGTCGCAGGCCACATAGATATCGGGCCAGCCGCGATTCTCAAAATCTGCCGCGATCGCTGAAAGACCGTAGCAGTCGCCACCTGCCTGGATTCCCGACCTTACCGAAACATCGCTGAAAGTGCCGTCGCCATTGTTGTGATAGAGGTGATTCTTTGCCGCCGGCAAACCTCGCGGGCCACAAAATACAGGGACACCTTTCCAGCGACAATGCGCATTGTCGCCCGGTAGCGGGGTACTGGCCAGGTCCAAATCTACATAGCTCGCGACGAAGAGATCCAGCCGCCCATCCTTGTCATAATCCACGAAGGTACACCCGGTGCTCCAATTGCGCGGCCCGGCTTGCAGACCCGCTTTCTGAGTTACCTCCGAAAATCCTCCGTTGCCATTGTTGCGGTAAAGCTTGTTAGTACTGCCGTAATAGCTGACAAAGAGATCGCTATCTCCGTCGTTATCGTAATCGCCGACACAGACCCCCTGACCCCAACCTGAATGTACAAGGCCAGCCTGCGCCGTTACGTCCGCAAAAGTGGCGTTTCCTTTATTGCGATAAAGGTGGTTCGTGGGCTCTTCTCCAGCCGGAAACCCCTCGAGCCGCGAACCATTCACAATAAAAATATCCAGATGGCCATCCTGATCGTAGTCCCAAATGGCAACACCGCTGCCGGTGCTTTCAAAGACATATTTCTTAGTTGCATCGCCGCCGTTGACTACGCGATCATTCAGGCCCACCATCGGCGCCACGTCCACAAACCTGACCTCGGAGGGCCTGTTTTGAATCTGCCCGGCCAGCAGCATGAAAATCGCTGAGGAGAGGATGGCCAGGGCATTGAAAAGGCGGAGGAAAAATCTGGTACTGAGTTGCATGAAACGCAATAGTAAATCAGGATTAGGTGCAATTAGAAGTGGGAGAATGAACGAAACCACGGATGAACACAGATAAACACAGATCCGTTCATCTGTGTTCATCTGTGGTTTCATTTTTTTGCAGTTTGCTTGGAGACGCACCTGTGGGCCAAGTCCCTTGTTCAATAATATGGCTTTGCATTAGAGTCGCCGGAATCACTGTTCTGGGGTCACAGCATCTCTGTGCCTTGGTCTTGCTGCCGGGATTGTACGCCATGGCGCAGCCCGAACCGATTACGTCCCAACTGGCGAACCTTCTGACCACCGGTAAACTGGCCGAGGCTGACCTGATCTCGAAGCGCTACCTTTCGGAGCGGCCTGCCTCTTCCGAAACTTTCCTGGAAATCGGCCGTGTCTATTTCGAGCATAATCAGTGGGAGCGAGCGGCTAATCTCCTCCGTGAATCCATCAAGCTCAAAAATCAGAATGACGTAGCTCATCTGCTGCTGGGATTATCCCTTGGCGAGCTGAAACAGGCCGAAGAGTCCGAACGGGAATTGCTGGTCGCTGTTCAGCAGAACCCACGCAGTGAGCTCAACTGGTATTTTGCTGGCTGGCGTTTACTTCAGCGGAGCAAATATGAGGCATCTCTACCTTATTTCTACAAAGCTCTGGAATTGAACTCCAAGAACCCGAACACATGCCGGGCCCTGGGCTCGGCGCTGTCACGGACAGGCAGTTATGGACTGGCAGAGAACTATTACAAGAAGGCCATTGAGCTCGTCGAACAAGAGGGATCGCAGACCTTCGAGCCTTATCTTGACCTTTCTTATCTATTGCTCCTGGGCAACCAGCAAGAGTCTGCAGGCCAGGCACTGGATTATGCCCGTAAGGCTGTTACTCTCAATCCACAATCGGCTGATGCACACTACCTGTGCGGAAAGGCGTTACTCAAACTCGAACGGTACCCGGAGGCTCGCAATGAGCTCGTCAGCGCCGCCCAGCTTAAGCCTGAAGATGCACGGCCTCACTTTCTGCTTGCGCAGGTTTATGACCGTTTGGGCGAAACTCAGCAGGCTCGGGCTGCGCGCCAGACTTTTGCCCGGCTGAGCAAGAAAAATGCGACCACCCCCTGAAAGATTTTCTGCCTTCACCAAATGACCTTCAGTCCAAACTGAATGTTTCTCGGTTCTCCGGCACCGAAGATTTGCCCGGCGGTGGAGCTGGTTATATCTTTTTCCGGATCCTCGAAGTGCGCCTGGTTAAAAGCATTGAAAAACTCGGCGCGGAACTGCATCTTCAACCGCTCCATCAACCGGAAGTTTTTGAGCAAACCGAAATCCCAATTCTGCAACCCCGGCCCGTCGAGGATACTTCTGCCGGAATTGCCAAATCTGGGGGTTCCGGCTGCAAGCAGCGCAATCAAAGTATCGTCGGTGAAGCATTTGGTATCAAACCAATGCTCGACCGTCCGTTGGCCGGTCGGAAGGGCGCCATTACAGATGCGGTCAGGGCGAAAAGCTCCTGTTCCAACGTTAGCGATGTCGAAGCTTGTGTTCGGCGTGATGGGAAAGCCGGTTTGGAAGGTAACAATCGAAGTCACTTCCCAACCACCGATGATGGCATTCACGATCCGAGCTCGGTTTTGCCACCGCCTTTCCTTTCCAAAGGGCAATTCATAAATGGAACTAAAGACAAAGCGCTGCCGGGCATCGTTGACTCCACGGCCGTAATCCGCCGTCCGGTTATTGTCATTTTGACCCAGGCCGCCATCGGCGTAACCGCCTTCCTCGGCATCATGGTCAACGAGCGATTTGCCCCAAGTATATCCGGCCAGGAGACTGAGGCCCTGGGCCATTCTCCGAGTCAACTGAACCTGCAAGCTGTTGTAGTTTGAGTTAGAGCCCGAAGCTACCTCGGCAGTGAACCCGAGGTCAGGGTAGAGCCGGCGAGGCTGAATCGGGCCCGGACCCGGGATCGCCTGATTCCCGAAGAAGTGGAAGTAACTCATTTGAATCGCAGAAAGGCCCAGGTAGCGAACTTCCAGAGCTGTGTTGGAGTTGAGCTCACTTTGGATATTGAAAGTCCACTCATGGACATAGGGCTGCTTGAAGTATGGGCTTACATTGAGGGAGAGAAAGGCATCCTTTAAGGGTGGAGCACCCCCGGCGATAAACGCCGTCTGGGTCGTGAATGGCGGGGTCACGCCCGACTCAAAGGTATTGAATTGGTTGGGCGCCTGGATCGGGTTGTTAAATCCGTAATGGAAACCGTTGAACTGAGACAGTTCGAAAAACAATCCATAACCACCGCGCAGAACCAACCGGTCCGAGGAGGTGGGTCTCCAGGCAAACCCAAAGCGGGGAGCCCAGTTGAACCTGTCCGGGAACCAGAGCGACCTCTCCGCCCGGCCAGTGAAGCCCAATTGCTTCATTAGGTCCGAGCAGGCGACCAGGTGCCGCTCGGTGGGCAAGCCCTGATCCGCAATGAACTGGGGCTGGTTGCAGAGCGCATCCGCTTGTTCGTAACCCGGAACCACCAAAACTGCGTTACCCGGTGTCTGCAGCGGTTTGCCGGGAAGAGGAACTAAGGCGGCGCCGGTATTTCTTCGATCCGTCGGTAACTGGTGGTATTCCCAACGGAGTCCCAGATTAAGGGTCAGATTTTTCCTCACGCGCCAATCGTCCTGGAAAAAGGCATTCCAGAACTTGCCATCATGATAGGTCACTCGCTTGGCGATGCTGCGACCGGCTTCGGCCGGGTAGCCCAAGAGAAAATCCGAAATGGTGTGGTTACTGTAAAGATTATCGAACCTGAACTGACCGTGTGGCGAAAACGGAGCCTGGTCGCGTAACGACTGGTAGGGCTGAATGTCAACCCCCATGGCCAGGGTGTGCTTTCCCTTGGTAAGGGTCAAGGTATCGTTGAATTTTTCGACCATGTCGTTGCTTTCGACAGGACGATAATTGGCATCCCCTATGCCAAAGTAACCCTGGCTGAAACCAAAATAGGGAAAACCCTCGTCTTCGGCTGACAGGGCCTTGAGGTTGGCAATACCGAAGCTTTGGACGAAACCTGGTTCCCTGGGACAGTTCTCGCAAGTCCCAATATTCATGTTGCGGGAGAATCCAAATCGAAATTCATTAAGCAGCGTAGGAGTGATGGTGTGGCTCCAACTGAGAGCGATGTTTTGACCTCGATAACGGATCTTGTCGCTAAAGCCTGGTAGCGACGTATAAGCCTGCTCAGGAGTAAAAGTTACTGAATGACCGATGATGTAACGGACATACAGGTTGTCCTTAGGTCCAAAGGTGTGATCCACTCTCGCTTGAATCTGGTGGTCGTTCCTTCTCAGTTTGGGATTGACGACATAATTCGGGTCACCCGCCAAATTGGGCGCCGGGAAGAAAGGAGCAACTTTTTTGGCAACCGGATCGATGCGTTGATCCGGAATGATATTCCCGGGGAAGGCTTGACACGCCGCGCCAAAGGGTGGATCAGGACAAGTCAACGGATCGATGATGCGTGTGTCTGGCAGCAGCGCCGAGAAGTCCCCGCGCAACATGGCTGGGGTAGGCACTAATCCCGCGTCGGTAAGCCCTTTACGGGTTCGAAGGCCGTCATAACTGGCAAACCAGAAAGTCTTGTTCTTGATAATGGGGCCGCCTATACCCGCCCCAAACTGATTGCGGCGAAAAGAGGGTTTCTCGAGGTCAAAGAAGTTTCTGGCATCCAGGACGTCATTACGGAGAAACTCGAAAGCGCTGCCGTGAATTTCATTGGTGCCCGATTTGGTCACGAGGTTTATTGTCGAACCGGCGTTCTTCCCAAACACGGCTGAGAAGGATTGTGTCTGCACCTTGAACTCTTGCACCGAGTCCGGCGAAGGCTGGACTGAGAAACCACCGGTAAACATGTTCTTGGAGTCTACTCCGTCAATCAACACGTTGTTGCCGGAGCCGCGCGCGCCGTTGGCCGCGTAGGTGGTCTCGCTGAAGGGCGAGCCGAAGATGTTCGAAGAAAATCCACCGCGATCCGGCACAGTTCCGGGGAACAAGAGGGGCAAACTTCCGAACCGGCGAATATTGAGGGGCAGTTCGGTAACCTGCCGCTCATCCACAAGCCCGCCCACGCTGGCGCTCCCGGCTTCAACCAGGGGAGCTGCCCCAGTCACTTCGATGGTCGTGCTCGTCTCTCCGACCTCGAGTTGCAGGTTCAACTGGGCCTTCTGAAAAACGACCAGTGTGATGCCCGTCTGGACCGATTTCTTGAAGCCGGGGTGTTCTACAGTGACTGTATACGTACCCGGGGTCAGTGAGGTCACCAGGTAGCTACCATCACTTTGAGTTTTGACCGAGGCGGTTTTACCTGTGTCGCGATTAGTGATTGTCACACTGGCCTCGGGGACCGCAGCACCCGCCGGATCGGTGACCGTGCCGAAAAGAGTCGCTCCCACTTCCTGCGCCGGAGCATTGGTGGCGCACAAGAATAACAAGATGTGCCCTGCTATGAGAGTGACGTAATGGGCTCCGGACTTTGTCAGCTTACTTATGCTTGGGAACTTAGTGGATGTCATCACAGACCTCCGTTGTGGAACGAGGCGGGAACAACAGAACCGCTCAGCCTGACCCACACAAACCCGATGCGAGACGATGTGTGTTATTGGCTAATAAGCGGCTCAACGATAAGCCGGTCAAACAGTTGCTAAACTTGACTTCACCCGGTAATCCGTGTCAAGAAAAAACTGCAATTCAGACAGTCACGGAAAGGGATAACTTAGGCCCGAAGGGCCGGCAGTAGTAGGCCCGGCCGTGAGGCCGGGGAAACTGGATGTCGTAACCATGAGCGCCGAAGGTGCGGCACAGTCCGAGTGCCGGTCCTTCGGACTTCGGACTACGGGGTCTCGAAGTCCCCGCCCTCACGGGCGGGGCTCACTGCCGGGCCTTCGGCCCTGGCTAAACCGGACCCCCAAAAAAATTCGAGACCGCTACTGTTTGAATCGAGAAGAAAAAAACGGGCTTCGGGGCTTCGGGTAGACTTCGGTAATAACTCATTCAAGGTGGATGGTACTATTCCGGCGTGGCAGCAAGAAGTTGGTCGCAGGGATGCAGGACAGAGGCCTGCGTCCCTATTCAGCCGGGTAGTGGTTTCATATGGGCAGAAAAATTTCCTTCGGAATGTCGGGCTGGTCGCTCGTCTGTTCCATATTGGCGACCTCTGTATTCCTCGTTGGGATATCCGCGGTTTCCACCGCAGAAACGCAAGCCCCCTCATCAGTCATCCTGATTTCCGTTGACACCTTGCGGGCGGATCGCCTCAGTTGTTACGGCTATCGCAAGCTGCGCACCCCTGGTATCGACACCATCAGCCAGGGTGGTACGCTCTTCTGGCAGGCCAACGCTCAGGTACCACTTACTCTCCCTTCCCACGTTTCTTTGCTGACCTCGACCTATCCGTTTGTGAACGGAATTGAAGACAATGGCCAGCAATTAGGACCGAATGTGGTTACCCTTGCCACGATTCTCAAGTCCAGGGGATACGCCACGGCTGCTTTCGTGGGTGGGTTCGTTCTGGATCGGCGCTTCGGGCTAAACCAGGGGTTTGATTTCTATGATAGCTCTTTCGATCTTCGTCGAAGAGCAGGTGGAGATCCCGGCGACATCAAGCGATCAGGGGAGAAAGTTGTTCGGTTCGCACGGCAATGGCTGGAAGAAAATTCCGCGCGGCCCTTTTTCGTCTTCCTTCATCTCTACGACTTGCACACCCCCTATACTTTACCGCCCGGGCTGCGTCGCTCGCAGGGTCCGGGGTATGATGCGGCACTTAGCTACGTGGACCAAGTTCTGGGGAACTTCTGGAAGTATCTCGCCCAGCGAGATCTCTTGAAGAAAACGCTGGTCATCTTTACGTCCGATCACGGTGAGGGCCTCCGGGAGCACGATGAAAGCACCCACGGCTATTTCATCTATCAAAGTACGATGTGGGTTCCCCTGATCTTCCGCTGGCCTACGGGAACGGGGACTTACCCGGCGCGGCTGGACGAGCCTGTAAGTCTTCTGGATGTGGCGCCCACCGTTCTGCAATTCCTGGGCTTGCCGCAATCTCCGCAGTTCCAGGGGCGAAGTTTACTCGGCCTGATGCAGCGCAAAGCTCCAGCGCCCGAGGCCGAAGTCTACGGCGAGAGTCGTTACGGCCACAACCACTTCGGTGTAAGCTCGCTCCGAAGCCTGCGGCTCGGCCGGTACAAATACATTGAGGCGCCCAAACCGGAATTGTATGACCTGTCAAGGGACCCTGACGAGACTCGTAATCTTTACGCGGCCGACAGATCGCTCGCTCTAGCCTACCGGGAACGCTTGGGGGCTGTGCGCTCGCGCTTTCAGCCGCAACAAACCGCCAAGCCGGCGGCGCTTAGCCCAGACGTTGTTGCCAAGCTCAGTTCGCTGGGCTACGTGGCCCTTAGCGGCTCCCAATCCGCGCCTGCTGAATCCGGCCTGGATCCCAAGGACCGTATTGCCGAATACGAGCAGTATGGCCGCGCGATCGTGCTTGCCTCCTCAGGACGCGTGGTGGAGTCTAGTGAGTTGCTCAAACAACTACTGAAAAAAGACCCGGGGCTTACGGACGTTCACATCAGCCTGGGTTTAAGTCAGCAGAAACAGCATCAACACAACGAGGCGATACAGCACTTTCGCGAGGTATTGAAAAAGGATCCGCTAAATGTTCTCGCACACTTCAACCTAGGAGTCAGTTACTACGAAATGCGACAAGCGGACGAAGCCGTTAAGGAGCTCGAGGCGGCGCTTGCCATCGCGCCTTATTACACGCGCGCCGAAGAGTTGCTGGGGACCATCTGGTTAGAGAAGAAAGACCATGAGCGAGCAAAGTCACACTTTAACCATATGCTGACGGTCTCCCCTGGAGATTTCTCGGCGCACTACAACCTGGGAGTCATGGCAACCCTGGAAGGGCGGTGGGAGGAGAGCACCCGCCACCTGAATGAGGCGCTGCGGGCCGACCCTCAGTCAGCCGAAGCCCACAACACCTTGGGGAGCTCCTTCCTGCGTCGCGGAGAGCTGGAGCGTGCCCGTGGAGAATTTGTTGAAGCGATTCGTCTGCAACCGAAATTCGCCTGGGCCTACTACAATCTGGGCTTGATTTTTCGCCAGCAGAAAAAGCATGGCGAGGCCACCCGCGCCTTTCGCCAGGCTTTAGCCGCGGATCCGACGTTCCGTCCGGCCCGTGACGCCCTGGAGCGCTTGAGAGATTCGAACTGAGTATTCGTACTACTACGCCAACAAGCAGTACTTGTTCTCGGACTGGTGTAGTTAGCGTGGCGGCGACAAACCTAATTCTCTTGTGGCATCGCCGTGAGTCCCGCTTGCCTCGAGTAGACTTTCATGCTTTTGCAACTTCTCTTTTTGTAGCTTTTGCGAGATCTCCAATTCATGCCGAAACTCGGCTTGCCGGTTCAGCTTTTGGTAAACACGAGCCAGCTGATAATGGGCGTCTGCCCGATTCGGTTCTAAGCGAAGGGCGGTCTCGAAGGCACTCGCCGCCTCCTCGTAGCGGTGTAGTTGCTCCAAAGCCTTGCCCAAGTCCAGGTGAACGCGGACAGTTTGAGGCTGTTCTTTGACAAGAGTTTTCAGAAGCGGCAGTGCCTCTGCGGGCTTCTGATCACCGAGATAGGTGTCCGCCAGGTAAAATTTCGCTTCGTCAAAGTGGGGATCCAACCGCAAAGCTGCCTGGAGCTCGACCAATGCCTCTGGATAACGGTGGATCTTCCAGTACATAAAGCCCAGCGAGAAACGAACGGTTGCATCTGCAGGCAACTGTTGGCGGGCGTTTTCGAACTCTTCGATGGCTTTGCCGTACTCGCCTAATCCGTCGTAGGCCTGACCCCTTAAGAGGCGAACCCAGTGTGACTTGGGGTCGAGGGCTTCAAGGCGCCCAAAAGTTCCCAGGGCTTTATCAAACTGGTCCGCTTTCAGATAAGCCCGATTCAAGAGATAAAGGACCCCGGTATCCCGCGGATCGAGTGCGGCAGCCTTTTCGAGGTGGGGAATCGCTCGCAAGTAATCATCCTGGCCGATCAGCGCCGCACCTAACAGTTGTCGCGGCTGCGAGTTGGATGGATCAGCCCTGACAGCCTTTTCCAGAGGTGCGAGCGCCGAACGGTAGTCCTGCATCTTGAAATAGGCGATACCCAGGTTGAGATTTGTGCCAAACTCCTGAGGATTGAGCTTGAGCGCTTCAAGGTAGTACTTGAGGCCTTCCTGGTATTTCCCCTGCCTCACATAGAGGGCTCCCAAGCGATTGAGCGCTGGGACAGAGTCTGGATTCGACCTTAGGATTTGCTGGTAAGCCGCTGCGGCTTCCTTCCATCGGCCCTCCCGCTCAAACTGCTCGGCGCGGGCTGCCACTCTCTCAATCGGCTCCTGCGCAAAGACCTGGCAGCAGAGCAATCTACTTGCCAGAAGAATGTGGATCGCGATTTGAGAGACTCGATCCAAGCCAATCGCGTGATTTAAAAAAGTTGGAAGTCGGCGGTGATCCATTTAAATTTCAAAGGGAACAGGCAAAACGATAGTCGCTGGCCAGGCAAAAGGCAACATAACATCGTGGGTGACAACCGCCGGCGCGGGCTACTTCGATTCATTCAAGCGGTTATATTTCTTCAAGATCTCCTTGAGACGGTCGTGCGGCATCGCCTGAACTGTGCGGCCATTGGCTCCGACCATGGTTTCACCAGCGACCAGCGCGTTGATGATCGCCTCTTCTGTTGCCTGCGCGGTGGCGTCGAACAAGGCGCTGATCCGTTGGTTCGAGACCATCGAGACTTGCACGGTGTCAGCCGCAGCGGCAGCCCCCGGATTGGCGGTGGAGAAGGCAATCACGATGTCGCCCGATCCATTCCCGGAAGTCGCGCCGGTGCGCCCCAAACCGTGGGTGGCGCGATGCGCGATGCGCTTCAATTGATGCGGCGCGAGCGGCGCGTCCGTTGCTACGACGATGATGATCGAGCCCAGCTCATGCTCTCCGCTGTTGCCGGAGCCGCGTGGCGCGCCTTGCGCCGGCTGCGACATCTCAGCGCCAACCGGCACGCCGGCAACGCGCAGTTGATTCCGGCCTCCGTGATTGGCCTGCACCAGCACCCCGACAGTGTAGTTGCCCATCGAGTCGCTGACTTTGCGCGAGGCGGTTCCAGTGCCGCACTTGAAGCCGTAGCAGCTCATCGCTGTGCCACCGCCGACATTGCCTTCAGCGACCGGGCCAGAGCTCGCGCCGTCGAGCGCTTTGAAGACATGCTCCGGCTTGACATGGAAGCCGTTGATGTCGTTCAAACCTCCGTCATAGGTTTCGGCGACGACCGGCAGCAACCACGGCTGTTGCATCTTGCCATGCCGCACGGCCCACATAATGGCTGCGTCTCGCACGGTGCCGACGCTGTGCGTGTTAGTGATGAAGACCGGGCCTTCGAGGAAACCGCCTTCGTCAATCCAGGTCGTGCCGGTCATCTCGCCGTTGCCGTTGATTGAGAACCATGCGGCGAAGACCGGGTCCGCTGAATCTTTGCCGCGCGGGAGAACCGCCGTCACACCCGTCCGCACAGGGCCGGCGCCAACCTTCAATGGCCCTTCGCCGGAGATGATCGTCGTAAGGCCCACTTCAACGCCTTTGACATCGGTGATCGCATTCAGCGGGCCGGGCGTCCCCTCGAAGGGCACGCCCAAATCCCTGGCGCGCGGCTTCGCCTGCGCCAAGGCAAGCTGAGCTATGAGCAGGCAGCAGGAAAGCTCGATGCATAGTGTGGCATTGGATCGTTTCATGGTTTTCTTCTCCTTACTGTCATGGTCTCGCAACCCCTCCGGTCGAACTTACCTGGCATGCTTCACAATCACTCCGGGCGTTATCAGGGAAAATTCGGCTTTGGTGCCAGAGGTTGTCAAGGAAAACCTCGGTTAGTTAAAAAGATCGCCTTCAGTCCGGCGCGGCGCACCTCCAGAACAGTCGCAGCCGACATCGTCCGGCCCGATGATGCCGCGGCTTCAACGAGTCGAACGAACCCTTCGATGTCGCGGCCTACCAGCATCAGGACTTCTCTGCAAATACGGAGCGAAGGGCGCCACGTTGAATCTCGAGCGCCTGTGCGTGTCCACGTGACCAAGGTTATGTCTACACGGGCGGGACGCCTGTGCCACGAAACAGGTTTGGAGTTCAGCCTTCAGGCTGCACTGACTCTGAGCAGGCTAAAGCCTGAACTGCATGCGAGGCGGTGATGTATTTCAAGGTAGTCACGGGGACGTCCGCATCAATCAATCGGAATCAATCGGGGATGTATCTGCCGGTGTGCAAGTAATTCATCACCACGGCGGTTCCCAGGGCCGCGAGGGAGGCGAGGCGGGAACTTTCTTCCTCGGACGTAGTGGACAAATTCAACTCCCGGCAGCGTTGAAAGAACTTGTTGATCACGGGGGCCACTACTTTCTCGCGCGCTCCAGTCCACGTTGCAATGGTCGTGATCAGAAAACGCCGGTTCCTGCGGATGAGATCCTTTGCACTGATGGTTTTTCGGAAGCCGTTGGTGTAATGGTCAAAGATCATATTGAGATCGTCGTCATATATCCCAAGAGCCTTGTCCTTGAAGTTATCCAGATCCTCTCCGTAGTACTCGATCAGGGTGTAGGTTTTCGACTGGTACGGAGAGTGCAGAGGACCGGCCAGGACTTCGGGTTTCCGCCGCCGGATCTTAACCATCAGGCGATGCACGTACTCCAGCTTCTTGATGGCAGGCCAGTTTTTGTAGACAACCCTCCAGTTGGACCGAGGGGTCAGCCAGACCGCAAAAGTTTCCGCAAAATCCTCATCGGGATGCGCCTGGGCATAGTACTTCGGCTCTCCTTGACTCTTCACGTAGTTGCGGCTGAATGGGTTAAACTTATACTTGAAGTTCGACGGATAAGTCTTGTTGAAATCGCCAAAAAGTCCCTTCCATTCCTCGTTCCGGTAGAGCTGGTAGGCGTAGCTGATCGCGTGCCCCGTCTCATGGCGCAACAGGAACATGAGGTCCCTTTCGTCATAGGTGGTGTAACCCATTTCACGCTCGATGCGGGTGAGCTTATTGTCGGCAAGATGAAATGGTATGCCGATAATGGGTACGCGGTCGGGGCACCCCCACTCATCTGCCCCGCAGGTGAAGTAATATCCAGGCCGGTACTGCACCTTCTTTGCAGCCAGCTCGGAGTACAGCTTCTCGATGCATCTGTTGAGGAGCGTCTCCTCGAAGTTCAGTTTCAGGTCGCAGACTCGGGTGTTCAGAAGCTCGTAACGCTCCGTTTCCCAGTTGTCCTGATACACTTGTCCACTCTTTAAGGTGTGCCTGCTCATGTTGGGATTCAGGGCAACCTTTTGGGGGGTTGCCGAAGGCTCCAGGGTGTTCCAGCCCCACTTACGAGGATTGTCCGCGTTACGGACGGCGGAATTATAGCAAAAGAAAACTGCGCGTGAAGGGTATTTTCATAAACAAATTAAACTGACTATAAGCTGTAGAAAAATAGTGGGTTGCTTACCTTGGATTCTCCGGTGTGGAAATGGAGATTTCCTTTGCGACGCCGTCGAGATCGATGCCGTCCTTCGAGCCTTTCCGGGCGTCAAAGGTGACACGAATCACCGTGTAGGCTTTCAAGTCCTGGAATTCGGCAGGCTTGCCGTCCACAGTGATCTTGGCGGTGGCGGCATCCAAAACGTACTTTGTCTTCCCGGGAATCTCTGATACAAGGATTAACTTGCTGGTATTGGTGATGGAAAGAAGCCGGTACTTCTTGGCTTCGACCGCATGCAGCCAGACCGCAAATGCAAGAACCATCAGAAGTAATGTTCTCCGCGGCCTTGTCACGCGCACCCTCGAAGTCTCCGGACCCAGTATCCTACTGAATTCTAGACGCACCTTCCTCCATAGACAAGCATGGATCGCCGGAATCGCCGGAATCCGGAGGCGTACTCCACATTCACCGCCAAAGACGCAAAGACACGAAGAAATCACAGTAAAGAAGATTCTTGGCCTTTCCCGAGAGTTCAATCTTCCTTGCAATCCGTAGGGGCGCCCCTGCGTGTGGGGGACTCGGGCGGCCACACAGGGCCGCCCCTACGAATCGAACTATTGCTACTATTCCATCGTAGTAGAGCTTCGATTGGACATAGGGTGCCGCGCTTTGATCGTCGATCTCGAGAGCATAACAATAGAATTTGGCAGCCAGAAAGCTTTGGACGGCGTCAGCATGCAATTTGCCGGAGGCTCGATGGGCCTGTTGGGGCCTAATGGAGCCGGCAAGAGCACGCTGCTGAAGACCTTGCTGGGTTTCCTTACTCCGAAGACCGGACGCGGAAAAGTGCTGGGGCTCGATATCCGAAGCCAGCAGCTCGCGATCCGTCAGAGGGTCGGATACATGCCCGAAAACGATTGCCACATTCCGGGAATGAATGCAGTCTCGTTTGTCGCGTACGCCGGTCAACTGGCCGGGATGAAGCCCAAAGATTCACTGCAGAGAGCCCATGAGATCCTTCATTACGTCGGGCTCGGAGAAGCCCGCTATCGGAATGTGGAGACTTACTCCGGCGGAATGAAACAGCGAATCAAGCTGGCGCAGGCCCTGGTGCACGGTCCCGAACTGATCTTCCTCGACGAGCCCACGAACGGTTTGGATCCCAAGGGAAGGATCGAGATGCTGGAATTGATCCGCGACATCTGGAATGGCAAGGGAATCCACGTGATCCTCTCCACCCATCTACTCCCGGACGTGGAATGGGTTTGCAGAGATGCCCTGGTGCTCCATCAGGGGCGCCGGTTGGCGGCGCAGAAGATCGACGATTTGAAGCAGTCCTCGGGGGCGACCTTCGAATGCCGTATAAAAGGGGACGGGGACTCCTTCCGGGAACAGCTTCGCTTGCTGGGCTGCCCCGTTCAGGACGGCGAGGACGGGGTTATGAGGGTCCTCCTGGTCAACGGCCTGGGCAGCGACAGTTTGTTGCGGATCGCTCGAGACCATGGGATCCAGATCCGTCACCTGGTTCCTTTGAAACAGTCTTTGGAAGACGTCTTCCTGCAAGTTATCGGAGAGTCGTAATGCCGATTTATGACCTGAGTTACCGGCAATGGTCGGGTGTTTGGACCTCGCACCCGTACCGGTGGTGGGTGATCACACGCCAGGGGATCAACATCTTGGGCCGGAAGAGGCGTTTCCTCGTCTTGATGATTCTTTCGGCTCTTCCATTTCTTGTTCGGTGTGTGATGCTGTATCTCTCGACGGTCCTGGGAAGGATTCCTCTGCTTACGATCAACGCCAAGTTCTTTGAAGACTTCCTGAGCCAGCAGATGTTCTTCGTATTCATCATCGCCATCTATGCCGGGGCGGGCTTGATCGCGAACGATCTGAAAGCAAATGCTCTCCAGATCTACTTCTCAAAACCGATAACCCGGCGGGACTACGTGATGGGGAAGCTCGGAGTGCTGTTCTTTTTCCTCGCTTTGCCCACCCTGGTGCCCGGAATGCTGCTCTTTTTCCTGGCCGTGCTCTTCAAATCGGATGCGAGCTTTTTGGAGCAAAATTACTGGGTGCCTGCTTCAGTGCTCGGCTATTCCTTACTGATCATCGCCACTTACAGCGTGGTGATGCTGGCGGTCTCGTCCCTCAGCAAGAGCAGCCGTTTTGCAGGCATAGTCTTTGCGGCCCTTTTCTTTTTCAGTCGAATCTTCTACCAGATCCTCAGTGTAGTCTTGCGATCCACGCGGGTAGCATGGGTATCGCTCGGCAACAACCTGACCCAGATCGGAGACTATCTGTTTCAAGTGAGTCCTCAGTATCAGTCCCCGTTGTGGCTTTCGGCAATGGTTCTGGGCCTCTTGATGCTGGGCAGCGTGTGGCTCCTTCACCACCGCGTCCAGGCCGTCGAGGTCGTGAAATGACCGGGATTCTGGAAGCGAAAGGAGTGTCGAAGTGGTACGGACAGGTCATTGCCGTGAACAAAGTCTCCTTTTCCGTCGGGCCCGGCGTTACCGGGCTTCTGGGCCCCAATGGAGCCGGGAAGTCGACGCTGATGAAGCTTATCACCGGCCAGCTCCGTCCCAGTCAAGGAGAGCTTACACTCTGGGGAGAGCGGATTTGGAACAATTATCCGCTCTTTTACCGGATGGGTTTCTGCCCGGAACAGGATTCCTTCTACGATCGAATGACAGGCGCGGAATTCGTGGCGGCCCTGCTCCGGCTCCACGGCTTTTCCGAGACCGAGGTAAATCAGCGCACCGATTCGGCTCTGCAGCAGGTGAACCTGGTTGAGGCCAGGGACAAGAAGATCGGGGCCTACAGCAAGGGGATGCGGCAGAGGATAAAGCTGGCGCAGGCTGTCGCCCACGATCCGGAACTGCTGGTGCTCGACGAGCCTTTGGCAGGCATGGACCCCGTGGCGCGCAAAGAAACCATCCGGTTTATCCGGAGTCTTGGCAAGGAAGGAAAGTGCGTGATTGTCTCCAGCCACATACTTCATGAAATCGAGGCGATGACCAGCAACATCCTTCTCATACACAACGGGCAGGTTCTCGCCGAAGGGGACGTTCACGACATTCGCGATCTCATTGACAAACACCCGCATCATATCTATATCCGCTGCTCCGAGCCCAGGAGGGCCGCCGAGCTGCTGGTTGCTTTTCCCGACGTAGTCAGCATTCGCTTCCACCCGGAGAGCAATGCGCTGACTCTGGAGTCCCGTAATCCGGACGAGTTCTACTCCCGCCTGCCCGGCCTGCTGCTGCGTCATGAGATCGCGCTCGAAGAGATCACCTCGCCGGATGACAACCTCCAGGCCGTGTTTCATTACCTCGTGAAATAGGAGAGCCGTCAATGACGGGACGTTTTCGCATTGCCAAAGGCTGGAGAGACATGAAAACCATCGCGTATCTCACTCTGGACACGCTGTTCTGGAGCAAGAAGACCATATTTGTGGTCTTCATCTCTCTCGTCGTTCTGGGAATGGCGGTTCTGGGCCGCCTGGTTCTCAGTTACAACTGGATCCGGGCGCCCTTCACCCCGGCTCAGGTCTTCAGCACGCTCATGTCGACTGCTGTCATCCACTTCATGGTGGTTTTTGTGACGCTCTTCTATGGCACGGCCCTGATCTCCGAAGAGGTGGAAGGAAAGACGCTCACGTATCTGTTCCTCCGGCCCATACCCAAGCCGGCGATCATGGTGGGAAAATATCTGGCGCTCGTATGGACAAGCGTGCTCCTTGTGCTGCCCACGGTTGTTTTCAGCTATCTGATTCTGTATCTGCGCGACGATTTGCGGCCCTTTTGGGAAGATGCGGGAGTTCTCGGCAAGGATATCGGGATTGTGTTCCTGGCACTATTAGCGTACGGCGCGTTTTTCAGCCTGCTCGGGGCCTGGCTGAAGCATCCCATACTGGCGGGCCTCATCTATGCGTTCGGATGGGAGGGGATTGTCCATATTTCCGCACGAAAATGCTCCAGCTTCCTTGGCCATGCTCTTTGGGGAGCGGACACAGGCGCCGGAGGCTGTGAGTACGTTGTTGCTAATGACCGCATTGTTTCTCGCCGCGGCCTGCCTTGTCCTGAGAGAAAAGGAGTATGTCCTCGAACAATAGGAAGTGTTCGGAGTTCAGGCTTTAGCCTGCCCGGGCGCAGTGAACGTAGATTCACTCCTGACAAGAGAGCATAGGGAGGTCATCGACGGAGCTTGACTACGGTACAATCGGCGTACTGTACAAAAAAGCCTTTGCCTCTAGTCGAGATAAGAATTCCACACATTTCGCGAAAAAAACTGCAGAAAGATTGAAAGAGCCTTACCGATCTGTTGTATACTTGTGGCACCACCAACAACAAGTGATAGAGTTTGAATTCAAGCACAATTCCTTTGCTCTAGCGCGCCCGTCGCGGTAGAAATACGCGCATCAAAAGTGTGTTTCGCCCCCCGGGAACTTTGCGTAAGAGGTGTTTAAGCCTCTACTGGCAAGCGTGCCCGGGGTTGCATCGAAGCATCCTTGTTTGTTGCCAGCTTGCTCTCGCGCTTTTGCCTTTCTTCTCCCTCAGTCGAGGGACTGCAAGCGGAATCGTTGATCCTCGAGAGGTTGTGGTGCAGTCCGAACAGGAGTGGGCGGATCCCTGGAAGCAACATGCTCCTGCCGGCTAGCCCCGCTCTCCCATAGACTTCACCAAGGAGCTTGACGTCCTCGTCTTCGCGGACCAGCGACCCATTGCAGGATACCAGTTCGAGATTTTGAGGGTTGAACGCGAGAGCGGGGTGCTCACCATCGTTTATGGGATCGAGAACCCCCCGAAGGATTCCACAGTCTCGCAGGTGCTCTCTCAGCCATTCCACTGGTCCGGGTTCCCGGAGCAAGTCTACCGGTCAAGTTCAAGAAACTCTGATTCCACTAAACGGAGGAAAGGGAAATGAACAGGCCAAGCCAAATCGCTCTAATCGCTTTCATTTGCGCGCTCAGCATGGTCACCGCTTCCGGTGTGAAAATCGCCTCGGGTCAGGCGCCCGGGCCGGGCCTGCCGGCCAAGTACGTCTCCGACCAGATCCTCGTGAGATTCGCGCCCGGGGTCCCCGCCTCTGCCAGGGCAGCAGCTCATGCCGCGATCGGGGCAGCTGTCGTGAAGAGTTTCGAAGCCCTTGACGGCCTCGACCTCGTCAAGCTGCCTCCAGGGCTGAAGGTGGAGGAGGCTATCAGGCTCTACCGGCGAATTCCCATCGTGCACTATGCGGAACCCAACTTCATCGTCAACGCCGCTGTGGTCCCCAACGATCCCCAATTTGGCTCGCTCTGGGGCCTTAACAACAGCTCCGATGCGGACATCGACGCCCCTGAGGCGTGGGACATCACCACCGGCAGCAGCAATGTGGTCGTCGGCGTGATCGACACGGGGATCGACTACAACCACGAGGACCTCGCCGCGAATATATTCAGCAATACGGCGGACTGCAACGCCAACGGTATCGATGACGACGGCAACGGCTTTGTCGATGACTGTCACGGGTTCGACTTCGCCAATAACGACTCGGACCCGATGGATGACAACCAGCATGGCACCCACGTATCCGGCACGATCGGTGCCGTGGGAAAC
>WNGD01002397.1_pt1 | contig 19565 bp, 23 predicted proteins | sample 5400671 | NCBI WGS metagenome assembly WNGD01 (sample SAMN13153369, study PRJNA577476) | soil metagenome | isolation source: 40 cm soil or saprolite under grassland replicate 2 | place: USA:California | collected 2016-06-15 | reverse complement strand
GGCGACGCGAGCGAGCTGGCCAAGCTCACCCTCACCGGGGCGGGCCACGTCGACGGCCACGCGCCGGGCGTCGTCGGCAAGGAGCTGAACGCCTACGCCGCCGCCGGGATCCGCTCCGACCACGAGGCGCTGACGGTCGGGGAGGGCCGCGAGCGGCTCCGCGCCGGCATGTGGGTGCTGATCCGCGAGGCCTCGATGGCGCGGAACCTGCGGGCGCTCCTGCCCCTGGTCGAGGAGTTCGGGACTGCGCGGATCGCGTTCTGCACGGACGACAAAGATCCCGACGACATCGCTGAGAACGGCCACCTCAACGGCATGGTCCGCGAGGCCGTCGCGGCCGGGATCGCCCCCGAGGACGCGCTCGTGCTCGCGTCCCTGAACCCGGCGCTCTGGCACGGGCTCGACCACCTGGGCGCACTCGCCCCCGGCTACCAAGCCGACATGCTGATCCTGCCGGACCTCGAGAGCTTCGAGCCGGAACTGGTGCTGAAGCGCGGCCGCGCCGTCGCGGAAATCGCGCGCTCCGAGGTCCCGGAGTGGGTCAAGCACACGGTGCGGATCGAGCCTGTCGGGGCCGAGCGCTTCCGGATCGACTGGCCCGGCGAAGCGGACGCGCGTGTGATCGGGCTCGTCCCCGACCAGATCGTCACCGAGTCGCTCGTGGAGGCGCCGACTCTCCACGATGGAGAGGCGGTCGCGGACCCGCAACGCGACTTGGCCAAGATCGCGGTCGTCGAGCGCCATCTCGGTACCGGACGGATCGGGCTCGGCCTCGTGCGCGGCTTCGGCCTCCAGCGAGGCGCGCTCGGGTCGACGGTCGCCCACGACGCCCATAACCTCGTCGTCGTCGGCATGAGCGACGCCGACATGGCCCGCGTCGTCGAGCGCCTCGCCGAGCTCGGCGGCGGCATCGTCGCGGTCGAGGACGGCGCGGTGCTCGCCGAGCTGCCGCTCCCGGTCGGCGGCCTGCTCTCCGACCTGCCCCTCGCCGAGGTCGTCGAGCGCAGCCGCGCCTGCACCGAAGCCGCCGAGCGGCTCGGCTGCCGGGGCTCGACGCCGTTCCTGACGATGTCGTTCCTCGCGCTTTCGGTGATCCCGAGCCTGAAGATCACCGACCAGGGGTTGGTCGACGTCGACCGCTTCGTGCTCGTCCCGCTCGAGGCCGGATGACCGTCCTCGCCAACGCCCGCATCGTCACCATGGACGACGCCGGCAGCGAGCTAGCCGGCGGCTGGATCCGCATCGAGGACGGCTTCGTCGCAGAGACCGGCACGGGCGAACCGCCCGAGCCGGGCGACGACCTCGCCGACGCCGTTGTCACGCCGGCGCTGATCAACACGCATCACCACCTCTTCCAGACGCTGACCCGCGCGCGGGCGCAGGAGGGAGATCTCTTCACGTGGCTGAAGGAGCTCTATCCGGTCTGGGCGCGCCTCGACGTCGAAGCCGAATACGCCGCCGCGCGTACGGGGCTCGCCGAGCTCGCTCTCTCCGGCTGCGGCACCGTCTTCGACCACCACTACGTCTTCCCGCGTGGCGAGGACGGGCTGATCGAGGCCGAGCTTCAGGCGGCTCGCGAGCTGGGCGTCAGGATCGTCGCCTCGCGCGGCTCGATGGACCTGGGCGAGTCCGCCGGCGGCCTGCCGCCCGACGGGCTCGTCGAGGAGCTCGACACCGTTCTCGCCGACACGGAGCGGCTGGCCGGGCTGCACGAGACCGGCCCGGGCGCACGCGTCCAGCTCGCGGTCGCTCCGTGTTCACCCTTCTCGGTCACCGGCCGGTTGATGACGGAGTCCGCGGAATTGGCGCGACGCCTCGACCTGCCGCTCCACACGCATCTGGCCGAAACGATCGAGGAGGAGGCCTACTGCCGCGAGCTCTACGGCTGCCGGCCGGTCGAGTACCTCGAGCAGCTCGGCTGGCTCGCGGCGGACGTCTGGTGCGCGCATTGCGTCCACCTCGACGCCGGCGACATCGGCACGTTCGGCGCCACCGGCACCGGTGTCGCCCACTGCCCGACCTCGAACCTGCGGCTCGGCGCGGGAGTCGCCGCGGTGCGACCGTTGCTCGACGCCGGCGTCCGCGTCGGGCTCGGCGTCGACGGCTCGGCCTCGAACGAGCGCGGCGACCTGCTCTTCGAGCTCAAGCAGGCCTTGCTCGTCGCCCGCGGGCGCGACGGGCCCGCCGCCCTGACCGCCCGCGAGGCGCTCCGGCTCGCCACGCGCGGCGGCGCGGCGCTGCTCGGCCGCGACGACCTCGGCGCCATCGAGCCCGGCCGCTGCGCCGACCTGGCCATCTGGCGCACGGACATGCTCGAGCTGGCCGGGGCTCGGGACCCGGTCGCGGGGCTCGTCCTTTCGGCCCCCCACCGCGTCGACAGGCTGCTCGTCGGCGGCGAGGACGTCGTCCGAGACGGCCAGCTTGTCCGCGCCTCCGAACAGGAGATCGCGCAGGAGCACCGCCGCCAGGCGGAGAAGTTCAACTTGTGATCTCGACTCACGTTCTCGACACGAAGGAAGGAAGGCCGGAAGCGGGCCTCAAGGTGGGCCTCTACCGCGGCAAGGAGCAGCTCTCCCTGCGGGAGACCGACGACGATGGCCGCATCGCGGAGCTCTCCCCCGGAGGACTCGAGCCCGGCGTCTACCGCATCGTCTTCTACGCCGACAGCGGCTTCTTCGAGCAGATCGAAGTCAGCGTTGCGATCGCCGACCCGGACGAGCACTTGCATGTGCCGCTCTTGCTCGCGCCCTACTCGTGCGTGATCTACCGCGGCAGCTGACGGTCGACGAGCTCGCGGAGCTCTTCGAAGGCCGCACGAGGCTGGTCGAGCTGCTCGCGGAGCGCGAGGATCCGCTCGGCTCGGCGGAGAAGGTGTTCGCGGAGCTGACCGAGCAGGAGCAGCGGGAGGCCCTGAACGCGCATCCCGCGATCGGCGCCCGCAACCTTTCCGAGCGCTCCGCCGCCGAGCAGAGCGGCGGCGGCGGACACCCGGCCGTCCTCACCGAGCTCGCCTACCTGAACCAGGTCTATGAGGAGAAGTTCGGCTTCCGCTTCGTGGTCTTCGTCGAAGGCCGGCCGAAGGACGAGATTCTCAAAGTCCTGCAGGAGCGGCTGGAACGAACGCGTGAGGAAGAGCTCGAGACGGGCCTGCGCGAGCTGGTCGCGATCGCCCGAGATCGCTGGCAGCGCCGATAGTGGATCCCTACGCCAACGAGTGGCTCGACCTGCTCGTTCGCTGGCTGCACGTGATCGCGGCGATCGCGTGGATCGGCTCCTCGTTCTACTTCATCGCGCTCGACAACCACCTGCGCCCACCCGCGGAGGAAGCCGACGCCGAGCGCGGGGTCGGCGGCGAAGCCTGGGAGATCCACGGCGGCGGCTTCTACCAGGTGCAGAAGTACCGGCTGGCGCCACGGACGCTGCCCGAGCCGCTGCACTGGTTCAAGTGGGAGGCCTACACGACCTGGCTCTCGGGCTTCGCTCTCCTGATCGTCCTCTACTACGTGAACGCGAACACGTATCTGATCGACAAATCGGTCGCCGACCTGCAGCCGTGGCAAGCGATCGCGATCAGCGTGGCGCTGCTCATCGCAGCCTGGTTCGTCTACGACGGCCTCTGCCGCCAGGTCCGGAGCGACGTCGCGCTCGCGGCCGTACTGCTCGTGCTGGTGACGCTGGCGGCCTGGGGCGTCAGCCACCTCTTCTCGGGCCGAGCCGAGTACATCCAGATCGGCGCGATGCTCGGGACGATGATGGCCGGCAACGTCTTCTTCGTGATCATCCCCGCCCACTGGGAGCTGATCCGCGCGAAGCAGGCGGGTCGGGAGCCGAACGCCGCGGCCGCCTTCCGCGGCAAGCAGCGCTCCGTGCACAACAACTACCTGACGCTGCCGGTCGTGTTCACGATGATCGGCAACCACTTTCCGATCACCTACGGGCACTCGTACTCTTGGCTGATCCTCGCCGCCCTGCTCACGATCGGAGCCTGGGTGCGGCACTTCTTCAACCTCCGCCACACGGGCCGGACCGCGTTGTGGATACCGGTCACGGCGGCGCTGGCGATCGCCGCCGTCGCCGTCGCGATCCGGCCGCACGGCTCCTCAGGCGGCACGGCGGTGCCTTTCACGCGCGCGCAGGCGATCGTCCAGGCACGGTGCGTCCCCTGTCATTCGGCGCATCCGACGAAGGTCGACTCGGCGCCGCAAGGAATCACCTTCGACACGCCGGCGCAGATCCGCGCTCTGGCGAGCGTGATCGAACAGGTCGCCGTGCGCACGCAGACGATGCCGCTCGGTAACCGGACCGGGATGACACAGGCCGAGCGGGATGCGCTCGGCGCCTGGATCAAGCAGGGCGCGAAGACGAGGTAGGTTCTGCGGATGCTCGAGATCGAGGTCGGCGGCGCGCGCTTCGAAGCGCGCCTCGAAGAGAGCCTGGCACCACAGACGATCGCGGCCTTCCGGCGGCTGCTGCCGCTGGAGAGCAAGCTGATCCATGCCCGCTGGAGCGGGGAGGCCTGCTGGATCCCGTTCGGAGAGCTCGACGTCGGGATCGGGCCGGAGAACGCGACCAGCTACCCGGCCCCGGGGGAGCTGCTGCTCTTCCCGGGCGGCGTCAGCGAGATGGAGCTTCTCTTCCCCTACGGACCGACGCAGTTCGCGAGCAAGGCCGGCGTGCTGGCGGGGAACCACTTCGCCACGATCGTCAAGGGCGCCGAGCAGCTGCGCGAGCTCGGGCCGCTGGTGCTCTGGCAGGGCGCGCAGCCGATTCGGTTCGCCGAGAGCTAGTCGTCTCAGGGACAGTCCTGAGGGACTGTCCCTACAGGCAGAACGCTACGAAAGCCGATGCAGGGTCTCCGCCAGTGCGTCGATCGCCAGCGCGATGTCCTCCGGGCTCGAGAGCTCGTCCGGGCAGTGGCTGGCGCCGCCGTTGAGCGAGCGGACGAAGAGCATGGCGGTCGGCACGCCGGCGGCGGCGAGCGCCATCGCATCGTGCCCGGCGCCGGAGACGAGCTCCGGCGCCCCGGGCAGCATGCCACGCAACGCCTCTAGGGGTGGTCCGCTCATCGCGACCGGATCCTGCCGCCAGGACGGCTCGAACCCGATCGCCTCGACCAGCGTCTCGAGAGCCTCAGCAGTCGACCCCCTCGCGTCGACGGACAGCGTCACGCGGCCGGGGACCACGTTCGTCGCACCCGGCTCGACCTCGAGCGCGCCCACCGTCGCGAATGCACCCTCGCGCGCGCACTCGCGCACGTGCAGGACGAACTTCGCGGCGTCGACGAGCGCGTCCGCGCGCTCCTCGATCGGCGTCGTGCCGGCGTGGGCCGCGCGGCCCTCGAACGTGACCTCGCCGCGCGCCTGTGCGGCGACGCCCGTGACGATGCCGAGCGGCTCGCCGAGGCGCTCGAGCACCCTCCCCTGCTCGACGTGAACTTCGAGGAATGCGTCGGGCAGTTCCGCGAGCCGGCGGCTCCCCATCGGCCCGGTCTCCTCGGCCCGGAAGGCGACCACGGCCAACTCCGTGTCGGCGAGACGATCCGCGGCCTCGATCGCGGCGACGACGCCAAGGGCGCCGTCGAAACGCCCGCCGTTCGGCACCGTGTCGAGATGGGAGCCACTCCAGATCCGAGCGGCGCCGCGGCGGCCGAACAGATTGCCGGCCTCGTCCGTCGTGACGCCGAGGCCGGCCTCCTCCATCCAGCGGGCGGCGAGCTCGTGAGCGGCGTCCTCCTCGGGCGAGTAGCCGAGACGCGTGCCTGCGCCGATCGCGTACAGCTCGTCGAGCCGCGTTAGAGCTCGCACCGCCGCATCATCCCTGGCCGCGACTCGTCGAGCCGCGCGAGCGCAATTGCTCCGCCCAGCGGCAAGAGCGCGACGACCGCAAAGCCCGTCCGCCACGAAGCCGCGTCGACGACCGCCGCGAACGCGATCGGAGCAATCGTGCCCGCGATCGAGAGCGACGTCTGCTGGAACCCGAGGGCAGTGCCGCTGCGCCCGCGACCGGCGAACTCAGCGGCTGCCGTGAAGGCAAGGCCATTCCAGGCCATCGTCAGCGCGGCCGAGACGACCAGCGAGGGGAGGAGCACGACGAGCGGCGCCGACACGAGCGCGGCCGAGAGCGCGACGGCGGCCGCGATTGCAAACCCCAGCAACCTGAGCGGTCCGACTCGGGCCTGCGCTCGATCCGACCAACGGCCGGCACCGATCCGCAAACCGATCGCGACCGCCTGGGCCACGGCGAGCACGGCTGCGGCCGCGCCCGTGGAGAGGCCGCGCCGGTCGTGCAGGAAGAGCACGACGAAACCCGTGAGAGAGACCTGCGTGGTGACGTAGAGCGAACTGCCGGCGCTGAGGATCCACAACCGGCGGTCGCGAAGGATCGCCCGCGCCTGCACGGTTGCCGATCCTTCGTCGCTCGGGGCGTCCCGGAGCACGAGCGCGCCCACCGCCGAGGCGAGCAAGCACAGGGCCGCGAGGAACAGAAACGACGCCTCGAGCCCACCGGCTCGGTCGATGGGCGGAAGCGCGACGGCGGAGAGGAAGCCTCCGATCGGGAGTGCGGACTGCCGTACCCCCAGCGCCAACCCGCGCTCGTCGCGTCCGAACCAGCTCATGACGGCACGGCCGCTCGCGGCGTTCACGCTCGCTCCAGCCGCGCTCGCGATCCCGAGCACGACCACGAGCCCCACGGCATTCGAGACGAACGCCGCCGCACTCACGAGCGCTCCCATCAGCGCCAATCCAACTGCGAGCACCGCCCGCTCTCCGACCCGGTCCGCCGCAAGTCCCCAGGGTAAGAGCGTCAGGACTGGGCCGACCCAGACACTGCCGAGCACGATCCCGACCTCCGAGACGCTGAGATCGAGCTCGGCGCGAAGCGTCGGCGCGAGCACCGGCAGTCCCAGGAGGACAGCGGAGAAGCTCGACTGGGCCACCGTCCCCGCGGCAAGCACGGCCCATCTGTAGCGCTGGGCTATAGACCGAACGGGTTGAACGGCTTCGGGCTGGTCGAGACGAGGACGCTCTTCGTCTCCAGGTAGAGCTCGAGCGTCTCCAGCCCCAGCTCACGGCCGAAGCCGGACTGCTTGTAGCCGCCGAACGGAATTCCGGGGAAGGCGGTGTAGGGCATGTTGATCCCGACGGTGCCGGCCTTGAGTCGCCGCGCCAGGCGGTGCCCACGCGCCGGATCGCTCGTCCAGACAGTCGCCATCAGGCCGTACCGGCTGTCGTTCGCGATCCGGGCCGCGTCCTTCTCGTCCTCGAAAGGAATCACGGTCACGACCGGCCCGAAGATCTCCTCCTGAGCGACCGTCATCCGGTTGTCGACGTTCGCGAGCACGGTCGGCGGGTAGAAGGCGCCCTTGCCGTTCGGCGGCTCCCCACCGGCGACGACCTCCGCACCCTCCTCGCGGCCACGCTCGACGAAGCCGTGCACCTTGTCGCGGTGCTCGGCTGAGATCAGCGAGCCCACTTGCGTCTCGGGCTCGAGCGGATCTCCCACCCGCAGGCGCATCGCGGCCTCGCTGAAGCTGCTGACGAACTCGTCGTAGAGCGGCGCCTCCACGAGTACGCGGGAGCGAGCCTCGCAGCTCTGGCCCGCCGAGTAATAGATCGACCAGACCGAGCTCGGGATCGCGTCCTCGAGATTCGCGTCCGCGAAGACGATGTTCGGGCTCTTGCCGCCCAGCTCGAGGGTCAGCCGCTTGATCGTGTCGGACGCGAGCCGCATGATCTCGCCTCCGGTCGCGGTCGAGCCGGTGAAGGCGATCTTGTCGACGTGCGGATGGCGGACCAGGTGCGCCCCGACGGTCGTGCCCGGCCCGGGCACGACGTTGATCGCTCCCGGCGGAAAGCCGACCTCGGTCGCGAGCTCGGCCATGCGCAGCGCCGTCAGCGGCGTCGCCGAATCCGGCTTCAGCACGACGGAGCAGCCGGCCGCCAGCGCCGGGGCGAGCTTCCACGTCGTCATCATCAGTGGGTAGTTCCACGGCACGATCTGGCCGGCGACCCCCACCGGCTCCTTCAGCGAGTAGAAGAGCAGCGACCCGCCGATCGGATTCGAGCGCCCTGCGATCGAGGCAATGGCCGACGCGTAGAAGCGGAGGTTCTCGACCCCCTGAGCGAGCTCCGCCTTGACCGAGGAGATCGCCTTGCCGACGTTGCGGACCTCGAGCTCGGCGAGCTCCTTGCGGTTGGCTTGGATCGCATCCGCGAGCGCGTGCAGGAGCCGCGAGCGCTCGGTCGGCGGCGCCTTGCCCCAGTCGCCGGCGAGGGCGGCCTGCGCAGCGTCGACCGCGCGGTCGATGTCTGCCTCGACGGCCGAGGCGACGCGGGCGAGCGGCTCACCAGTCGCGGGCTCGCTCAGCTCACGGATCTCACCCGTGGCTCCGCCCTGGTTACGCTCGCCGTTGATGAAGAGCCCGTATTCGCGCTCGGTCGCGACCGCCATCGGCGCGGACGATAGCGGCTGCCACCACGAACCCGCCGGGCGTCTCCGGCCGTTGCTCGTCGGCCGGAGACGCTACCGCTGCTACGAGCTAGTCGGCCGTGATCGAGCCGAACAGCCCGTCGTGCTCGTCGTTCGGCCCCGCCGTGAAAAAGAGCATGTTGGGCGTGCCGTTGGAGCCGGCGTTCCCGAACTCGAGCGCCCAGAGTCCGTCGATCACGATCTGCTTGCCGTCCTCGTCCCGCAGTTGGCCACGATGCTCGAACTCGCCGTTTGCCTGCTCCTCGTAGGCGTTGATCCTCCCGTCGCCGAAGTTGCCGACGAGCAGGTCGCCTCCGAACGGTCCGAAGCCGGCAGGGGCGAGCGCAAGCCCCCACGGCGCGTTCAGGTCGTCGTGCTTCGCGACGCGCCCGAGGAAGGTGCCAGCCGTGTCGTAGACATCCACGATTCCGAGGCCGTCGCCAGCACGTTCGTCCTCGGCTGCCTTGTCCTGTTTCGCGTAGGTGACGAAGATGCGCGTGGTCCCAGCCGACTGGATCGCCTGGATCCCGAACGGGGCGTAGTGCTTCGGGAGCTTCGGGTCGACGAAAGCCCCGGAAGTGTTGACGGGGCTCCAGCTTCCGTCGTAGACGTCGACCTTCGCGTGGTGGAAGTCCGTCGCGTACACCTCCGGTCCGGCCGGACCGGTCGCGATCGCAAGACCTTTGTAGATCGTGTGGTCCGCGGAGTTGTCGACGGCGACCAGGGCGGTTGTCGCCGAGGCCGTCGGATTCCAGCCTCGAATTGTCCCGTCCTCACCCGCCCAGATGAAGAGCGCGGAGCGGGCGGTCGCCCCCGTTCCGACGACGAACCCGTTAGTCAGGTTCGCGACCTCGCCGGTGGGCCCGCCGTCGACCGTGACGACGAGCGACTGCTTGTTGCCGTTGCTGTCGTAGAGCGTCGAAACGTTGGTGCCGTTGTCGGCAACCCACCAGGGCGATGTCGGTCGGGCTGCCAACCCCCACCCGTTCTCGAGTTGGGCGTCGGTGTGAGCCGCGGGCACGCCTCCGTTCGAGACGAGTGGGTGGACGACGTACGGCTGGCTGTTCGCGGCGCCGGCCGACATCGGTAGGGCGACCAAGGCGACCGCGAGCAATCCGAGTGTCCAGGCAAGCCGCCTGGGGATGCTTTCACGCATGGCTTGTTCCTCCTTTCCCTCCAAGCGATCTACGGTCTGGGGCAGGACTTGGTTTTTCTGCCCGGAGCTTTGGGAAGACGAGGGCGATGTCCGAGAACGTCCAAGTCGAAGCCGCACGAATTCCTGACCGCGACCGCCTCCTGCAAGAGCTACGCGACGGAGGGCTCGAGGCACGCGCGGTCGGCGAAGTCTGCATCGAGGTTCCCTGCGGCGACGCGGAGCAGGCCTGCGAGGACCTTTTGGCGCTCGCCGAAGACGCGATCATGAGCATCGGCGCCCCGTTCGTGCCGATCAAGCACAACGGCACGATCTACATCAGGCCGCCGCTCTCCTAGCCGACGGCTCTTTCGCCACCGTCAGTTCCCGGCGGTTGAATGTTCACGCGCGCGCCCATGGGGGTGCGCGAGCATCCCTACCGAAACGCTATCGAGGCCGAACGCACGTGTCTGCGCCCTGAGTGCCACCAATTCGTGTCGGTGGGAGCGATCAGTCGGCCGCTGGAAAACACGGCCTGCCCTGCCCGACGCCGACGCCACGGCGTTGCTGCCGATCAGAGGCCGTGCCGGTTTGCCGGTGCGGCCGCTTAACCCGGTCGCTGGAAGAGAGCAGCTTGCCCTTGGCCGACACCCACGCAAAGCGTCGCGAGGCCATAACGTCCCCCGCGCCGACGCAGCTCGTGCAGGAGCGTCACGACGAGCCGCGCGCCGCTCATCCCGAGCGGATGGCCGAGGGCGATAGCGCCGCCGTTCACGTTCACCTTCTCCGGGTCCAAGCCCAGCTCGCGGATGACGACGAGGCTCTGCGACGCGAAGGCCTCGTTCAGCTCGACGAGATCGAGCTCGCCCACCTCGATGCCGGCGCGTGCCAGCACCTTCCGCACCGCCGGAATCGGACCGACCCCCATCACACGCGGATCGACACCGGCAACGGCCGAGCTCACGAAGGAGCCGAGCGGCTCGACGCCTAGGGCGTGTGCCTTCTCCTCGGAGGCGACCACGATCGCCGCCGCGCCATCGTTGATCCCGCTCGAGTTACCCGCCGTCACGGTCCCGTTCTCGCGAAACGCAGGATTCAAGCCGGACAGCTTCCCCGCGTCGGTGTCCGGCCGCGGATGCTCGTCACGGCCGGCGTCTCCAACGGGCACGAGCTCGTCGGTGAAGCGTCCCGCCTCGTCCGCGGCCGCCCACCGACGCTGCGACTGCAGCGCGAACGCATCCTGCTCCTCGCGCGAGATCCCGTAGCGCTCGGCAACGTTCTCGCCGGTCTCGCCCATCGACTCGAGCGGAAACAGCTCCGCGAGGCGCGGGTTCGGGAACCGCCAGCCGAGCGTCGTGTCGTAAACGGTCCGGTCGCCGCGCGGGAACCCGTGCTCCGGCTTGCCGAAGACGAACGGTGCGCGGCTCATCGACTCGACGCCGCCGGCGACGTAGAGGTCGCCCTCGCTTGCGGTGACCGCGTGACACGCCGAGACGATCGCCGAGAGTCCTGAGGCACAAAGCCTGTTGACCGTCACACCCGGAACCGACTCCGGCAGCCCCGCCAAAAGCGACGCCATCCGCGCGACGTTGCGATTGTCCTCGCCCGCCTGGTTCGCGCAGCCGAAGTAGACATCCTCGATCTCGGCGGAATCGACCCCTGCCCGCTCGACCGCCTCGCGGATCGCGATCGCCGCAAGATCGTCGGGCCGCTCGCCCGACAGGACGCCGCCGTAACGACCCACCGGCGTGCGGACGCCGCTCAGAATCACCGCCTTGCTCACGGAAGCGAGGCTAGCTCACAAAGTCGAGCTGAACGCGAGCCGGAAAGGCAGCGAGCTCCTCGCCACGCCGCAGCAGCTCGGCCACAGCCGCCCGGCCCTCCTCGCCGTAGTCGCAGGTGAAGTCGTTCACGTACATGCCGACGAAGCGGTCGGCCAGCTCGGTGTCGAGCCCGCGCCCGAAACCGAGCGCGTACTCCATCGCCTCGGCGCGGTGCTCGAGTCCGGCCAGGATCGACTCGCGTAGAACCTCGGATAGATCGTGCAGCGCCTCGGAGCCGAGATCGCGGCGCGCCACGTTGATCCCGAGCGGCAGCGGCAGGCCCGTTTCGAGCAGCCACCACTCACCGAGATCGACGGCCTTCTCCAGGCCCTCCGCCTCATAGGTCAGCTGGCCTTCGTGAATCAGGAGGCCGGCATCGGCACGCCCTGACTTGACCTCGTCGAGGATCCGGTCGAAGGGCACCTCGCGGAAACGGAAGTCGCCGAGGAAGAGCCGCAGGACGAGGAAAGCGGTCGTCATCCGGCCCGGCACGGCGATCTCGACCGACTGAAGCTGCTCGCGTGTCAGTGCCTCTCTGGCCACGACGACCGGCCCGTAGCCTGAACCCATGCTCGCCCCGTGCGGCAACACCAGGTAGCGGTCCTGAACGTACGGATACGCATGCAGTGAGATCGCGGTCGTCTCGAGCCTGCCGTCGAGCGCCCATTCGTTCAGCGTCTGGATGTCGCGCAATACGTGCTCGAACTCGAAGCAGCGGGTGTCGATCTTGTCCGCTGCGAGCGCCCAGAACATGAACGCGTCGTCGGGATCCGGGCTATGGCCGAGTCGGATGAGCACGCGGGCGAGGCTAACAGGCTCGATCCAAGAGAAGGCGCGCTCGGCTCGCGCTTTGCCCCCCGGCCGGATTGAGCGGCCGCGCCGCGCAGATCGCCGCGGCCTTTCATGCGGGCATCCCATGCGACGCCCTAGACTTGAGAACGGTGGCCGGTCCGGCGCTCACGGAGGCGATCCAGGACTACCTGAAGGCGATCTACAAGCTCCAGGAGGGCGCCGCGCGCGTTTCGGTCACGGCGCTGGCGCGCGAGCAGCGAGTCGCCGCGGGGTCGGCCAGCGAAATGGTCAAGAAGCTCGCCGCGCTCGAGCTCGTCGACCATGCGCCCTACAAGGGCATCCGCCTGACGCCGGCGGGCGAACGGGTCGCGGTCGAGGTAATCCGGCACCATCGGCTGCTCGAGCTCTACCTCGCCGAAACGCTCGGGGTCGACGTCAACGACGTTCACGACGAGGCCGACCGGCTCGAGCACGTCCTCTCAGAGGAACTCGAGACCCGAATCGACCGTGCGCTCGGATTTCCGACTCACGACCCGCACGGGGACCCGATTCCCAACGCCGCGCTCGAGTGGCCGAAATCCCAGGCGGGTTAGTGCCCGAAAAACCAGCGCTCGAGTGGCTTCAACAACTCTTCGCGAGCGAACGGATCGACGTTCGCGGCGCGGCCGTCCTGGGCTGACACGCGTGCGTCGTCGTTGAGCGTCGCGTTCGCACATTCGAGCGCGTCCTCGAGTTCGTAGCCCTCGAAGATGAAGTCGTCGGCACGCGGCTCTTCGCTGCGGCGGTGCTGCGGATTCACCGAGCGACCGACCGCCCAGACCGCGCCCTGCTTCCGCTCGATCCAGATCACGACCCGCTCGGGAACGCCTGCATCATCAACCCCTTCGAGCACACGCTGGGCGAACACCGCGCTCGACTGCCTGCGCTTCACGCCCGAGACCCTAGCGCGACCTCACCGTAGAATCGAATGGTGGTCAGGTTCAGCAGCTTTCTCCGGAATCCGTTCTCCTTCCTCTTCGCGGGCTCGTCGAAGGAGGGGCGGATCGCCGCCTACGTCATCCGCGAGCACGACCGCGGCCGCCGGCTGAACGAGATCCTCAATGACCCCTACATACGCAACCGCGCCACCGAGCGCGAGGTCGCCCGCCTCCTCGAGCGGCCCGAAGTGATCGAGGCGCTGGGCCACGCGACCGTCAGCGAAGCGCAAGAGCGCCTCGTCTAGGAGCGTCTAGCGAAACAGAGTCTGTGCCGTCGGGCTGCGCTGCTCGCACCCTGCCGACGAGCGCCGTTCCGCTAGCCCCTCCTACGAAGTCAGACCGGTTCGCCTTAGACTCAACTCGTGACGACCTCTCACCTGGTGGAGCTCGAGGCGCGCGAGGCCGACTGGCTATTCGCTCCCGATCGAACCATTCGCGGGTTCACCTTCAACGGCGAGGTGCCGGGGCCGGTGATCGAAGCGAACGTCGGCGACACGATCGAAGTGCGGCTGACGAACAACCTTTCTCAAGCGACGACCATCCACTGGCACGGCATTCGTGTTCCAGCCGATATGGACGGGACATCCGAGGTCCAGCGGCCGGTCGAGCCCGGCGAGAGCTTCACCTACCGCTTCGCCGTCCCGGATGCCGGAACCTTCTGGTACCACTCACACCACAACGAGACAGAGCAGATCGAGCGCGGTCTCTACGGCCCCTTGATCGTGCGAGCAGTCGATGAGCCGCGGCTCGATCGCGAGCGAATCCTCGTCGTTGACGACCTGAAGCTCACTTCCGCGGGCGAGCTCGCGCCGTTCGGCGACTCGCATGAGCATCACGCCGGACGCGAGGGCGAGGTCAGGCTGTTGAACGGACGCCAAGAGCCCGAGCTCGAGCTTCGCGGGGGCCAGCTCGAGCGCTGGCGAATGGTGAACGCGGCGAACACGAGGTACGTTCGCCTTTCGATCGGCGGCCGACCGTTCTCGATCATCGGCACCGACGGCGGGCTTCTGCCTGCACCCCGCCAGGCGACAGAGGTGCTGCTGACGCCTGGAGAGCGCGTCGACCTGATCGTCGGCCCGTTCGAAGAGGGTGACCTGATCGAGGTCGAGGGCCTTCCCTACGACCGCGGCCAGGGAGAATCAGAGCGGGAGCGCTTCGCCACTGTCCGCGTCGGCGCCACCGCCTCTTCCCGAGCCGAGCTGCCTGATCTCGCCCGGGAAATCGCGCCGCTAGTCGCCCCCGGGACCGAACCGACGCGAACGATCAGCATGAAGACTCTCATGCACGGGGGACACGATCAGCGTGACGAGCCGGTGCACGTGGGCGAGATACAGGTCTGGGAGCTCGTGAACGACAGTCACGGCGACCACCCGTTCCACCTGCACGGCTTCTTCTTCCAGGTTGTCGAGGTCGACGGGGAGCCTTCGCCCGTGCTGTCGTGGGAGGACACGGTGAACGTGCCGCAGGGCAGCCGGATCAAGATCGCGTGGCTTCCCGACGATCGCCCAGGCTGGTGGATGTACCACTGCCACATCCTGGAGCACCACGCGATGGGGATGATGGCGCACTTCGAAGTCGTGCCCTCAGGCACGGCCTAGGAGGGTTCGACGAAATACAGTCTGTGCCGCCGGGCCGCGCTGCTCGCCCCCCGGCGACGAGCGGTATTCCGCCAAACCCTCCTAGAGCTTCTTCCCCACCTTTTTCTTTCGAGCCTTCTCGAGGGCGACGGCGCCGATCGCGACGTCCCACGCGGCGATCCCGTTCGACTTGAAGAGGACGATGTCGTCGTCGGACTGCCGGCCTTCGAGCTCCCCGCCGACGACCTCCTGCAGCTCGTGCACCTCGAGCCAGTCGAGAACACCGGCGTCGACGGGCTCGATCAGATCGCCGGACTCGAGCCGCGCCTGCTCGCGCGAGTCGCAGCAGACGAACGCCGCGCGCTCGAGGACGACGTTGTCGAGCTCGCGGGCGCGAGGCTCGTTGGCACCGACGGCGCAAACGAGCGCGCCGGGCCGTAGCCATTCGCCGCGAAGAACGGGGTCCTTCGAAGTCGTCACCGTGACGATCACGTCGCAGCCAGCCGGGTCGCGGTGCGACTCGGCCGGCTCGGCGTGGATCTCGTCGCAGAACTCGACAAGGCTCTCCGCCGTGCGGCAGTAGGCGACGACGCGCTCGATCCCGGGCAGCGCCGCCCGAATGCACGCGACCTGGCTGCGCGCCTGCCAGCCGCAGCCGAGCACGCCGAGCGTCGAGGCGCCTTCGCGGGCCAGGTACTTTGCCGCGACGCCGCTCGCCGCGCCGGTTCTGAGCTGCCCGAGCTTGTCCGCCTCGATCACGCCGACGAGCTCCGCCGACTCGGTGTCGAAGAGTACGACCACGAACGGCGTCCCGCTCGGCAGCCAGGCGTACGCCTTCACGCCGGCGAGCCCGAGCTCACGGTCGACGGACGGCATGACCGCGAAGACGCCATCCTCGAGCCGGAGCCGCCGCCGGGGCTGGTTCTCCACCTCGCCTGCGGCGAGCCGCCGAAAGCAACCCTCGACGGCCTCGAGCGCGTCCGCGGGCGTCAGCAGCGAGTCGACGTTGGCTTCCGTCAGATAGAGCGGCAAGCCGAAGAGTCTAGGAGCCGTTCTTCTGAATGAAGCTGATCGCGCCGCTCGTCTCGAGCACAGCCCACTGGACCTCGTCGAGGGAGCCGATCTGCTGCTGACGCATCTCCTCCGTCAACTCCTCGACCGAGATGCGTTCTCGGTGCAGGTTCTTCTCGAGGGGCTTGCCGTCCTCGACGACGACGATCGGCAGCCCGTCCAGCACCGGCCGCAGGAGCGGGACGCGGAAGCTGAGGTACGAGGTCGCGACCTGGAGGACCGCGATCGTCCCGACAACGATCAGGGCGCCGGTGACGGAGTAGTCGTCCTGCGTGAGCCCCTGCTGGATCGAGTCGCCGAGCACGATCAGCAGGATCAGGTCGAAAGGCTGCAGCGAGGAGAGCTCACGCCGTCCGACGATGCGCGTGAGCACGAAGACGAACGCATAGAGGACTACTGATCGGATCGCGAGGTCCATTAGTGCCCCTTCCAGTAATGCCGCCGAGCTTCTGGGTCGCGAGCACCAAGCCAGAGGCCGCACTCGCTCGCGGCCAAGGCTGGCAGCCTTGGCAAGAGGGAGGGTGGACACTGGCGCCGCGTGATCGCGGGCCAGAAGCCGGCATGTATTGCTGGATGGGGCACTATGGGAAGATCGTCACCTTCTGGTGGATCGCGGCCAACTTCGTGTGGCCGTCGTACAGCGTCGCGGAGCGTGAGCGATGACCGACGTTCGTCGGGTTGACCTGGAACTGCATGTAGAGGATGAAGGACTGGTTTTGCGGGATGTGGCCGAGCGTGAACTCGAGCTTCCCGTTATCACTCGCTTCGCCCGTCGGGCTCGGCTCGATCGTGTTGATCGACATGCCCTCGGCCCAGCCGGTGCCGAGCTCCAGGATCGCGTTCTTGAGCTCCTGATGCGCGGTGATGTGAAAGCGGGCCTCCCAGAGGAGGCCGCCGCGCAGCCGAGTCGGAGCGTAGACGCTGAGCGTGGCGGCCCGGACGCTGGCCTTCGAGGTCGCCGGGCGCTGGCCGAAGAGATTGAACAAGGCGAGGACCGGTACCACTGCGACGAGCGCCAGCAGCAGTCGCCGGATCCAAACGTCCCTTTCTCGGCCACGGAGGTCTCGATCGCGCGAGAGGACGATCTCGTCGGGAGCGGCCACCGGGCCGGTTTCGGCGCGGCCCTGGGCGCTCCTTCGCCGCGGGCTTGAAATGCGTGACCCTCCGTTTGCTCACGGCCGCTCGGCTCCTTGAGCCGCGCGTCAGGACGGCCGGGCTGGCAAAACCACCGCGGACTCTCGGGTCGGCATCGCAACCGATGCCTGGGACCCTGAGTGCGCCCGGCATGATTCGAACATGCGACCTCTGCCTCCGCAGGGCAGCGCTCTATCCCCTGAGCTACGGGCGCGCGGGGCCAAGTGTAGCCCGCCCCCGGGGATGAAAGATAGCGGCGTTAAAAGGTGTCCCAAGCCCTACGCCGCCACTTTCAAGCCCACGACCTCGAGGGCCAGAGCAGACGTCAGCTGCTCCGGCCCTTCGGGTCGAGGGGGTTAGCGGCTTGGGTACGGATCGTCGACGCTGTCGCCGCCGCGAATCGTCTCGTACTCGGCTTTGCCGCAAGACGGACACGGCGGCAGGTGCTTGGTCGAGCCAAGCTGAAGCTCGTAGCCGCAGTTTGTGCAGCGATAGGTGCCTGAGGAAACGTCGCTGCCGGCTGCAACTGGGTTGGCCATCACTCCTCCTTTCAACCGAGCTTGCCGATCGCTTTGCTCACCTCTGTGGGCGACTTGAAGCGCTTCTCGGGCAGACGCCTGAGCGTCGCTCGGACGTCCCGGCTTGCGCGCCGGCTTTCTGCTTCGCGCAACAATTGGCGCTTGCCGGCCGGGTAGCCGACGCCTTCGAGGAACGTCTGCACCTCGACCGGAGTCGCGCTGGCCGAGGAGCTGCGGCGGCTCGATTGGCCGCGCCGGCGGCTGACCGCTCGCGCAAGCTGAGACTTGTTCATCTTCGAGCGGCCGTCGATGTCGAGCTTCTTGGCCTGTTCGTACAACTCTTCCTTGGTCGGCTCAGCAGATGTCGTCCGGCGCGAGCGCCGTTGCGACCGCGCCGACGTCCCGTACGCGCGCGTCCCGCCGCGCCGAGGCTTGGCTCTGCTCGCGGCGCGCCTTGGCTGCGCCGGCGTTCGTCGACCCGAGCCTCCAGTCAACTCCTCCATCAGCGAGTGGAAGTAGTTGCCGAGGCCGCTTCGGGAGGGCTCCTCGAGCGGCTGTGCCGCGTCGAACTCAGGCGCGTCCTCAATCTGCTTCCGGTCAGCGCCCACCACAACACGCTTCTTGTCGACTTCAACCTTCTCGACGAGCCCGGCCGGCACGAGCAGCTGTCGGCCAAGCGGCATCGTCACACCGGGATCGACGACTAAATAGCCGCCCCCGGTCGCTTCGATCGCCTGAACGACCTTGCCGATTGCGCCGTCACGGGCGCGGACATCGAAGCCGCGAAGATCGACTCGCGCCAGCGCCTCGTCGCGAAAATTCCACACCTCTGTCATCCCCATCGCAGACCTCCAATCGAAAGAAAACCTTCTTTCGGCTTCCCGATCGCCTCCTGCCTTAACGTCCTTCGGGACCCTTTTCCGCGCAAAGTCCGAGAAACGAAGGTGACCGAAGGGGAGGCGGTCTGTTACGAAGTCTCGAGGAGACGCGCGGTACGGCCGGATGGAAGCGATAGCTCGGCTCCGCCCGGGACTTCGGTTCTCACGTAGGCGAGGGCGCGACCAGGAACTGCGCTCGTCACTCGGCCGACGACCTTGCCCTCGTAGCTGAGCTCGTCATCGAGAGCGGCCGCTTCGGCCTCCAAAACGCGGAGCCTCCGGTTCACGTGACCTCGGTAGTGCAGCCGCGCGATCGGCTCCTGGCCCGGGTAGCAGCCCTTCGTAAAGCTGATGTGCGTCTGATCGAGCCCGGCCTCGGCCGGGAGGACGCGGTCGTCGAGCTCGTGGCCGTAGCGGGGCGTGCCGGCCTCGATGCGCATTCGCTCGAGCTCCGAAGCGGCGAGCGTCGGCTCGACGTCGGCGTCGAGCACCTCTCGCGCCGGCAGCCCGTATTCGTTGTTCGGGATGCCTTCGTCGCCGCCGAAGACGAGCACGGAAGAATGCTCCTCGGGCTCGACGTCGCATTTCGCGGCGAACCGCATCCGGCGCAGCTCGTTCAGCACGGCGTCGCCCAGCTCGGGCTCGGTCAAGAGCAGGAAGTCCTCCGGGCCCCGGCGCCAGATCCGCAGGGTCGCGATCACGCGGGCCTTCGGCGTCAGCAGGAGGGCGTCGGAGGCCTCGCCAACGTCGAGTGCCTCGACGTCGTTCGAGACCATCCGCTGCAGGTAATCCGCAGCGTCGGGCCCGGCCACACGCACGAAGGCGCGCGGCCGCAGCGCAGCGGCGGGCTGGGAAGTCCGAACAACCACCGTCGTTAGTGTAGAAACCGTGTTCCGCTCCAGGGCAGAACAGAAGGTCGCCGACGCCGGCTACGACCCCGCACGGCTGCCGCCCGGCCAGTACCTGACCGATAAATGGCCGGTCCTCAATGCCGGCGACGTGCCGGAGACCGACCTCGCGACCTGGGACTTCAGGGTTTTCGGCGAAGTCGAGAGTCCGCTGACCCTGACGTGGCAGCAGCTGCAAGAGCTGCCGTCGACCGAGACCACGATCGACATCCACTGCGTCACGCGCTGGAGCCGCTTCGACACGAGCTTCCGCGGCGTTCACTGGCGCGACCTGGCCGACGTCGTC
>WNGD01002396.1_pt1 | contig 19568 bp, 13 predicted proteins | sample 5400671 | NCBI WGS metagenome assembly WNGD01 (sample SAMN13153369, study PRJNA577476) | soil metagenome | isolation source: 40 cm soil or saprolite under grassland replicate 2 | place: USA:California | collected 2016-06-15 | reverse complement strand
CAGGGAAAGGTGGATGAAGGTAGCTCGGTTGCAGATTACGACCCCGATGAATTGAAACGAAGCATGACACTGAATGCCAAAGTGCTACCCGTCGAATGGAAAAATACCAAGATCAATTTCATTGATACCCCCGGTTATGCTGACTTCTCCGGAGAAGTCAAGGCAGCACTGCGCATCGCTGATGCAGCTCTCGTCGTCGTAACTGCTGAAAAAGGTGTCGAGGTCGGCACCGAACTTACCTGGCAATATGCTGACGAACGCAACCTCCCACGCATGGTCGTGGTCAACAAGCTGGATCGCGAAAATACTTCCTTTGATAATGCTCTCAAATCCCTGCGCGATCAATTTGGCCTCAAAGTTGTCCCCTTACAAATACCTATTGGCGAACAGTCGGGCTTTCGTGGTGTAGTAGACCTTGTATCGCAGAAGGGGTATACCTTTGAAGGAGGCAACAAAGTTCAGGAAGTGCCTATTCCTGCCGAACTGAAAGAAAGTATCAGCAGCTATCGCGAACAACTTATCGAGTCCGCCGTTGAAAGCGACGATACGATTATGGAGAAGTTCTTAGAGGGCGAAGAACTGAGCGATGAGGAGATTCTCTCGGTCGTTAAACAAGGCACACGTACTGGTCAGTTGATTCCAGTATTGTGCGCGGCGGGCAGCAAAAATATCGGCGTCCAGACGCTATTAGATGCCATCGTCGATTATATGCCCAGTGCTGCCGAGTCAGTACCCGAGGATGTCAAAGCCTTTGACGATAATCTCTCAGTGTTCGTCTTCAAAACAGCTGCCGCTCAAGTAGGCACGATCTCTACCTTCCGCGTGTACAGTGGGACACTCAAACCCGATATGCATGTATATAATGTACAAACGAAGGCTGATGAGCGCATAGGTCAGCTTATCACACAGCGCGGCAAAAACCAGGAGAATGCTACCGAGGTTCCTGCTGGTGATATCGGAGCAGTGGCCAAGCTCTCCAATACGCGCACAGGCGATACGCTCGCCAGTAGCAAAGATAGTACAGATAGCTTGGAGCCGGTCAACTTCCCTGCTCCCTGCTACATCGTCGCTGTCTTCCCCAAGAGCCAAGCTGACCTGGATAAAATGAGCAACGCCCTCTCGCGTGTCGTTGAAGAAGATCGCACTCTGCGTGTGAGTCGTGATCCTGAGACGGCTGAAGTTTTGCTCTCAGGCATGGGCGAATCGCATATCCAGATCGCGGTTGAAGGCATCAAGCGCAAATACGGCGTTGATTTAGAGGTACGCGAACCGCGCGTCTCCTACCGTGAGACCATTCGCAAGAAGGCACGCGCCAATGGGCGTCACAAGCGACAAAGTGGCGGTCATGGACAATTCGGTGATGTGTGGCTGGAGATCGAGCCGTTACCGATGGATAGCGAAGAAACGTTTGTCTTCGAGGATAAGATCGTTGGTGGCGTCGTGCCAGGACAGTTTATCCCAGGCGTTGAAAAGGGTGTACGCGAGTCACTCAAGCGCGGCTTCATTTCTGGCAATCCTATGGTCTATGTCAAAGTGGCCCTGGTAGATGGGAAATATCACCCAGTAGACTCGTCCGCCCAGTCCTTTGAAATTGCCGCCTCGCTCGGTATGCAAGAGGCCGTTCCCCAGGCCAGCCCAACGCTACTGGAACCGGTGATGAACGTGGTCATTACCGTCCCCGAAAGCAATATGGGCGATGTGATGAGCGACATCAACACCAAGCGTGGCCGTGTGATGGGCATGGCTCCGTTGGAGAACGGTATACAACAAATTACGGCTACCGCTCCCCAAGCTGAGATGCTGCGCTATGCGACGGACTTGCGCTCGATCACTCAAGGCCGAGGCTCTTTCACCATGGAATTTGCTCAATACGAGGAAGTTCCAGCCAATATACAGCAAGAGATTGTTGCACAGTATAAGAAGGCCACTGAGGCGAAGAAGTAGTTTGATTGCAGTAAGAGAGCGCATGGTGTAGTGAGCATGATGACCGCTCCCGCAGCAGATGACCGCAAGGGTCATCACTACTATACCGCGGCTCCGCAGGCCGATGCCGTCGTGTATAGTAGTGATGACCCTTGCGGTCATCATGGAGCGGGGGCGGTCATCATGCTTCGCAAAAATCAGATTCTGCCACCTAAGCTTTTGGATTAACAGCATTTAGGGTTGGACAGCACGCTCAATTACTTGGGCAATCTGTTGGGCTACGAGATCACTCTGCCAATAGCTATTGTGCGCCTCACCACCATGCAACAAGGCAACAAGTGTCTGACTAAACGGTTCAGCCACGAGATCGCTCAGCGTCGTTAGGTGAGTGAGGATGTCTTGTATATCGATGTATTGACTCTTTCCATCTACAAGTTTAGGCAAGAGTTTTTCCAAGGGATAGGCGATCGGATCACCCGGATGGAGGAAATTATACCAGGGCAACTTTTTCCCAGACTCTTTAAACAGGCTATCCAGGAGCTTCTCCAGGCGTGGAGTGATGTCGTGTGTAGAGATGATATTACCGTTGGCATCCCTGGCATCTTCCGTACTCTGATTGACATCCATAAGACTAAAGAAACCGATCGGTGATCCCATAGTGGAAATACTACCGAGACGAATACCTTGTCCTGGATTGGGTGACACACCAAACAAGCCACTACGAATAGCTGCGACGCTATCATGACCGGGTGCATCAACCGGGTCCCAACGGGCACTAAACAACATATCGAAGAGGATGATCGTCCCCATACTGTGGGTAACAATGTGCAGACGGTCGTCTTCAGAGCCATGTGCTTGTAATTCTGCTACCGCCTGTCTCTCTAGTGCATCAGCGACGCTGGCACCGCAAGAGCGACTAATGTAGAGAGCACCATCACCGACGAACTGCAGAAGCTGCTGCTCACGAAATTGTAAGAACCAGAGCTTCTGCCAAACCGCCGAGGCTTGATATGTTTTGAGGAGATCTTGCTCTTCATCCTCATTCACATTGCCCCAGTAGAGTGCTATCTTCTTGAGAGCACGACCTTGAGGGTTGTGATAATAGCGTTGAATGAGGTTGAAAAGCGGGTCAGCGTAGCTAGGTTGGGGACGCGCCTCACGTGTATTGACACCATGATTAAAGAGAATATAATCTGTAGCCATTGGTGTTACCTCCTTATTATTCAGGTATAGTTCGATACGTTGGATCAAACATACACTTACTATTACTACGCCTGGCCCTGACGTTTTTAGGGTATGAGTTTTACTTTTTCCTTTTCGTCGATGATTGTGATTTATTATCAGTCCTACTGCCTCCAGACCCTGATGGAGCAGATTTCCTCTTACCCTGTGGCTTCTTGTCTCGCGCTGCAAAAATCTTTGCCTCTTCCTCATGGCCGTGAGTTTCCAGCCATTTTCGTGCACGCTCATGTAAGTCTTGTAGTGAAGGACTGCCCACGATCATCATCCACATCGCGAACTCTGGGTCGGCTGGTTGCCCTGGGCTCCACTGCCTTTCGGCTATAAGAAAACCTTGCACCTGCTTTACATCGAGTGTGCGCAGTACAGCATCTAATCTTTGTCGAAAACTAGCATAATCGGTCATAGACTTACCCATTTTTCTATCTATTGTACTAAATGCTTGACTCTTGTGTACAAAATACGTACAATTCTCTACAGCCTGATAGCTTACTTCCCGTAAGAAAACCAGGACCTACCTGTATGAGGTATCGCTTGCAGAACGAACATATATTTTTCGCTCCATCACTCTCAGAAGTGATGAGACAGCTTCTGAGCTTTCGTCCTACCGGTGTGCTTACTATATGGCGTGCCGAGGGTCAACGTCAAGAAGACGCTCGCATTGCTATTGAGCATGGCTATCCAACCCACGTTTTGCGAGGCTTGCATTGGGAGCATGCCAGTGTAGCCATACTGGCATGGCTCAATAGCTGGGGGACATTGCACTTCTCATTTACGGCAGCGGAGCCACATTTATCTTTACCAGCACCGACCCAGGGGATTCGCCAGGAACAGCCTCCTCTGCCGGAAACGCCACTTCCCTCACCTTCTCCGGATCCGCGTACTCCCGTAAAGCCAACACAGTTGGGTCATGAATCCTCTCCGACAAAGAGGCAGGCACGCCCTATGCATATGCAACAGAACCTATCTGTACAGGAAAATCTTGAGCGAACCTATGAGCTGCCAGCCACTCGAATAATATATCAGCAAGAAAAGCAGAGTAATAGCAGAGCCGCCAGTACTCCACGATCTTCTACGGCCCATGAAAAGGTTATTCCATTGCTTACTGTGATGGGAAAAGACTATCCTTCTGCTAACCTTCCACGCTACGAGCGCATCATCTTTCTACTGATTAATGGACGGCGCACAGTGAGCGACCTGACACAACTGACTAAACGCTCTGTAGAAGAGGTATATTCTATCCTCTATCGCTTGCAGGGCCTACAACTCATCACGTTGAAGCGCGTGTAATTGTATACAATTAATTCAGCATGCTGCGATCATCGTCTTTGGGCTGAGAGAGCATCTGGCGCATAAAAGGCACCTCACGCCGGAGAATAGTGATCTCCTCCTGCAAACGCTGGGTAGTCGAGGTTAGCTCTAGCCAATGCTGCTTTTGCTCATCCTGAATGTCCAGAAAATAGGCTATAAAGTGCGAGAGTGCTTCTGGTGGATTGGGCAGGTATGAACTAATATTGTGCTCTGTTTCATTCGCCGCTTTGAGCAGCATTTCCAAGTAGGTGCTGAAGAGGCTTTGTGCTTGTTTAGCGGAAGCCATCAGGGCATCGGCAGGTTCGGCCATGTCTTCAAAGGTCTCAACGATGCCAGAAAGATACGGTTTCTGGCGATGCTGGCTGAGAATACGGAAACGCTGCAAGCCTACAGCCATAAGTAGAAAACGGCCATCTTCCAGGCGATTGAGATCGCGTATCTCCGCCATTGTGCCAACGGGATAAGGTTCTTCTTGCAAGGGCTGGCTGTCCGGTTTTACCAGTACAATGCCAAAGGGCCGCTCCTGTTCCTGGCAATCGGCAATCATCTGACGATAGCGTGGTTCAAAGATATGCAGTGGCAGTACCATACCCGGAAAGAGGACAAGATTCAACGGGAACAACGGTAGTTCAATCGCTTTAGCAGACATAGATCATTCCTCCTTTGGCAAGAAACCACCACCGCCAGGGGTATATATACAGAGGACATCACCTACGTGAACATCAAATGTAACTTTGCCCGGAAGCTCAGTAGTCGTTCCATCGTGCTCCAATATGTTGACTCCGACTGACCCTGGCTTCCCTCCATGTAGCCCATATGGTACACATTTGCGACGATCGGTAAGTAAGGTAACCGTCGCTGGGGCCAGAAACGTGAGTTCACGACAGAGACCATCGCCTCCACGATACCGCCCTGGGCCACCAGAGCCATGGCGCAAGGCATAGCGGCGCACACGTACAGGAAGTTCCATCTCCAGAGCTTCTACCGGTGTATTACGAGTATTGCTCATGTGTACATGCACGCCAGAAAGGCCATCAGCACCAGGACGTGCCCCCATGCCTCCACCCATCGTTTCATAATAGGCAAAAACCTTCCCACTTTCGGCAAGCGTACCACCAAAGGTCAGATTATTCATTGTACCTTGCGAGGCTGCAGGTATCTTCTGCGGTGCGAGTTGGGCCAAGGCACCGAAGAGGGCATCGACCACGCGCTGTGAGGTCTCCACATTGCCAGCCGCCACTGCCGCAGGTGGGCTCGGATTGAGTAGCGTCCTTTGAGGTATAGAGACGGTCACAGGTTCCATACAGCCCTGGTTGACCGGCACATGTTCACCGATCAGGCAACGTACCACGTAGAAAACAGCCGAGCGCGTGACCGCCTCAACGGCGTTGACACATCCCGCACTCTGTGGCGCACTGCCGCTAAAATCTACGCTCATGCGACCATCTTGTATATGTATACGCACAGTTATTGGTAAAGATTCGACGCCCCAGCCATCATCATCCAGGTAATCAGTATATACTACTTCCTTAGAAGGTAACTGGGCCAGAGCAACCGTGGTCAGTCGGGCGGAATAGGCGAAGAGGGCATCAATATGGGCCTGCACCGTGCGTGAGCCGTAACGAGCAATAATTTCGTGGAGGCGACGCTCACCGACACGAGCCGCTGCCATCTGCGCATCCATATCGCCACGTCGCTCCCACGGAGTACGCACATTGCGGTAAAACAGTTCGAGCAAGTCTTCGTTAACGACACCGCGCTTTGCCAGCTTGAGAGGGGGAATAATCACCCCTTCCTGGTACAATTCACGTGACATGGGCATAGAGCCAGGAGACATGCCGCCAATGTCGGCATGATGGGCCCGGCTGGCGACGAAGCCGAAAAGCTGACCGGTCTGCCCATCGGGATCATCGACAATAAAGACTGGAGCAATCATGGTAATATCAGGCAAATGGGTACCGCCCAGATACGGATCATTTAACACAACGATGTCACCTGGCTCAAAACTGTCAAAGCGTGCAATAGCGGCCTGCACAGAGGCAGGCATGGCTCCCAGATGAACGGGTATATGTTCAGCCTGGGCAATCAAGCGGCCTTGAGCATCGAAGCAGGCACAGGAGTAGTCTTTGCGCTCTTTGATGTTCGGCGAGTAGGCTGTACGTCCCAAGGTGACGCCCATCTCCTCGGCAGCCGAGGCTAGTAAGTGCTTGAATATTTCGAGAGAAACGGGATCGGCTATTTCATGTATACTGGGCGTAGAGTTGGTAGTAGCATTAGATGCAGCAGAGGACGCAATAAATTGGTGAGCACGGCGTGCGGCCCCCACATTAGCGGTCAATTTGGCTTCGAGGTTGCCCCAGGCATCGACGGTACCTCCCCAGTTCGCAGGGAGCAGAAAGGTGCTGTCGCTCTGCACGATGAGAGCAGGGCCAACCATGGAATTGCCGTGTCGTAATTGGGTACGGTCATATATCCTGGCTTGCTGCTCCCCCACAGCAAAGGTCATGAGCCGCGTGCCAGTACAGGCGTGTTCTGCTGAAGGACCATCAAAGGGAGTGGTGGGTAGCTCCGGTTGAGCCGGCTGAGTGAGGGCTTTGACGCGCACGGCAACGATCTGCACAGGCTGATCAGGATGGCTATGTCCAAAGCGTTGCAGGTGCAATTCATGAAAACGCGTCAACGTATCCGCAACATTACCTGCATCGGGAGTGGTCAGTTCATAGGCCTGACCGACATAGCGCAAATCATAAAAACGATTGAGTACAACAGCAGGGCGGGTCTGCGTTGTCAGAACATGCAGTTCGTTCTGCATATCGGCGGTGGCGCGTGCCTCCAGTGGGACAAACACACTTTCCATGGCGTCGGTATGCGCGGCCTGAGCATCCTGCATGACGGTCTGCACATAGTCTTTGACGATGGGAGCCAGCACCATACCGAGGGCTGAGAGGACACCAGGATAGCGCGGAATGAAGACGCTCGGAATGCGCAGAGCCTCTGCCAATTCACAGGCATGCAATGGACCAGCACCACCAAAGGGGAAGAGCGTGAAGCGACGCGGATCATAGCCCTGTTCAAGCGAAACGCTACGCAAGGCCCGTTCCATATTGGCATTGACCACACGAATAATACCCAGTGCGGCCTCTTCTGTACTGACGCCCATGCGTTGTGCCAGCTCAACCATACGCACGTGAGCGCGTTCAGGGTAGAGAGTAAAGTTTCCTCCCAGAAAGTGAGCGGGATCGATCCGTCCCAAAATGAGATTGGCATCGGTGACGGTGAGCAGGTCACCCAGGCCGTAGCATGCAGGGCCTGGTACGGCACCGGCAGAGGCGGGGCCAACTGTGAGAGCGTTCCCTTCATCTAGATGGACAATCGAGCCACCACCGGCACCGACGGTATGAATGGCCACGGTGGGAATGGCTACAGGACAGCCAGCTACAACGGCTTCGCTCGTCTCTGGAATAACGCCGGGGCAGAGAGCAACATCAGTTGAGGTGCCACCCATATCCAGCGTGATGATAGGGTTCTTTCCCGCCAGGTGAGCCACATGAAAGGCTCCGATAACCCCACCTGCCGGGCCGCTCAGCGCAGTACGTACTGGCTCATGTGCCGCAGTACTGGCAGAGATACTGCCACCAGATGATTGCATGATACGCAGAGGACCATCAATGCGCTTTTGGAGATTGTTTAGATAGCGAGCCATGAGAGGCTGGACATAGGCATTGACACAGACCGTGCTGGTGCGTTCGTATTCACGAAATTGTGGAAGTAACTCACTGGAAAGGGTGAGGTAGATATGCGGAAAGCGTTCGCGTAACAGTTCTGCCAGTGCCTGTTCATGCACCGGATTGCGGTAAGCGTAGAGCAGTGAGATGGCGATACTCTCAGGCTCACAGTTTGCCAGTTTGTGTAACAGAGCCTCATAATCTTGAGAAGTGGGAGCATGCAGGATTGTTCCTTGATAATCCAGGCGTTCAGGAAGCTCTACACGCCGCTCACGAGGAATGATGACCGGTGGACGTTGCTGCAGCAGGTCGTAGAGAGCGGGGCGATTCTGCCGACCTATCTCTAAAACATCGGCAAAGCCTTCTGTGGCTATCAAAGCGGCACGCGCACCTTTACGCTCTAGAAGCGCGTTAGTAGCAACGGTAGAACCATGTACGATAACATTTTCAGGCGCAACCTGCACACCGGCTATACAGGATAATAGTCCCTGAGCCGGATCATGCGGGGTGCTTGGCACTTTATGGACATGGAGGTGCCCTACCTCAAGTGAGGAATCTTGTGGTGCAATAAACGAGACGATATCAGTAAAGGTACCACCAATATCGACGCCGATGATGCCTGAGCGTGATGGGTTGTACTGATCCTGCATATGTTCTTTCTTGGTTGGAATACACTGTACAATTCATACAGGGATAGCTTAGCGAAAATATGCTGGTGTTGGCAAGTGGGCTTTCAGCTTCTATCTTATTCTATATCAGGCATATCTGCATGCACAGCACGGACCCCAGGAAGCTGATGAAGTTCACCTATGATATGAGGCAGAGCTGTAGCATTTGTAATATGGCAGGCTACTTCGATGGTATGCACTTCCTGGTCTGTACGTATTTTTAATGCACCCACGGTAATACCAGAACGTACGCAGATATCATACACTTGATCAAGCAGTGAACTAGCCGTCGCAGTAGTTTCTATACTCAAGTGATGAACGTGTTTTAGACGGGGAAGTAATAAACGCTGCTCTACAAGACCTAAGAAGAACAGTATAAGAAGGGCAAGGACAGTTACGCTTACGGCTTCGACCAGCAATCCGGCTCCGCAAGCCATACCAATAGCAGCTACTACCCAGATAGCGGCAGCAGTGGTGAGTCCTTTGACCTTGTCCGAATTGCGTCCGACGACAATTGAGCCGCCACCTAGAAAACCGATGCCCGCGACAACATAGGAAGCAATACGAGTTGGGTCAACTTGAATATGTAGCGTACTGAGCAGGCTCGCAAAGCCATAAGCTGAGATAATGGTAAAGAGAGCAGAACCAAGGGAAACCAGGGCATTGGTACGCATACCAGCCGGATGTTCAGTGCTTTCGCGCTCTAAACCTACCAATGCTCCCAGCACTAATGCCAGGACTAAGCGCAACAGTATCAAGGGGAACGAGATCATAGACATCTATCCTTAACCTGGATTGTCACTACTCAGGTATTTGACTACTCGCCGCTTACGGCTCGCAAAGGTTTAGGTGTGGGAAACCGTGCAGCCGCGGCTTCCCACACCTAAACCTTTTGACGATATGCTGTTCTCTTGAAAAGAGTATAGCATATCTCTCAGGATAGGTTCCAATTATTCACCCATGTCTCTATCCAGCAAGCAGTTACCTGATAATAACGTGCCAGATGCGCTCAGCAATCTAGCAGAATTGTCTCGCCTCCACGCTCAGCAGAGCGTTTGGCAGCTTCCATGACGGCAATATTGCGACGGGATTCTTCCGCGGGAACGGCTAAGGACTCTCCAGAATGGAGGTGATTCGCCAGGTTGCGATGGAAGGCGTATAGAGGAGCCTCGGGTAACATAAGTTGCTGTTCGTGGATGGCACCGCCGATTTCACGAGTGAAGACGTGCAAGTGTGGTAAAGCCTCGGAGAGGGCCAGCCGCTCTTCGATAAGATCGCCTGACCAGCGACGACTCTTGACAAATTCTTGCCGCCAGTGACCGACGATAGCTCCACGCTCACCAAGAATATACCATTTGGGCTTGACTGCCGCTGCAATATCCGAATGAGTAAATTCGGCCTCTTGTCCATTGGCGAAACGCAGGTAGACGCTGGAATGGTCGGCGTTGGTGACATCGTGCCAAACACGCTTATGTTCAACGCCACGCACACTTATGATGGGATCGGGAATGAGCTGAAGTATCCAGTCAAGGTAGTGCGAACCCCAGTCGGAGAAAACACCACCAGAAAGGGGCTGGTGCGAATGCCAGTAATCGCAGGGATGAGCATACCCACCGATAAAGGTTTCTATATGGAACACGGGACCGATAGTGTTCTGTTGAAGAACCCGCTGAATAGCAAGGTAGTCGGGGTCCCACCGACGACACTGGTAGACGGTTAAGGCTTTGTGCTGTTCCTGGGCAAGGGCGATCATTGCGTCGGCTTCGGCAGTGGTTAAACAAAAAGGTTTTTCGGAGACGACGTGTTTGCCTGCGCGTAACATCTGCACAGAAATAGAGGCATGCGTGCTGGGTGGAGTTGAAACGATCACCAGATCGACGTCGGGATCGGCAGCTATTTGCTCAAGGTCTGTGCAGGTACGAATGCCTGGAAATGCTTGTCGGGCCAGAGCTAGACGGGATTCGTTGTGATCGCAGACAAGGGTGTATTCCAAGCCAGGAACATTGCTGATGGCCGTGCCGTGTTCAAGGCCAATAGCTCCATAGCCAATCATGGCAATATGTGCCGGATGTTCTGTGGTATCAACTCCTGAAGCATAGCGGACAGCACGGGCGATCACTTGCTGGAAGACCAGATGATGTTGCGTTTCTTCTGTGCTGCCTAATGTGGTGCAAAAGACGCGACCACGACCATAATGACGAGCGTAGGCCAGGGTACGTAAGGTATAGCGCCAGGAGGTACGCCACAAAATATCGGCATCGACAGGAACGTTGTCCAGCAGATAGACGGCTTCTAGCACGGCAAAAGAGGCATCGACACGGCGGGTAATATAGTGGTCAGCATCGGTGACGCGAGCGATAATCTCAGTACGTGGTGTGCAGGTGCCGTGAACATTTCCCAGTACCTCGCCCAACAAAGGGTATTCGTGATAGGCTTCGACAGCATTGCCAAAGCAGACCAGACCACCACCGCGTTCAACAAAGGTACATAATGCCTCTTCTTGTTCGGGACTGAGTGCCCCCTGCTCTCCATCGAGGACAACAACCAGTTCCGGTGTGAGGTGCTCAAAGGTATGGGGAGTAGTGACAACTGCCGTGTCCGTAATTGCAATCATGAACGGTAAAACTCCTTCTGGACGTGATCGATCACGCCCCAACAGATAGATACTTCGCATTCGCTATATTGCTCATCTGACCAAAGTTCATCATCGTATCCCTACCTTAGCTACGTTGGTCATGATAATGTGGATGATCATGAGAATGATCGGGCCAGTGACGATGATCATGAGAATGCATGGTACCTGCTGGTGGCAACTCTTCTGGGCGATGGGTATGCTCTCCATTTACGTGATATGGATGATCATGTCCAAACCACAAGTTTTTAGGGTTGTAATTGGCAACCAGCAGACTTTCGCCATGATGCCAGCGATCACGGAAGATATCATAATTCTTCTTGCTTTTGGTGGCCTGCTCATCTTCGCTCAGACTATACCACTCACGATGTGGATGCTTCTCAAGACATTCAGCCAATTGGGGTATGGCAACCACACGGTAACCAGCAGCCTTGAAGAAGAAGCTACAGTAAATATCCATCAAACGATAAAAACGGAATTTTTCGTCAATCCAGCTGACTTCTGAAAGCAGTTCGCGGCGGAAGGCCATTAAGTAACCTTCGATGGCATCGACATCAGGACCGGCTGCTTCCTGGAACTCGCGGAGATCATCAGTCACCAGACCATAGGGGCCGACAACGCCGATATGAGTATCAGATAGTGGCTGCGATAGCTGTTCCCAGATGTCGCCGGTGACCTCAATTGAGGTGTCCATGAGAGCAACCAGATGACCCCGGCTGGCACGCATGGTGGCATTGCGACCAGCGGCAAACCCCATGTTGTGGTCGGCGAAGAGGACTTGTAGATTCATATGCTGTCCATGCTCTCCTGTCAGATCGTCGTTACGGGCCAGTTGTTGTAGATATAACAGGGTGTCGTCGGTTGAACCGTTGTCGATGATCACCAGTTCGATAGAACGATTCCCTGTATAGCGGCAAATGCTGCGTATACAGCGTTCCAGGTCTTCCCGACTGTTGTGAGCGAGCAAATTAACCGAAAATTCAAAGAGGTCAGAGGCTTTTCTGTTATCAGGTACATCGGTCGAGCTGGAAATGACGGTGAACTCGTCCTCCGGGCGGCGTGGGAGGACAAGCGTGCCAGCAGAGGTATCTTTGAGTGCATAACCGGCTGAACTGAGTTCCTGGCGGATGGAGTCGGCGTGCGGGTAATCGTGGTGGCTGCGTAGTACTGTGCGTTCACGTACTTGAGTGGCAACGGGAGCGGGTACAGCAGCGAGATAGAACTGCGGGTCTGTTTTCTGCCGTGAACGATCACTTTGCAGGTAGCTTTGCAGGTCAAAGCCGAGGATACGATCAGAGTCGAGCAAGAGGCGTACTTTGGTAGTGGGATCATATGCATCTGAGCGCAACATATCCCACACAACGGCCATAGCGCGAGGCATGTTCAGGTCATTCTCGACCTCAGCCAGGAATCTCTCCTGATAAGGATGATTCACAAGTGGTTCGCCGGAGAGGGCAAGGGACTGATCTGAGCGGATGAATAACTCATAGGCGCGGCTCTGTAGGCGTTCTAGCGATGTCTGGGCAGCTTGCAAGGCACGGAAGGTAAAGTTGAGGCGACTGCGATAGAGCGCAGTAGTGTAGAAATAGCGCAGGGACATGGGATCGAAGCCGCGAGCCTCGATCTCGGAGCAGGTGTAGGCGTTACCGGTCGATTTAGCCATTTTCTGTCCATCGGCCAGCAGGTGTTGAGCGTGTACCCAGTAGTTGACAAATTGCTGGCCGGTATAGCCTTCGCTCTGGGCAATTTCATCTTCATGGTGAGGGAAGATGTTATCGACCCCGCCAGTGTGCAGGTCGAAATGCTCACCGAGATATTTGATGGACATGGCACTACACTCGATGTGCCAGCCGGGGAAACCACGCCCCCACGGGCTATCCCATGCCATTTCGCGTCCATGTTCGGCAGGTTTCCACAGGGGAAAGTCTTCTGGATTATGGCGGTCGGCATCAACGCCTTCACGCACACCTGCTAGCATGTTTTCCAGTTGGTTGCCGGAGAGTTTGCCGTAGTCAGGAAAGCGTTTGATGTCGTAATAAATGTAGCCATTCACTTCATAGGCAATGCCTTTTTCTAGCAGCCCCGCAATGATGGTGATCATTTCAGGAATATGCTGAGTGGCACGGGGAAAGATATGGGCGGGCAGTATATTGAGTTTAGCTTCATCCTCGTGAAAGGCATCGGTATAGAACTGGGCAATCTGTACTGATGTTTTGCCCTCTTTACGAGCCTGGGCCAGCATTTTATCTTCGCCGCGATCGACCATTTCCTGGCGCATATGGCCAACATCGGTAATATTTTTAACGTGCAGGACCTCGAAACCACGATACGCAAAGGTTCGGCGGAGCCAGTCGGCCATGATAAAAGTGCGCAAGTTGCCAATATGAATATAACGGTAGACCGTGGGGCCGCACGAATACATTTTGATTTTGCCATCTTCTATAGGAACTATCTCTTCAATATGTCGGGTGAGGGTATTATAGATTCTCATGGTAACGTGCGTAACCTTTCCAGGGAGCTCGTCAGCGTGACCGTGACATGTCTGAACAAGTATTCAATTATACGCTTATATGGTACGAGCGAAAGATCGTCTCTGTCAAGCAAGATACGCTGAAAAAGTGTATATGGTTCAGTAATATAACTAAGCACCACCGTATGATGCCCACCCCACATGATGCCCGCAAGGGGCAATCCATTTCAAAGAAGACGTTTTGCCAGTCAAACCAAGCCGCTTCATCAGTGTCATCCTGAGCGCAGCGAAGGATCTCTCTGGCCGCAGAGAGATCCTTCGCTGCGCTCAGGATGACAGCCGTGCTGAAGTTCACGCCTATGGGGCATCACTACTATATACGTCTTTCGTGCGCTCGACATATTACAGTTTAGTTGACAGGCTGTATTGCACATCCTATATTCTAAATAACTCGCGTTTACGCTGATAAAGAATGACCTGCTATCCAATCTATATCAATTGTTGCGAATAGGAGTTAAGCAGGTTCTTTGTAGAAGGAAAGACGTATGCCAATAGAAATTAAGGTAGCTCCACCAGGGATCACTATTAGCCAGGGACGGACTTTCATGGTGACTGATGCAAATGGGGCGATCAATAGTGAGACAGAGCAGGGTGTTTATGCTATTGATACGCGCTTTATCAATTACTATCACCTGTACATCAATCATCAACCCTGGCAGCTTATTGACTCCAGTCAGTTGAGTTTTTATGCTTCGCGTTTTCACCTGACCAACCCTCCATTGGAAACTGAGTTTGGTGGTATACCGGGCAATTCGATCAGTCTCACGGTGAATCGTGCTGTAGGGAGAGGTATTCATGAGGATCTTGATATCGTCAACTATACGGGGAAGAAGATTCGCTTTATGCTGGAACTGGTCATGCGTTCGGATTTTGCCGATATCTTTGAGGTAAAAGCGCATAAGATTATTCTGCGGGGCTGGATACAAACGAGATGGAACGAGCAGGAGACCAAGCTGCGTACATCCTACACCGATAAGGATTTTCACCGCGCCCTCATCTATCAAATTGCGAATAATCAGGCGGCGATGCCGGTTGGTTACGCCAATGGATGTATATTCTTTGATATTGAACTCGAGGCGGGCCAGAAGTGGCATACCTGTGGTGAAATTAGCCTGGAACATGGGCAGCATATACGTCGGCCAGTGTATACACCGTGTGGTCGTATGGGTACGCCGTCGGAAGGAGCAACTCCCCCCCCAGGAGAAGAACCACTCAGTGACTTTGACGAGCGGCAAGCACGCTGGCAGGCCCGCTGTACGGATGTGGAGACGCCCAATGAGCATGTGTATCGTATGTACCGGCAAGCGGTGGAGGATATGGGCGCACTGCGCATTTACGATCTGGATGTATCGGACGAGGCATGGGTGCCTGCTGCTGGTGTGCCATGGTTTGTGACGCTCTTCGGGCGTGATAGTCTGATTGTCTCGCTACAAAACATGTCTGTCTCACCAGGGTTTGCCCGTGGAGCGTTGAAACGCTTAGCCGATTATCAGGCCTCCGAGCGCGATGACTGGCGGGATGCTCAGCCAGGCAAGATTCTTCATGAAATACGCTTTGGTGAGTTGGCGCATTTTCATGCCATCCCGCATACACCCTATTATGGTACGGCAGATGCCACGCCCCTGTACCTGATCGTACTCTCTGAAGCCTATCGCTGGACAGGGGACGATCACTTGTTCAAGGAATATCGTAGAGTGGCGGAGGCATGCCTGCACTGGATTGATATCTATGGAGACCTGGATGGAGACGGCTTTCAGGAATATAAGACGTTTTCTTCGTTGAAATACGAAAATGTCGGATGGAAAGATTCGGGAGATGCCGTAGTGTACGCCGATGGCTCACAGGTGAAACAGCCGAAGGGATTGTGCGAGCTACAGGGCTATGTCTATGATGCCAAGATACGCATGGCTGAGATGTTTGAAGTGCTAGGTGATCACACACGGGCACAAAAGCTGCTGGAAGAGGCTGCCACCTTAAAGCAACGCTTTAACGAGGTCTTCTGGATGGAAGATGAAGGCTGCTTCGCTTTTGGACTTGACCCCAATAAAAAGCAGATTACGTCCGTTTCATCGAACGCAGGACACAGCCTATGGAGCGGAATTGCCGACCCGGACAAGGCGGCACGTACCGCCAGGAGACTTTTACAGCCGGACATGTGGAGCGGCTGGGGTATTCGCACGCTCTCCAGCAAGAATCCGGCCTATAATCCCTTTTCGTACCACCTTGGCTCGGTCTGGCCACATGACAACGGCATTATCGCTGCCGGTTGCAAACGCTATGGGCTGATCAATGAGGCCAATAAGGTGATTCGGGGTGTCTTCGATGCGGCACGACGCTTTGATGCATATCGCTTGCCGGAGATTTACGCCGGTTTGAGACGCGAGGGGAAGAGGACAGATTTTCCTTCACTCTATCCCGGTGGGGCAAATATACCGCAGGCATGGGCTTCAGGAAGCATTTTCCAGATGTTACAGGCAATCTTTGGTTTGCGTGCCGATGCCCCACATGGACGCCTCTATGTACACCCGACGCTGCCTACATGGCTTCCTACAATCGAACTGCGCCACCTGCGTGTCGGTGCCAGTTCGATTGATTTACGCTTCTGGCGCGAAGGCGAGCAGTCACGTTGGGAAGTATGCAATATAACGGAAGCAGTCGATCATCCAACAACTCGTACGCCACACACGCATCCTCCAATTGAGGTTCTGGATGATCCTGATGCGGTTACCACCCAGTAATAAGGGGAACAGGGCAGAGGCTAGCTCTGCCCCTACGGCTGCATGGACACCGTTTCGCTTGTCCTGGACATGTACTGACGGTGAGCGCAGCAAGCCGTATGTCGCTGTAGGGGCAGAGCTAGCCTCTGTCCTCTCTTGGTTATTATTGCGTCATCTCTCTCACGATTTGTTGTACATGGGCACCATTAGCTCGGCCTTTGGTTTCTTTGGCAGCGAGGGGCATGACACGCCGGAACTCTTTGCCGTTCTCCTCAATCAGTTTGGCAACGATGGAGCGTAACTCATCATCGCTGAGTTGTGATCCCTTGAGATAGAACTGGAGAATGTCCAGTTCCCGCTGCTCTTTGTCGACCAGATCGGTACGGCCCCCCTGTTCGTAGAGGGGAATGGCCTGCTGGCGTTTTTTGACTTCTTGCTCCAATGTTTTCAAGCAGTCAGCTTCAGTCAGGGGTTGACCATACTCAGGGTTTTTGCGGTCGGTGCGTGCTACTTCAAGGTTGTGAATAGCTCCGAGGGCCATGCGCAGGGTGTCCAGCCGCAGTTGGTCGCGTGCGCGTTGGGCGTCCTGAATGTCTTTGCGGAGTTTTTGCTCTATGGGAAATTCCTGTCGTGATGCAGCCATGCTTAATTCTCCTTAGATGAGACATATCGTTTGCTATATGTCAAGTATATCACATTATGGAGGAAAAAGCATCAAGCTAAGTCTGATGAATTTGGCATGATACGGATGTAGCGACGAACGGCAATTGGGCCGGGTACTAGCCATACACGCACTCCCATAAAAGCTGGATACCCAGATACAGCAAGGATAAGCTTACAGTACCTGGGTATCATTAAGTTTACCAGTTTGTATCTATTGCATTTTTGACACTCAAAACAAATCCTGACAGAAGGTGTCATATATAGTGTGGTAGAATATCTGTACTATGAATAAATTGTAGAGCTTTTAGAAGACAGAACACGGTTTAGAGAACTACCGGAGGTGTTTGTTTGGCTAAGAGAGAGTTTACGGTGGCGAATGAATATGTCTATGATCAGCGAGGGCCGCTACGCTGGATTATCTCACATGTGTTGCGCTATAAGCGCTTTATTGCCAGTTTTATGCTAGCATCGATTGTGACCAATACCCTGTATGCGACGGTGCCAACATTGACGGGGACAGCCTTCAATGTAGTTGTACAAGGTCAAACTGCACGGAGCCAGCTAGTCGGAATTGCACTGACCATTTTGGGAATTGTAGTGTGCGGAGGGGCAGTGGATGTAGTAGCACGTTTTTCAAGTGAGATTTTGGCCAAGCATCTGGCAGCGGATGCAAGGGATGAACTGTATGTGAGTTTGCTGGGGAAAAGCCAGACATTTCATAATCGACAGCGTGTAGGCGACATCATGGCGCGGGCGGCAAACGATATGGATCAGTTGAGCAATATGATTTCGCCGGGGTGCGATCTGATCTTCGATTCGTTTAGCAGCCTGACGATTACACTGATCTTTATTGGCGTGCTGAAATGGCAGTTGCTACTCGCGCCCTTACTGTATACGGTTGTCTTTTTGCTTGCTTTGCGGCGATATTCGCGTAAGCTCCAGCCGATATCTGATCGGATGCGCGAGCAGTTTGGCAAGATGAATACCGTGTTGACAGAGACGGTGACAGGCATCGAGGTGGTGAAATCAACGGCTCAGGAGGCACAGGAACAGCGCAAGTTTGAGGTGAATGCGCGGCTGTATCGTGATTACTTTGTGCAGAATGGGATGGTACAGGCACGTTACATACCCTCGCTACTGCTGGTGGGAGCGTTGGTAGGTGGCTTCTTGCATGGGTTGTACCTCGTGACACATGGGCAGTTTACGATAGGTGGACTGGTGGCCTATATGGGTCTGATGGTCATTTTGCGCTTTCCTACTTTTATGTCAACCTGGACATTTAATCTGGTGCAGTTGGGGATAGCAGGCGCAGAACGTATTCTATCCATTCTCAAAGAAGAGACGGAGCTCGATGAGAATGAGGGCGGCTATAGTGCGGAGATACAGGGAGAGATTGTCTTTGAGCATGTAACGTTCAGCTATAATGATACGCCGGTCCTCAAGGATGTCACCTTCCGGGCAGAGCCGGGACAGACGATTGCCATTGTGGGACAAACCGGTGCCGGCAAGAGTACACTGACGAAATTGGTGAACCGCATTTACGATGTGGATGAGGGGCGCATTCTGATCGATGGAGTAGATGTGCGCGAATGGAACCTGGATGCTTTACGCTCACAGGTCTCGACGATTGAGCAGGACATCTTCCTCTTTTCACGTTCAATTACAGAGAATATTGCCTATGGGCTGGGACAGAAGGCCACGACAGAGGCAATTGAGCAAGCGGCACATGATGCACAGGCACATGAGTTCATCCTGGACTTCAAGGATGGTTATGATACGGTAATTGGTGAACGCGGGGTGACGTTGTCAGGCGGACAACGCCAGCGTATTGCCATTGCACGCGCTCTGTTAACCGATCCCCACATTCTGATCATGGATGATTCGACGAGTGCCATTGATAGCGCGACAGAGGACGAGATTCAGAGGGCCATGCGGCGCGTATTGGAGGGCCGCACGACGTTGCTGATTACCCATCGCCTGTCGCAGATACGCTGGGCAGACAAGATTCTGGTGTTGAAGCAGGGTGAGTTAGTGGATGTGGGTACACATGAGGAGTTGTTGCGACAGTGTGAGCTGTATCGCCGCATCTTCTTGCACTACAATTATGAACCTGCGGTTACGACAACGTCGGTAGGTGGTGAATAGTTGAGCCGAAGGAAC
>WNGD01002517.1_pt1 | contig 19571 bp, 14 predicted proteins | sample 5400671 | NCBI WGS metagenome assembly WNGD01 (sample SAMN13153369, study PRJNA577476) | soil metagenome | isolation source: 40 cm soil or saprolite under grassland replicate 2 | place: USA:California | collected 2016-06-15 | reverse complement strand
CCAAGGAGTTCGTCGAGCGCGGCGAGACCGGCCGCACCCTCGACCGGCCAGAGTTCCAGCGCATGCTCGCCCTGATGCGGGATAACCCACCCGACTACCTCATCGTCCACAAGCTCGACCGCTGGGCGCGCAACCGCGAAGACGACATCCTGCTGAACATCAAGATCCGCGCCACCGGCGCCCGGCTGGTGTCGGCCACCGAGAACATCGACGAGACCCCCAGCGGCCGGATGCTGCACGGCATCCTCTCGGCCATGAACGAGTACTACTCGGCCAACCTCGCCACCGAGGTCATCAAGGGGATGGGCCAAAAGGCCGCGCAAGGCGGCACCCCCGGCCGGGCGCCTATCGGCTACCTCAACGGCGAGGAACGCTTGCCCGATGGCCGGGTCGTGCGCACCGTGCTCCTCGACCCTGAGCGCGCCCGGTTCATTGGGCTGGCCTTCGAGTTGTACGCGACCGGCGACTACGGCCTGTACGCCCTGATCGACGAGCGAAGCCCGTGAGCCTCACACAGCTCAGCCGCATCCTCAGGAACCCTTACTACGTGGGCGACGTCAGCTTCCGTGGTGTGGTCTATGCCGGGCGTCACCAAGCCCTTGTCTCCCGCCAGCAGTTCGACCGTGTGCAAGAGGTTCTCGCCGCCCATCACAAGGCGGGGGAGAAGGAGTGGATTCACTCCCACTACCTCAAGGGCACCGTCTACTGCGGGCGGTGCGGCTCGCGGCTGTGCCTGACGCTCGCCAAGGGCGCCTACCTCTACTTCTTCTGCCTCGGCCGCCACAAAGGCAACGGCTGCGACCTCCAATACCTCGCCGCCGAGGTCGTCGAAGACAAGGTCGCGGAGCTGTACAGCACGCCGCAGGTGCCGGCCGAGGAGCTTGCGGCCATCCGGGACGACCTCCTCGCCTATCTCAACAGGGAGACGAGCCAGCGTGAACGCGAGGCCGCTCGCCAACGCCGCCGGCTCTCTCAGCTCGAAGACGAACGCCGCAAGCTGCTGCGAGCCCACCTCGCGGATGCCGTCCCGCTCGATCTGCTCCGCGCCGAGCAAGACCGTATCGCACAGGAGATGAGCCAGGCGCAAACGCTGCTTGCGCGCGCCGAGGCCGACTACGGCGAGGTCCTGGAGACCTTCGACCAAGCCGCCCGCCTGCTCACCGATCTCGATGAGGCCGGCTACTGGAGCCTGCCGCCAACCTCCCGGCGCCTGGTCAACCAGACCCTATTTGAGCGCATCCTGATCCACCAAGACCTGGAGACCACCGTCCAGCGCACCGAGGTGGGCCAGCGCTTCGAGGACGCCCGCTCCGTGGTCGACTTGGGGCGCAGCTACCAGCGCCGAAGCACAACAAACCCCGACCCTCTCTCGGGGGGCCGGGGTTCGAACGTGATCTATTTGGAGCGGGCGAAGGGAATCGAACCCTCACCGCGAGCTTGGGAAGCTCGAGTTCTGCCATTGAACTACGCCCGCAACGGGCGCGATTTTACCAGGCGGTGGTGCCGTTTACGCCACGAGTTCGAGGAGGGCGAAGGGGGGGTCGTCGACGACCAGGCGGAAGTGGCCGGAGGCGAGCAGGCGGTCGACCGCCTCGCGCCAGGAGTGGCCACAGCAGTAAACGTGCGGTTCGTCCATCACCACCACCTGGCGGGTGCCGGTGGAGCGGAGCATGGCGAGGGCGTTGTCGTCCACTTGCCCCCAGGTCAGCGAGCCGAGCGTGGCGGAGCGGGCCTCCAGCCAGGCGGCGGGGGACTGGTTGTAGGCGTTGAGGGTCCGCCGGCCGGTCTGGGAGGCGAGGTAGGTGGAGGCCGCGTTCCACGGGTAGGTCGGCCCGTACATCGGCAGGCCGAGGAACGGCCCGGCCTGGTCGCCACCGGCCTTGAGGGCGACCGTCACCTGGTTGCTGGTCTGCGCCGGGCGCAGCACGGAGCGGAAGACCCGGTAGTCGTGGAGCAGCAGTGCGGTGGCGAGCACCAGGGCGGCGGTGCCCGCCACCGCCACGGTCCTGCCGCCGCGCGCCGCGCCGCCGGGCAGCCGCCGGGACACCGCTGGCAGGGGACCCTGCGCCAGCCAGGTCACCGCCGCGTCCACGGCGACCACGGCGAGCAGCACCAGCAGCAGTGCGGCGAGCACCAGCAGCCGCGCGGTGACCCGCTGCAGCGCCAGGAACGGGACCAGGTCGAAGAGGTGCCGGTACAGCTCGACGTGGTGCGGCAGGCCGACCCGGGCGAGGATCCGCTGCAGCGCCTGGTCGGCGGCAGGTCCGAGGGTGAGGAACAGCACCGGCACGGCCAGCACCGCGTAGGCTGCCTCGCTCAAGGCGGTGTTGCCTACGGCGGCTTTGCCAGCGCGGCGGCGGCCCGCCACCGCAACCACGGCGCCTGCCAGCGCCAGCAGCGTGACCGGCCAGCCGAGATAGACCAGCCCCTCGCCGAGCTCGCCGAGGCTCTTGTGGACCAGGGCGCCGAGCCCCCTCGGGGCGTACCTGATCGCCTCGGCATACTGCCCGTTGGTGCCGGCGACGCTGTCGCCAAAGACCCAACGGAAGGTGGCGAGCACGTAGGCGTCGGCCACGACCACCGCGCCAAGCGCCAGCGCCGCCGGACCGAGCGGCAGCGGCTTGCGCCCGACGGCCGCGGCGACCAACTGCCAGACCACCAGGAACCCGATCATGCCGCTCAGGTAGAGGCTGTGGTGATACTCGCCGGACAGCGCCACCACCACGGTGACCAGCGCCAGCCAGAGTCCTGGGACGAGCCAGCGGCGAGCCGATCCCGTGGTGGCCGCGAGGCCCCCCAATGAGACAGGCCCATCCCGGTGGCGCTCCAGCATCACCTCCAGCGCCCACGCGGCTGCCGGGAAGGCCGCCCATAGCAGTGCGTTGAAATGCAGGGAGAGCTGAAACACCCGTCCCGGCACGAAGGCGTAAACGAGCGCTCCGGCCAGGGCCAGCAACGGCAGGCGGGTGTGGCGCCGCAGCAGGCCGAAGGCGCACAACACGGCCAGGACCGAGGACAGCAGCACGACCGTGTTGTAGGCGGCGACCAGGCCGACGAGCGGCAGCAGCAGCGCCTCGACCGGCGTCCACGGCAGGTCGAGCGAGCTGGTCCGCAGCGGCTCGGGCCCGGCCGCGCCGCTCACCAGGTCGAGGAATGGCTCGCGCAGGTGCAGCGCATTGTCGATGACGACCTGGTTGACGTGCATGGTCTGGAGGGCGTCGTTCCCGGGGAACGACCCGGCGGGAGGGGCCGCCAGCTGGCCCTGCTGGATCCCTGGCAACCGAACCGACCAGAGCTGCCCCATGTGCAGCGCCAGCGGCCAGGTCACCACCACGCTCAGCGACGCCGCCACCACCACGGCAGCCAGCCACCAGGCAACCGAGGCATGCCGTGCCGGTGACGGTTCGGCTGCGGGCGGTGGCGAGGCGGGAAGTTGTCGGGTGTCACCGGTGACCGAGGCCATTGAAACCGCAGGTTACACACGCTCTCGAAACGTGTCACGCGAAGCGTTGTGGGTGCTGGGATAGCATGCGCCGGATGAGGCGATTCGCGGATACCCCGGGGCTGGCGCGCCACGGGGGCTCGGCCGCGCTTCTGGCAGCGGCCGCGATCACGGCATCGACCAGCTACGTCACCATCTATACGGTCGGCAACGCGGTGGTGATCGCCGCTGGGTGCACGGTGCTCGCCGTGCTGACTGCGTTGCGGCTGGTCCCCCGCGCCCCTGGTCGCTGGGCGGTGGGCCTGGCGTTGCTGGTGGGCGTGATCCCGCAGCTGTGGCGTCCGCCAATAGGGAACGTCCACCGGGGGCCGCTGCTGCCTGTGGCGATCGGCCTTGGCATACTCGCAAGCGCCCTGCTGATCGTGGCGGTGCTGGGCGCGGTGCGGCGGCGCTGGCCGCTGGTGGTGCTGGCGTTCCTCAGCGCGGCGGCCGCGCAGGTCCTGGTGGTGCAGGCAAGCGCCCGTCCCGCGATCGACGTCTGGGTGATCTTCCAGCAGGCGACCCGAGGGCTGCTCCACGGCATGAACCCTTACCGGATGTTCTTCACCGGCGTTCCCGCCGGGCAGACCAGTGATTGCTTCAACTATCTGCCGTTCACGCTGGTGGCATCCGTGCCTGGACGGGTCCTGCTCGGCGACGTGCGTTACGGCGAGCTGGCGGTGATGCTCGCTGGTGCGGCGATGCTGCTGTGGGCCATGCACCGGCGTGGCCGGGAATCCAGCGGGAGGGCGCCGCTGGCGGCTGTGCTGGTGGTGATGGCCGTCTCCCTGCCAGGGACGCTGCGGGTGGTGCAGCAGTCCTGGAATGAGAGCGTGGTGCTCGGATGCCTGCTGGCCGCGGTGGCGCTGGTCTTGCTGGAGCGCGCCTGGCTGGCGGTGGTGCCGCTCGGGCTGGCGCTTGCGACCAAGCAGCACGTCGTGCTGATCCTGCCGTTGTGGGCGCTGTGGCCGCGGTTCGGGTGGCGGCGGGTCCTGGCGGCGGGCGGCCTTGGCGCAGCAGTGTGCCTTCCCTGGGTGCTCGCCGATACGGGGAGGTTCTACGGCTGCACGGTGCGCTTCTTCCTCAATCTGCCGGCCCGGCAGGACTCGCTGTCGGTGTGGAAGTTCCTCCCGGGCGTGGCGCGAGTGCCGGCGGTGCTGGGGCTCACCGCCGGGGCCTACGCCCTGGCCTGGCGGCTTCGCGACCGGTCGCTGGCGGCCCTGGTTTTCGGAACAGGCCTGGTCTTCGCCGCCTTCGACCTCGCCAACAAGCAGTCCTTCGAGAACCAGTGGGTGCTTGCCTGCCAGTTGCTGATCGTCGGCCTTGCCTGCCATGTCGTCGAAGCCGCGGCCAAGGCCAAGGCTGGCGCGGAAGGCATGCGACAATCGCACGAGTGCCCCGGCAGCTTGGAGCAACCTGGTGATCCTGTCCGACCGTAGCCTCCGTGAAGCGATCGAGGCGGGGCGCCTGATCGTCGACCCCTTGGACGATGGCGCCCTGCAGCCTTCCAGCATCGACATCCGGCTCGACAGCCGGTTCCGTGTCTTCCACAACGCCCGCTACCCCTACATCGACCTCAAGCAACCGATGGAGGACCTCACCGAATTGGTCGAGGTCAAGCCCGACGACGCCTTCATCCTCCATCCGGGCGAGTTCGTCCTCGGCTCCTCCCTCGAAACCATCGGCATCCCACCCGACCTGGCAGCAAGGTTGGAAGGGAAGTCTTCTTTGGGGCGCCTGGGGCTGTTGACGCACTCGACTGCTGGGTTCCTTGATCCGGGGTTCCAGGGGCATGTGACGCTGGAGTTGTCGAATGTGGCGAACCTGCCGATCACGCTTTATCCGGGGATGCGGATCGGGCAGATCGCGGTGTTTCAGCTCACCACGCCGGCGGAGCAGCCCTACGGGTCGAGGGGGGCCCGCTCCAAGTACCAGGGTCAGCGTGGCCCCACGCCGTCCCGCTACTGGGAGAACTTCCAGGACCGGTGACCACCACCGACGACGACCAGAACGCGGCCCGGCTGTCCACCGGCTGGTTCGAGTCGCCCGCCGACGAAGCCGCAGCGGAGGACTCTCCCCCACCAGCGCCGGAGGAGCCGCTCGAGGAGCCGTCCGAGGAGCCACCCGAACCGGAGGCGGAAAAAGAGCCGGAGGCGGAACCAGAGACGGCTGAGCTTGAGGCGCCGGCAACCGACGACGACCAAGAGACCGAGGAGCCCGAGGCTCCAGACGAGGTCGAGCCGGACGAGCCAGAAGTCGAGGAGGAGCCCGAGGCTGAGGAGGAGTCCGAGGCCTCAGAGAAAGTGCCGGACGAGGCGCCCGAGGCGCCCGAGGCGCCAGAGAAGCTTCCAGAGGAAGTGCCGCAGGAGGTTCCTGATCAGGAACCCGAGGAGGCCCCTGAGGAGAAGGCTCCTGAGGCTCCCGAGGAGCCGCCCGAGCCGACGCCTGAGGAGGAGGCTCCAGCTCCTGAGGCTGAAGTCGTCCCCCAGGGTGCGGTCGCCGTGCCGGTGGTGGAGACCTGGCGGTCGTGGGGGGAGCAGGCGCTTGGGCGGCTTGAGCGGCTGCGGCGCAGGGTTCCCGTGCCGGGACCTCGCCTGGTGCGGGTGCTGGCCCCAGTCCTGGTGCTGGTCGTGGACGTTGCTCTGGCGATGTGGCTGTACAGGGCTGTCTGGAAGTCGCCGACCACTGTGACGATCGACGGCGGCAACGGCGACGCGGCGATCTTCCTGTGGTCGCTGGGGTGGGTCGCGCACGTGGCGCAGCATGGGGGCACGATGCTGGTGAGCCAGTATCTGAACTCCCCCGACGGCGTAAACCTGATGTGGAACACCTCGCTGCCGCTGCCGGGATGGCTCCTGGCGCCGGTCACTCACCGGTGGGGGGAGGTGCTGACGCTCAACCTCATCCTGGTGCTCGCCTTCGCCCTGTCGGCGTGGTGCGCCTACCTCGCGATCCGCCGCTACGCGCCGAACCATTGGGCCGCTGCCTTCGGAGGCCTGATCTACGCCTTCTCACCGGCGATGCGCACGCAGACGCACCACCCGCACATGACGCTCGCGTTCCTGCCGCCGCTGATGCTGCTGGCGCTCGACGAGATCCTGGTTCGCCAGCGCCGCCATCCCCTGCTGATCGGTGCGCTGCTCGGCCTCATGGCGGGGGTGCAGCTCTGGATCGGGGAGGAGTTGCTCGCCTCGACCGCGTTGTTCGGCGCGTTGCTGCTGATCGTGCTGGTGCTCATGAACCCGCGCCGGGTGCTGGAGGCGCGGCGCGTGCTCTATGCGCTGGCTGCGTTCGGGGTAGCGCTGGTGGTGGCTGCGGCGATCATTGCCTGGCCAGTCGCGGTCCAGTTCACCGGACCGCAGCGGGTGCACGGCGACGTCCAGACCAAGGATTTCTACGACGATCTCAAGGGTTTCGTTCTGCCGGGTAGAGCCGAGCGGCTGGCCTGGTCGTCGGCCAAGCGGGAGGCGGCCGCCTTCATCACCGGCGACGCCAACTACCTGGGCGTCCCGCTGATCCTCGGGGTGCTGGTGAGCCTCGCTGTGCTCTGGCGCCGGCCGGGGGTGCGGGTCGGCTTCCTGCTCATGCTTGCTGCCGCGTTGCTGTCGCTTGGCTCAGTCCTGCATGTCGGCGGGCGGGTGACGAAGGTGGGGCTGCCGTGGGGATCGCTGCAGCGATTACCGCTGCTCAGCAGCCTGATGCCCAGCCGTCTGGGGATGTTCACGGCGGGGTTTGCCGGGCTGCTGCTGGCGATACTCCTCACTGAGGCATGGCGCCGAGGTGGCTGGCTGCGCTGGGTGGCGCTGGGCGTCACCGTGCTGACAGTGCTGTCGCTGTTCCCGGCCTACACCGTCCCAGCCAAACCGGTGGCGACTCCTCCCTTCTTCACCAGCGCGGCAGTGCGCCAACTGCCCAGGGACAGCACGGTGCTGGTCCTCCCCTTCCCCTACCGGGGGATGGCTATCACGATGACCTGGCAGGCCCAGAGCGACATGTGGTTCCGCATGCCGGGCGGCTACGTCATCGTGCCCTCCCTGGACGGCAGCCCCCGCTTCGACGTCCCTCTGACGGCGCTGTCGGTCACTGTCGGCAAGATCGCCAATGGGGTGCCGCCGCCGGTCAGCCTGAACGCCGGTCAGCGGGAGGCGATGGCGGCGGATCTGCGCCGCTGGCGGGTCAGCGCGGTAGTGGTGGGGCCGATGCCGAACCGGACCGCCACGGTCACCTTCCTGACCGGGCTGTTCCACCACAGGCCGCGGGTGGTCGGCGGGGTACAACTGTGGCGCCACCCCGTGGTCGACCTGCGCCCCGGCAAGCTGTAGGGCGCGCTCTACTCGGGATCTGGGAGGGACTGTTCCAGGACCTGGGCGACGTCGAGGACTCGGACGCCCCCGGCGCCACCTTCGGCTTGGCGCTGCTTGACGGCGTCGTCCAGCATCACCATGCAGTACGGGCAGGCGGTGCCGACGACGTCGGCACCGGTGGCCAGTGCCTCGTCGGTGCGCTCCAGGTTGACCCGCTTGCCGATGCGCTCCTCCATCCACATGCGGGAGCCGCCCGCGCCGCAGCAGAAGCCGCGCTCGCGGCAGCGGTGCATCTCCACTGGGCGGAGTCCCGGGATCGCGTCGAGAACGGCCCGGGGCGCGTCGTAGACCTTGTTGTGGCGCCCGAGGTAGCAGGGGTCGTGATAGGTCACGGTCGCCTCCACCGGGGTGATGGGGGACAGACGCCCCTCGGCGACGAGGCGCTGCAGCAGCGTCGAGTGGTGTACGACCTCGAAGTGGCCGCCGAGGTCGGGATACTCGCGTGCCAGCGTGTTGAAGCAGTGCGGGCACGACGCGACAACCTTGGTCACACCGGCGCCCTGCAGCGTCTCAATATTCTGCTGCGCCTGCATCTGGTAGAGGTACTCGTTGCCGAGCCGGCGGGCCGGGTCGCCGCTGCACGACTCGCGCGGGCCGAGCACCGCGAACGAGACCCCGGCCCGGTGCAGCAGGCGGGCGACCGCCTGCACCGACTTGCGGGCCCGGTCCTCCAGCGCGCCCGCGCAGCCGACCCAGTAGAGGTACTCGACGCCCTCGGGCAGCTTGCCGCTGACCACCGGGACCTCGAAGTCGAGGCCCTGGGTCCAGGCCAGGCGCTGACCGGAGCCGAGCCCCCAGGGGTCACCGGAGTTCTCCACGTTGCGGAGCATCGTGCCCGCCTCGGTGGGGAAGCGGGACTCCATCAGCACCTCGTAGCGCCGCAGGTCGACGATGGTGTCGACGTGCTCGATGTCGACCGGGCACTGCTCGACGCAGGCGCCGCAGGTGGTGCAGGACCACAGCACGTCCGTGCCGACCACGTCGGCGACCAGGTCCTTGCTGAGCACGGCCGGGTCATGGCCGTTCGGCGCCTCGGCGCTGACCTCGCCGAGCAGGAACGGGGCCTTCTCGATCAGGTGGTCGCGGAGGTCGGTGATGACCAGCTTGGGCGACAGCGGCTTGCCGGTGTTCCAGGCCGGGCACTGGTCCTGGCAGCGGCCGCACTCGGTGCAGGTGACCAGGTCCAGGAGTTGCTTCCATTTGAGGTCCTCAACGCGCCCGACACCGAAGGTGTCCTCCTCGGTCATCTCCTCCGGGTCGATCTTCGGGGTGGAGAGCGGGCCGAGCGCGTCCGGCCGCCGTGAGAAGGCGACGTTGAACGGAGCGGTAAAGATGTGCAGGTGCTTGGAGTAGGTGACCAGTACCAGGAAGCCGAGCACGACCGCCAGGTGGGACAGCAGGAAGCCGTGGTCGATGGCCTGCAGGGTGGAGGGCGCGAGCCCGTCCAGCAGCCGCCCGACGGCGTGCGACGCGAAGGCCGCGTCACCGTAGGGGAAAGTCCCCCGAGCGGCCCTGGCGCCCCGGTAGAGCAGCAGGGTGACAATTACTCCGGCGATCATCGCCAGGATCACCCAGGCCTGGCCGGTGTGGGAGCCGAAGAAACGCGAGCGGCGCTCCCGGCGCCCCGGCGACTCGCGCAGGCGGATCGCAGCGAACACCAGCAGGCTCACCAGCACCGCGACGGCAATCAGGTCCTGCAGCAGCCCGAGCGCTGCCCAGTGGCCGATCAGCGGTAGGGCAAAGCGATCGCTGAACAGCTCGCCGTAGGCCTCGGCGATGGTGGTCAGCAACAGCACGAAGCCCCAGAAGGTGAAGAAGTGCGCCAGCCCGGGGAGCGGCCGCTGCAGCAGCTTCCGCTGGCCGAGGACCTCGACCAACTCGGCCCGCAGCCGCGCCCAGGCGCCCTCGAACCGCTCCGGTGCCGGCTTGCCGAGCGTGAGGAGGCGGACGAGCTCCTCACCACGCCGACCGGCAAGCGCCACGGCGAAGAACGTGAGCACAGCTCCGATGGCGAGCTTCAAGCCGACCTCCCTGATCCGTCGCTTGCCTGATCTTACCGGGCGGTAACCTGTCTGGCAGGACCGCTCCAGGAGCGTAGCCGCCGACGCGAACCAGTTACAGAGCCTCCGGCCAAGTTGTGGATAACGTGGTGCCTGACGGCACACCCGCGAGGTGACCAGCGACACTTTCCAATCTTGTTACGTTGGTAGATGATCTATCCGAACCCGTCCTATCGGTCGAAATGGAGCATTGATGCCCCATCCAATGGATCTCTCAGGTATGCGGCTCGGCAAGCAGCCGGCCCGCCGTGACGCACGCACGTTTCTGCTCGCGGACTACCTCGATGCTGAGGTGCTCCCGACTCCCCCTCCGCACTTGCGCTGGACCCAGAACGTCGGCAGCTGGCCGATGATGCGCAACGACACCATCGGCGACTGCACGGTCAGCGCCGCCGGTCACTGCATCCAGGAGTGGACCGCCTTCAGCGGGACCGAGGTGATCCCGAGCGACGACGATGTGGTCGCGGCCTACTCGGCGATCACCGGCTACGACCCGGTCACCGGTGCCAACGACAATGGCGCGGTCGAGCTGGACGTGCTCAACTACTGGCGCAAGCAGGGCATCGCCGGGCACCAGCTCATGGCGTATGTGGCCATCGAGCCGGGCAACCACGACCACGTCAAGGACTCGGTGCAGCTGTTTGGCAACTGCTACATCGGACTCGGCCTGCCGATCAGTGCGCAGCGGCAGCGGGTCTGGTCGGTGCCGCCCGGCGGTCCGGACGGGGACGGGGCGCCTTGGTCGTGGGGCGGGCATGCCGTGCCAGTGGTCGGCTACGACGCGCGCGGCCTCATCTGCGTCACCTGGGGTGCGCTCAAGCGCATGACCTGGGGTTTCTGGAACGCCTACTGCGACGAGGCCTACGCCCTGCTGTCGCCGGACTGGCTCAAGCCCAGCGGCGAGGCGCCCTCCGGGTTCGACCTGGCGACCCTGGAGGCCGACCTGCAGAGTCTGGATGGGCAGGGGTAGCGGCCGGAGCGCGTTGGTCGCGGCGGTCGCCCTGCTGGCCGGGGGCGCGCTGCTGGCGATCGTGCTCACGCGGGACGCCTCCTCCCATGGAGTGGCGGCCACGGCGGCGACCAGCGGCACCCCGCTCCGGGTCACCTATCTCCTGGAGCCGGCCGGGCGACCGGTGCTGCGGGTGTCGCTCGAGGTGGCTGCCACACCCGCGGAGCGGGAGCGCGGGCTGATGGGCCGGACCTCGGTGCCGGACAGAACCGGCATGGTGTTCCTCATGCCCGGCGACACCACAGTGCGGTTCTGGATGAAGGACACGCTAGTGCCGCTGTCGATCGCGTTCGTCGCCGCCGACGGCCGCGTGGCCGCGGTCGACGAGATGCCGCCCTGCAAGGCCGACCCCTGCCCAACCTACGGCCCGGACCACCCCTACCGCTACGCGATCGAACTGGATGCCGGCGCCTTCAGCCGCGCCGGCATCCACTCCGGCGACCTGGTGGTCCCTGCAGATCCCGCCGCCCTGCCGCCGGCTGGGTGACGCCGGGCGGCGGCGGGTCAGCGGAACTGTGGGAGGTGGGCGGCATGAGCGGCGAGGCCCTCCTCCAGGATCGCCTCGGCGGTCGCCTTGCGCCGCACGAACGGGTGGACCATGAGGGCCTGCAGCGCGAGGCGCCGGTCCCCCGTCGCGGCGGCTTCGGCCGCCAGCCACTCGTACTCGTGGATTGCCATGGTGAGGCCTCGCACCGGATGCGGTAGCGGCCCCATCACCAGCGGGGTCGGGCCCTGGGCCGCCACCAGCGACGGTACCTCGACCACCGCGTCGTGGGGCAGCCCCTCGATGGCGCCGCGGTTGCGGGTGTTGACGATCAGGCGCCGGCCCTCGTCCCCTGCGATCGCGCAGATCACGTCCACGGCGAACTCGCCGTGCCCGGCGCCGCCGCGCTCCCGCGATGGCTCCGGGTGCTCCCGCGCCGCCGCTGCCTGGTAGTCGGCGTAGAGATCGGGCAGGCGCGCCATCACCTCCTGCGCCCGGGTCGTGCCCTTGGCTCGCAGCTCGCCGGCCACGTCGTCGTGGAAGAAGTAGTAAGGCGCATAAGCGTTGGCCAGCAGGCCGAAGGCCCGGCCCAGCTCGGTGAGCTGGCGGAGCAGGCTGGACTCCCCCGGCGGCGGCTCCAGGCTGGCGAGGCGCTGGCGCACCTCGGCGCTGACGTCGGCGCCGTCGAGGCGGACCCGCTCGGCCCAGGTGGCGTGGTTCAGGCCGATCCAGTCGGCCTCCATCCGGCCGGGAGTGGTGGGGTAGCCGAGCAGGGCGGCCCACAGCTCCAGATCACCGGCGTGACCGTCGCAGAGGCCGACGATGCGGATCCCACCGCCGAAGCGCAGCACCGCGTCGGTGACGATGTTGGTGGGGTTGGTGTAGTTGACGATCCAGGCGGCCGGGGCGACCTCGTCGCACAGCCGGGCGATGCGCAACAGCACCGGGACCGAGCGGCAGGCCATCAGAAAGCCGCCGGGGCCGGCGGTCTCCTGCCCCACCACGCCGTAGCGTAGCGGGATCGACTCGTCGAGGTGGCGGGCAGCCATCCCGCCGGGCCGGAAGGTGGTGAACACGAAGTCGGCGTCGACCAGGGCCGCGCGCAGGGCCGGCTCGGTGCGCACGGCGAGGTCGGCTCCTGCGGCGGCGACCATCTTGCCGCCCAGTGTCTCCATCAGCCGCAGCCGCTCGCTGTCCAGGTCGTAGAGGACCACCTCGGAGCCGGCCAGATCGCCGGCGCGGTGCAGCAGGCCGCGGATCACCCCGGGCATAAACGCGCTGCCAGCGCCGATGACGACGATCCGTCGGGCTGGCATGCGCAGCTCACCCCACCTCTCTCAACCGCCGGACGGCTGCGGCGCGAGGCAGGCCGCGTCGATGGTGGGCGCTGCCCGTCGGCATTGGACGCGGCGAGTGGTCCGTGCGTAGTGCTCGTGCAGGAACTGGTAGGCGGCCTTGCGCTCGGCAGGAACGCCGGGGTCGGCGTCCAGCTCGCGGCACCAGCCGGCGACCTCGTTCCAGCAGGGCGCTGACAGCGACCCGCCGTAGTAGCGCACCGACAGCCCGGCGCAGAGGTTGGCGAAGCGCAGCCGCTCGGCCAGGGACCAGTTGTGGAGGCTGCCGTAGACCAGCGCGGCGCCGAAGACGTCGCCAGCGCCGGTCGGGTCGAGCGCCTCCACCGCGATGGCGGGCTCGTGCACCCGCTCGCCGGTCTCGCGCGAGGCTGCGACGGCGCCGGCGTGACCGCATTTGACCACCGCCACCGGGACCAGCTCGGTGAGCACGTCGAGGGCGGCCTGAGGGCTGGAGGTGCGCGTATAGGCCATCGCCTCGGCCGCGTTCGGCATGAACACGTCCACCAGGGCGAGGTTGTCGAGCACCGACGGCGACCAGCGCTCGCTCGAATCCCAGCCGACGTCGGCGAAGACCCGCGTGCCGGCGGCGCGCAGGGCCGGCAGCCAGCTCGCCTGCGGGTTGTCGATGTAGGTGAGGAAGCAGCGCGCCTGCGGCGCCTGCGCCAGCAGCTCAGCCATTGGCGCCGGCGGCGGCTGCTCGTAGGTGATCATGCTGCGCTCGCGGTTGTAGGCGAGCGACACCGTCACCGGGGTGACCCAGCCGTCCACCCGCCGCGAGGCGGATAGGTCGACCCCCTCCTGCTCGCCGAGGGTGTGCCACAGGAAGGTGCCGTAGATGTCGTTGGCGAAGGGGCCGGCCAGCCCGACGGTGAGGTCCAGGCGGCGCATCGCCACCGCCAGGTTGGCGACCCCGCCAGGGGAGGAGCCGAGCCCCCGGGTGCGGATCTCGGTTCCGGGCTGCGGGGTGGCGGTCAGGCCGGAGAACACCAGGTCGAGGTAGGGCGTGCCGGTGAGCTGCACATCGAGCGGCAGGTCCGGGACGGGTGCGCCGGCTGGTACCGGCCGACGGTCGTGGTGCCGCAGCTTGGGGGCGCTCAAGAGGCAGACCTCCACCGGAGAGGTGGGAAATGGGGTGAGCGTGGAAGAATCAGCGAGGTGTGATCGATGACCAAAGCGTAGACCAATCGGGTAACAGCAGCAGGTCGAGCCGTATCGAGAGGGGTGGCGAGGCTCTCTCGGCGTTGCGAACCTGCAGCTCAGAGGCAAGATAAAGTGCTGCACGCAACGGACTTGACAATGATTGACTCAACTAGATACCTTGGCGTCGAGCGTCCGGCCTTGGCCGCACGGGGCAACCCCCCGAATCGAGGGCCCCTGTCTGGCCGGCCGGGTTGCAAGTCAATTCCACAGCAAGAGGTGATCAGATGGCCAAGGCGGTAGGGATCGACCTGGGGACCACGAACTCGGTTGTCGCCGTGCTCGAAGGCGGTGAACCGACGGTCATCCCCAACGCCGAGGGCGCCCGTACCACTCCCTCGGTGGTCGCCCTGTCGAAGACCGGCGAGGTGCTGGTGGGTGAGGTGGCCAAGCGGCAGGCCGTCACCAACCCCGACCGCACCATCCGCTCGGTCAAGCGCCACATGGGAGAAAGCTCGTGGCGTTTCCGCGCTGACAGCAAGGAGTTCTCTCCGCAACAGATCAGCGCGTTCATCCTGCAGAAGCTCAAGCGAGACGCCGAGGCGTACCTGGGCGACACCGTGACCCAGGCGGTCATCACCGTGCCCGCCTACTTCGATGACGCCCAGCGCCAGGCCACCAAGGACGCCGGCCAGATCGCCGGGCTCGAGGTCCTCCGCATCATCAACGAGCCGACTGCCGCCTCGCTGGCCTACTCGCTCGACAAGGACAACGACCAGACCATCCTGGTGTTCGACCTGGGCGGCGGCACCTTCGACGTGTCCCTGCTCGACATCGGCGAGGGCGTCATCGAGGTGCAGGCCACCTCGGGCGACATGCACCTCGGTGGCGACGACTGGGACCAGCGCATCGTCGACTGGCTGCTGAAGACCTTCAAGAACAACCACGGCATCGACCTGTCCGGCGACAAGATGGCGATGCAGCGCCTCCAGGAAGCGGCCGAGAAGGCCAAGATCGAGCTGTCCTCGACCCTTGAGACCACCATCAACCTGCCGTTCATCACCGCCACCCCGGAGGGCCCGCTGCACCTTGAGCAGCGCCTCACCCGGGGCGAGTTCGAGCGCATGACCCAGGACCTGGTGGAGCGCTGCAAGGGCCCGTTCGACCGCGCCATCACCGACTGGAAGGCCAAGACCGGCAAGGACCTCGGCCAGATCAACCACGTGGTCCTGGTCGGCGGCTCGACCCGCATGCCGATGGTGTTCGAATTCGTCAAGAAGCTCACCGGCGGCAAGGAGCCGCACAAGGGCGTCAACCCGGACGAGGTCGTGGCGGTCGGCGCCACCCTGCAGGCCGGCGTGCTCAAGGGTGAGGTCAAGGACATCCTGCTGCTCGACGTCACCCCGCTGTCGCTTGGCATCGAAACCAAGGGCGGCGTGATGACCAAGCTGATCGAGCGCAATACCACCATCCCGACGCGCCGCAGCGAGGTCTTCACCACCGCCGACGACGGCCAGTCCGAGGTCGACGTGAAGGTCTTCCAGGGCGAGCGCGAGATGACCTACGGCAACAAGCTGCTCGGCAACTTCCAGCTGGTCGGCATCCCGCCCGCGCCGCGTGGCGTGCCGCAGATCGAGGTCACCTTCGACATCGACGCCAACGGCATCGTCAACGTGTCGGCCAAGGACCGCGGCACCGGCAAGGAGCAGTCGATGACCATCACCGGCGGCACCGCGCTGCCGAAGGACGACATCGACCGCATGGTCCGCGAGGCCGAGCAGTACGCCGAGGAGGACCGCCGCCGGCGCGAGGCTGCCGAGGCCAAGAACCGCGCCGAGCAGCTCGTCTACCAGACCGAGAAGAGCCTCAAGGACTACGGCGACAAGATCTCCGATTCCGACCGTGCCGGTGTGGAGTCGGCGCTCGCCACCCTGAAGGAGAAGCTCACCGGCGACGACACCGTGGCCATCACCTCGGCCACCGAGGCGCTGCAGCAGGCGAGCTACAAGCTGGCCGAGGCGGTCTACGCGCAGGCCCAACCCGGTCCCGGCACGACCCAGAGCAGCGGGACCACCGCCGCCAGCGGCGAGCCCGGCGGTGGCACCAGCGAGGGCGACGTGGTCGACGCCGAGATCATCGATGAAGGTGAAGGTGAGGAGCAGAAGGGGGCCTAGGGGCGGCTGAGGCCCCCGGCAGCGACGGGTGACCGGAGGGGGGAGGCGCAGCCTGCCTCTCCCCTCCCGGCAAAGGCGCGGCCCCACGTCAGGGTGGCGCCTTTGAAAGGGGAACGGTGAAGAGCAAGAGCAACCGACGACGGATGGGCAAAAAAGTGGACGTGGACGACGACGCGAAGCGCGCTCCCGAGCCGGACCAGCCGGCCTCCACCCAGGCTGAGGCCGAGGCCGCGCCGGCGACGCAGCAGCCCGAGGCCGAGACGGCCGCGCCCGAGACGACTCCGCCGGCCGCTGCGGCGGCGGCCGGCGACCAGGACCAGGAGCAGGAGGCGGCCACCGCCGCTGGGGCCGCCACCGCCGAGGTCGACGCCGAGGCCGCCGAAGCCGAAGCGGCCCCAGTGCCCGAGCCAGGTGGCGAGACCGAGACCGCGGCTCCCGGGGAGGACGGCACCCAAGGCGACGAGGGCGAGGGTGCCCCGGTCCCGGACCAGGAGGCAGCGGCTGCGTCCGCCACCGAACCCGCTGCCGCTACGGCCACCGCCACAGCGGTGGGGGGCGAGCCGGTGGGGGAGCCACCGCCCGAAGGCGAAGGGCAGCCCGACGGGCAGCCGGAGGCCGAACCGCAGGTTGCGGCGGTCGCGGCCGCTGGAGCTGGAGCTGCGGCTGGAGCGCCAGCCGGGCGGCCCGCCTCGGATGAAGGTGACAGTGAAGGCGAGGAGGTAATGGCTGATCTGGTGGCCGCGCGGGCCGAGGCGGAGGGCTACCTCGACGACCTGCGCCGGCTCCAGGCGGAGTTCGACAACTACCGCAAGCGCATGCTGCGGGAGCAGACCAACCGCATCGCTTCCGCATCGCAGGCGCTGGTGGCGAAGCTGCTGCCGGTGCTCGACAACTTCGAGCTGGCAGTCTCCGCCGCCGAGCAGTCGCGCGACTTCGACCGCATGGTCAAAGGCGTGGAGATGGTCTTCGGCCAGCTCAAGGAAGTGCTGGACAACGAGGGCCTGGTGTCGATCGAGGCCGAAGGCAAGCCCTTCGACCCGGAGCGGCACGAGGCAGTGGTCGCGGTCGAGCAGGACGGCGCCGAAGCCGGCAGCGTGGTCGACGTGATCCGTAAGGGTTATGAGTTCAACGGCAGGGTCTTGCGACCCGCCATGGTGAAGGTAGCTAAGTAGGCGTGAACAACCCGGAGTACCTCGAGAAGGACTTCTACGCGATCCTGGGTGTGCCGCAAGACGCCAGCGCCCAGGACATCAAAAAGGCGTACCGGAAGCTCGCCCAGAAGCTCCACCCGGACGCCAACCCTGGCGACCGCAGCGCCGAAGAGCGCTTCAAGGAGGTCGGGCGGGCCCATGCCGTGCTGTCCGACCCCAAGAAGCGGTCGGAGTATGACGAGGCCCGCCGGCTCGTCAGTGCGGGCGGGTTCGGTGGCTTCCCCGGCGGTTACGGTGGCGGCCAGCGCGTCCGCGTCGAAGACCTGGGCGACTTCGGGGGACTTGGCGGGCTGTTCGGCAATATCTTCGGCGGCGGCCGTGCCCAGAACAGCGCGCGCCGGGGGCGCGACGTCGAGAGCGAGGTCACCCTCGGCTTCGAGGAGGCGGTCCGCGGCGCCACCATCCCGCTGCAGCTGCGCGGCCCGGCCCGCTGCGTCGCCTGCCAGGGGACCGGCGCCCGGCCGGGGACCCTCCCGCGCCCCTGCCCCACCTGCGGCGGCCGTGGCACGATCACCCGCGACCAGGGGCTGTTCGGCCTCTCCAGCCCGTGCCCGACCTGCCAGGGCCGCGGCACCGTGATCGACGACCCTTGCACCACCTGCAAGGGCAGCGGCACCCAGATCCGCACCCGGGAGCTGAAGGTGCGCATCCCGATCGGGGTCAACGACGGCGCGGTGATCCGGCTGAAGGGCCAGGGCGAGCCGGGCATGAATGGCGCGCCCGGCGGCGACCTGATCGTCAGGGTCCACGTCACCCCGCACCCGATCTTCGCGCGCCGCGCCCAGGACCTGATCATGACCGTCCCGGTCACCTTCGCCGAGGCGGCTCTCGGCACCGAGCTGACCGTGCCCACCCTGGACGGCTCGGTCACCCTGAAGATCCCGCCGGGCACCCAGAACGGCCGCACCTTCCGGGTGAAGGGCCGGGGGGTGCCCTCATCAGCCCGCAAGCTGACCGGCGATCTGCTGGTCACCGTGCAGGTGAGCGTGCCCGAGAAGCTCTCCCGCCGCGAGCGGGAGTTGCTGCGCGAGTTCGCCTCGCTGTCGGACACCTCGCCCCGATCGCACCTGAACATGGAACGGTAAGGCGGCGACTCCCATGGCCGACCAGGTGAACACCGGCCCCGGATCCGAACCCCGGAGCAGCCCCGGCTCCGGCGGTACCTCCCGGCCTGACGACCGGGCGCTGTTCGTGATCTCGGTGGCGGCCGAGCTGGCCGGGGTCCATCCCCAGACCCTGCGCATCTACGAGCGCAAGGGCCTGGTGCGGCCCAAGCGGACCACGGCCAACACGCGCCGTTACTCCGAGCGCGACATCGCGCGCCTGCGCGAGATCCAGGAGCTGACCAGCATGGGTGTGAACCTCGCCGGCGTCTCCCGGGTGATCGCGCTGGCCGAAGAGATCGACCGGCTGGAGGCGCGGATCGCCGCCTTGGAGCAGGCGCTGGAGGCGCAGGCCCGCCGCCACCGCGAAGAGCTGGAGGCGGCCCGCCGCGAGGCCCGCCGCGACATGGTCCGCTACTCCTCAGCGATCGTGCGCTACCAGCCACCGCGCCGCTACGACTGACAACGAACCACCGAACCACGCAACGAAGCGGAAGAACCATGGACGTCAACGCTTTCACCCACAAGGCACAGGAGGCGCTGGCAGGAGCCCAGCGCAACGCGCTCGCCAGCGACCACCAGCGCATCGAGCCGGAGCACCTGCTGGTCGCTCTGCTCTCCGACCCGGAGGGGATCGTCTTTCCGGTGGTGCGCCGCGCCGGCGCCGACCCGGTCCAGCTCAAAGCCCGCGCCAGCGAGGCGCTGGGCCGCATCCCCAAGGTCTATGGCCCCGAGCAGGAGGTGGTGCTGTCACCCCAGACCGCCCGCCTGATCGAGCGTGCCCGCAAGGAGGCCGGCGCCCTCGGCGACCAGTACGTCTCCACCGAGCACCTGCTGCTGGCCATGACGGAGGGCTCCGACAATGCCGCCAAGCTGCTCACCGGCGCGGGCGTCACCCGCGAGGCGATCCTGCAGGCGCTCGAGCAGGTCCGCGGCAGCCATCGCGTCACCGACCAGAACCCCGAGGCCAAGTACCAGGCGCTGGAGCGCTTCGGCCGCGACATCACCGAGGCCGCCCGTGCCGGCAAGCTCGACCCGGTGATCGGCCGCGACGACGAGATCCGCCGGGTCGTGCAGGTGCTGTCGCGCCGCACCAAGAACAACCCGGTGCTGATCGGCGAACCCGGCGTCGGCAAGACCGCCATCGTCGAGGGCCTCGCCAACCGCGTGGTGGCCGGCGACGTGCCCGACAG
>WNGD01002395.1_pt1 | contig 19575 bp, 21 predicted proteins | sample 5400671 | NCBI WGS metagenome assembly WNGD01 (sample SAMN13153369, study PRJNA577476) | soil metagenome | isolation source: 40 cm soil or saprolite under grassland replicate 2 | place: USA:California | collected 2016-06-15 | reverse complement strand
GAACGTTCCATCAGCCGGCCGGCCACCGCCGGCGCGCCCGCCTGCGGGGGGCAGCCTTCGAGCGGCTCGATGTTGCCGAGGCCGAGTGCCTCCAGGTTCGGCAGGTCGAGCCCTCGCACGGCGCGCGCGACGTTGCCGAGCGTGTCGGAGCCCTGGTCGCCGTATTCGGCGGCGTCAGGAAGCTCGCCGGCACCCACGGCATCGAGCACGATGACACACGCCCTCGGCATACGGCTATTGTAGGTCGGTCATGATGGACGTCATCGGACTGCTCGGCATGTTTCTCTTCTGCGCCGTCGTGATCGCGTTTGCAGCGGGAATCACGTGGATCGTCGTGCGCTTCTCGCCCGCGAAGAAGCCGACCTAGCGCTAAACAGCGGACAGCGGCAGGACGTTCTCGAGCGGCCGGTAATCCAGGCCGTGCGCATCGGCGACCGCCTCGTAGGTGACCGTTCCCTCCACGACGTTGACACCCCGCGCAAGGGCGGCGTCGCGGGCCACGGCTTCCGCCAGCCCGTAGTCGGCGATCGCCTCGACGTACGGGAGTGTTGCGTTCGTCAGCGCCTTCGTGGACGTGATCGGCACCGCGCCTGGCATGTTCGCTACGCAGTAGTGCGTGACTCCCTCCACGGTGTAGACCGGCTCGCTGTGCGTCGTCGGCCGCGACGTCTCTGCGCACCCGCCCTGATCGATCGCAACATCGGCGAGCACCGAGCCCTCCTTCATCCCGGCGACCATCTCCCGGGTGATCAGACGCGGTGCGAGCGCCCCGGGGATCAGCACTGCGCCGATCACCACGTCCGCCTCGCGCACAGACTCCTCGATCTGGAGGCTCGACGACATCAAGAGGCTGACCCGTCCACCCGAAAGGATCTCCTCGAGGTGACGCATCCGGTCGATCGAGCGTTCGAGGATCGTGACGTTCGCACCGAGTCCGATCGCAATCACGGCGGCGTTGTAGCCGACGATCCCGCCGCCGATGACGACGACGCGGCCTGACGCAACTCCCGGGACGCCTCCGAGCAGCAGCCCGCGGCCGCCAAGGGGCTTCTCGAGGAAGTATGCGCCTGCCTGCGCGGCAAGGCGGCCGGCGATCTCGCTCATCGGGGCAAGCAGCGGCAGAGCGCCTGCGTCGGTCTCGACCGTCTCGTAGGCGACGGCCGTGATGCCGCTCTCGAGGAGTGCTCGGGTCAGCGCTTCGTCGGCAGCAATGTGGAGGTAGGTGAAGAGCACCAGCCCTTCCCGGAGACGGCCGTACTCCGACTTGATCGGCTCCTTCACCTTCAGCAGCAGATCGGCTTCGCCCCAGACCGCCTCGACGGACGCAATGCGCGCACCCGCGGCCTGGTAGGCGGCGTCGGAGAAGGAGCTCCCTTCTCCCGCATCGGTCTCGACGATGACATCGTGTCCGTGCTGTCCAAGCTCCCGTGCACCGGCAGGGGTGAGTGCGACGCGGTATTCGTCGGTCTTGATCTCCTTGGCGACACCGATCTTCAAGCGGCGTCACCCTACCTTGTGCACGTCGTCTGCCTCGATTCGGTGGAGATACAGGAGCAGTCCGGCGAGTGTCTTGGCATCCTCGATCTCGTCCACCTTCGCTGCGATCTCGCTCCTGCCCCACCGAACGACCTCGAGCTCTTCGTCGCTTTCCGGACTGGCCTCGCCGCGCTCGAGACCCTCGGCGAAGAAGAGGTGCATGCGCTCGCGGCAGAAGCCGGGCGTCGTGTAGAAGGCGGTCACTTCGCGCCAGGTCCCGCCCGTCAGACCGGTCTCCTCTTCTAACTCTCGCTGCGCACACGCGAGCGGCGCCTCACCCTCCTCGAGTGTGCCTGCCGGCAATTCGACGAGCTCGGTCCGCACGGCCTCGCGCCGCTGGCGGACGAGAGTGAGCATTCCTTCCCGATCGATCGCGACGATCGCCACTGCGCCGGGGTGCTCGACGATCTCGCGCTCGTGGTCGCCCCAGCGCTCGAGCGTGACGTCGATCAGGTTCCCGTCGTAGACAGTCCTCGAGGAGTCCGGCTTCATCGACGAATGCGGCCCGCTGCGAGGCGACCGGCGGCGAAGGCGGCTGCGAAGAAGAGTGGATCTTCCTCCGGCCCGCGGCCCATGTGCGCGAGCGGCAGGCCGGCGCACGCCTCCTGCCAGCCGCTCACGTCGACCTCGACGCGCGGGTCGAGCCACGGCGGCCCGTCGTATCCCGCGGGCCAGGGCACGATCACTTCGCCGAGACATAGCTCGAGCACCGCCCGGCTGTGGTGGGAAACGCCCTGGTGCCGCTCACGGGCGTCGGCCTGCGATGCGCGAACCGCGAGGATCGGCGTCCCATGCAATGCATTGGCGGCGTTCGCGGCATCGGCGGCAGCGAGCCCACCATGGCCGAAGGTCGAGCCTGTGCCGACGATCCCCGGGCCGATCGCGCTTACGACGACATCGAAATCCTCTGCGACGGCCAACAGCAGCGCCGACGCCACAGAGATGCACTCGAGGTCTCCGTCGAAGCAGGCACCGACTGCGATCAACGCTTTGACATAGCCTCGATCGCGCAACGCACGCAGCGCGTCGGACAGCGAGACCGGCAGCGCGCCGCCCGCTAGCTGAACGTACGCGATCCGTACGTCTTGCCCGATCCCCGCGCAGACCGGCGCGACCTGACTGTGCAGCGAACAGCAGACGACGGGCAAACCCGCGAGCGTGTCCGGCAGCGCGCGCCCCTCCTCCGCGTGACGTCGCGCGTCTTGAGCGGGCGTGTAGGGAAGCTTCATCACATGAGCGTCACTGTCCGCGCACAGATCCAGCCCGCGCGTCAGGTTCACGTAGAGCACGTCGAACCCGCCGGTTCCGAGCGCCAACTCACGGGCCTGCGTGTTGACGATCACCTCGTCGCCCAGCGCAACGGGGCCGGTGAGCCGCGGGTACGCGACGCAGGCCTCACCGTTCACCTCGAGCCGGGCCAGACCCTCGACCCGCTCGACTACGGCGGTGACGCGTCCGCGTCTAAGCGTCAGCATCTCGAGCGGCGTCGACGAGGGCGAGCGTGACCTCCACCATTCCCTCGAGGTCGGCCACGGCGATGCGCTCGTCGGGCGTGTGGATGTCCTGCATGCCGTTCGCCAGGTTGAGGCATGCAAGCCCATGCTCGTTGAAGACGTTTGCGTCGGCTGCGCCGCCGCTGAGCCCGTATGCCGGCTTGTAACCGCTCTGCTCGAGCGCCGCGTGGGCGATCCGGACGACGCGATCGCCCGGCTTGAAGCGATAGCCCTTGTAGCTCTTCGACACCTTCGTCTCGACCTCGCAATCCTCGAGCCCCGCTGCGAACGAGAAGACATCGACCATCTCCTGCACCAGCTCATCGAGCTTGCGCTCGTCGTGCGAGCGCGCCTCGGCATCGAGGGTGCACCACTCAGGAATGATGTTGCCCGCAGTCCCGCCTTGGATGATGCCGACGTTCGCCGTCGTCTCCTCGTCGACGCGGCCTAGGCGGAGGTCGGAGATCGCTCGCGCTGCGGCTGCGATCGCCGAGCGTCCCTCCTCCGGGTACATACCGGAGTGTGCAGCACGGCCGTGGAAACGGACCTGCATCGCCCGCGAGTACGGTGCGCCCAGAATCACATCGCCGATCGGCGCAGCCTGGTCATAGACGTAGCCGAGGCGCGCGTGTAGACGGCCGAGGTCGAAGGCGGCCGCGCCGAGCAGGCCCACTTCCTCCTTCGGCGTGAAGAGCAGCTCGATCCCGCCGTGCGGACGGTTCTCCGCAAGGACGCGGCGAGCCCCTTCGAGCATCGCGGCAACGGCAGACTTGTTGTCCGCTCCCAAAATCGTGCCGGCCGCATTGCGCACGACGCCGTCCTCGATCACCGGCTCGATCGGTCCCTCGGGCGGCACTGTGTCGAGATGGGCACAGAGGAAGATGGGATTGCCGCCGTCCGTCGCCTCCAGACGGCAGTAGACGTTGCCGATGTTCGATCCGACCTTCGGCCCGGCATCGTCTTCGTCGACCGACAACCCGAGATCGCGCAGGTAGCCGATCACGACATCGGCAACTGCGCGCTCCTCGCCCGGCGGGCTTGGCAGCGCCGCCAGCTCGGTGAAAAGTTCGACGACCTCGGAGGCCATCGCGGGATCTTAGGACTAGGCAGAGGCCGCGCCGACGGCGGACCGCTCGCGCGAGCGGGCGAGCGCGGCACCGACGAAATCGCGGAAGAGGGGCGCCGGACGCGTCGGCCGCGACTTGAACTCCGGGTGGAACTGGCTCGCGACGAACCACGGGTGGTCTGGTAGCTCGACGATCTCGACCAGCCGGCCCTCCTGGAACGTGCCCGAGACGACCAACCCTCCCTCCACGAGCGAGGGCCGATAGTGGTTGTTGACCTCGTAACGATGCCGGTGACGCTCGTGCACGACCGGCTCACCGTAGGCGTCGTGGGCGCGAGTTCCCTCCACCACCTCGACCGCCTGTGCGCCGAGCCTCATCGTGCCGCCGAGATCCTCGATCTCCTTCTGCTCGGGCAGCAGATCAATCACCGGATGCGGGGTCTCGGGATCCATCTCGGTCGAGTTGGCCCCGTCGAGGCCGAGCACGTGACGCGAGAACTCGGAGACGGCGACATGCATGCCGAGGCAGATCCCCAGATACGGGATTTCACGCTCGCGGGCGACGCGGCAGGCGAGGATCTTTCCCTCCCAGCCGCGCGAGCCGAACCCGCCGGGAACGAGAACGCCGTCGACCTGCTCGAGGAGCCCGGCCGCTTCCTCGAGGGACATCCCTTCCGCGTCGACCCAACTCACTCGCACCTTCGCGCCGTGATGAGCGCCCGCGTGCTTGAGCGCCTCGTGCACGGAGAGGTACGCGTCCTGCAGCTTGACGTACTTGCCGACGAGCGCGATCTCGACGATCTCCTCGCTCTGCTGCATGCGCTCGTTGAGGTCGAGCCAGTCGCCGAGGTCGGCTTCGGCGGGCGGCAGACCGAGCTTCTCGACGACCAGGCGGTCGAGGCCTTCGCCCTTCAGCCGCGACGGGACGAGGTAGACGTCAGGAACGTCCGGGCTCGCGATCACGGCGCCCGGCTCGACGTCTGCAAAGAGTGCGATCTTGTCGCGGATGTCCGCGGAGAGCTCCTCGTGCGATCGGCAGACGACGATGTCGGGGTGAATACCGATGCGACGGAGCTCGTTGACGGAATGCTGCGTCGGCTTCGTCTTCAGCTCGCCGGCTGCCTCCAGGAAGGGGACGAGGGTCACGTGCAGATAGAGGACGTTCTCGGCGCCTACTTCACGGCGGAACTGGCGGATCGCCTCGAGGAACGGGAGCGATTCGATGTCGCCGACCGTCCCGCCGATCTCGCTGATGACGACGTCCGTCGGAGTCGACACAGCGCTGGCCCGGATCCGGTTCTTGATCTCGTTCGTGATGTGCGGGATCACCTGAACGGTCGCGCCCAGGAACTCGCCCTTGCGCTCCTTGCGCAGCACCGAGTCCCAGATCGCGCCGGCGGTGTGGCTCGCCGCTCGCGTCAGGTTCTCGTCGATGAAGCGCTCGTAGTGGCCGATGTCGAGGTCCGTCTCGGCCCCGTCCTCGGTGACGAACACCTCGCCATGCTGAAACGGGCTCATCGTTCCGGGATCGACGTTCAGGTAGGGATCGAATTTCTGGGCCTGCACCTGCAGGCCGCGCGCCTTCAAGAGCCGCCCGAGCGACGCGGCGACGATCCCCTTGCCCAAGGCGGAGACGACGCCGCCCGTGACGAAGACGTACTTCGTCGGGCGGGCGGAAGAGCTCATGGTCGGCCCAGCCGATCGAGCCACGAGAGAACCGGGGCCTGCTCGATCCAGGCACCGATCGACTTTCGCTCTCCGAGGATGGTGAAGCCTGCTAGGGCGCCAATCGCCACCCACTGGCCTCTTCCCGTGAATCGCTTCACGGAATTCAAGCCTAGCAGGGCGCCGAGCGCGTTCGACCCTGCGTCGCCGAGCATCGCCATCTCGCGAAGATCGTAAGGAAGGAGCAGGACGGCGACGCCGACCGGAGCGCCGAGAGGAACGGCCGCAGCGAGGTACACCTTGAGGGCGCGACCCGGTCGCGTGTCGAGCTGATTGAGCGCGTTCGCCGCGAGACTGACGAGCAGCGCTCCGGAGACGCGCCGGGTCGCCAGCAGACCAACCGCCGGAATGCCAACGAGCTTGAGGATGCCGGTCGTCCGAAGGGAGCGGAGGTGGGCAAGAAAGCCTCGCTCGGGCCCGCTCCACAGGTCGTCGGCCAGGCCGATCGCGGCCACCGCGGCGACGGCGGGACCGCCCGTCACGCCCACCTTCCAGCCGACGAGCGGGAGGCGCAGGCCCCGGAAGTTGACCCCGAGCGGTCCGCAGGCGTAGAGAGTGTCGCGCAGCTGCCGGGCGCGGTGGGCGAAACCGGCGAAGTCACGGCGCGTCGCGCGATGACCCAACGAGAGCTCGACCTCGCGCACGCGCAAGCCGGATCGAGCCGCGTCGATCGTCATGCGCACCTCGCAACCGAACCCCGCGGCCACCGGGAAGCAGGCGTTGCGGGCAACCGCGGAGAGAACCCGCTGACCCGAGAGCGGCTCACGCACCTCGAGCCCGCCGAGCAGCTCGATCAGCCCACGGGCGACGCGCTTTGCGAACCCGAAGCCGCCCCCGACTCGCTCCGCGAACGCAGCGACATTCAGATCGCCGCCCCCGAGCAACAGCAGTTCGAGCTCGCCCTGTAAATCCGCGTCGCAGAGCAGCAGCGTTCCAGGAGGGGCGGCGCGCTCGGCAGCGGAGAGAGCCTGGCCCTTGCCACGACGAGGAAGACGCAGCACGACAGCGCCGGCCTCTTCGGCGACCTCGGCGGTACGGTCGCGCGAGCCATCGTCGGCGACGATCACCTCCGCAGCTGGAAACGCCTTGCGGAGCCGGGCGACGGTCGTCCCGACCACGGCCTCCTCGTCGCGAGCCGGGACGAGGATGGTCAGGGGCTCATCCACTCGCCGGCGCCGGCAGCGGCGGAATGGGCGGCAACTCCGCGAGTGCGGCCTTCTTGGTTCCGTAGGCGCCGGTCGAATTCGGCTCCGCAAGCAACGCGACGAGCGCGAGCTTCCCGATCCTGGTGTCGATGTCGTCGACCGTCGAAAAGCCGGCCCGCTGGAACGCTTTGATCGCGCTGGCCGGATCGCTCGTACGCTCCACGCCGATTACCGGAACGCCCACATCGCCAAGACCGGCGTAGAGGCCCTTCAGAAAGAGAGCTGTCGGGCCGGTCTGAGCCTTCGCGGTGCGGACGATCACAACGCCGTCCGCCGGGGGTCGCGCGGGCCCCGCCTTCTCCTCGACGATCAAGTTCTGGAGCGCAACCCACAGAGGCGTGTCCGTCCCGACCACGAACTCCTGTCCCAGGTCGTGACCGAGTGTCTTCAACTGGTCCGGCGCCGCGTAGTTTGCGAGCAACGGCTTCGTCGCCAGCTTCCTCGTCAGTGCCGTCGGATCGATCGGGACCTTGACGAACCTCATCCGCAGAGGCGTGCCGGCGCCTGCATCGCTCAGCGCCTGGGTGATCGCGGTTCGACGGCCCATTTCCGACGAACCGATGAAGAGGACGGCGATCTTCATACCCCTCAGCCTGTTCGCCATGACACTCTTGTACGTCCCTTCGACGAAGGCGCGATCTGAGGCGCTGTCGTTCATGAGCGTCGCCACCTGAGTCCTCAGCACGTCGGTCTGGTTCTCCGCGCGGCGCAAGTCCTCTTCGAGGCGCTTACGCTCCGTGTTCCCGAGACCGTGTGACGCGAGCGCAACGCCGACGAGAATCCCGATCACAAGCGCGAAGAAGACCGCGGCAAGGGACGCGACGTGGTAACGGAAATCGAACATGAGGGGGCGAGGAGCTCTTAGAGCTCAGCGGCAGTCTGGCACAAGGCGTGCAGACGGGTCAGCGCTCTGCGGGGCAGAGTGCGGCTGAAGCGGTAGAGCCACGGCGCCTCGACGTCGAGGGTCGCGATCGTCCGGTCCGCTCCACACTCCTCGAGTCGAAGCTCGGCGTCGATGTGATCGGCGGTCAATGTCCACGCGAAGCGTTCAGCAGGTTGGATGCCCGTGACGAGCAGCATTCCGCCCGATGTCGCACGTCGCAGCAGCGTCGGCCGCCCGGCGCCGCTGATCCCCCAGCGCGCGCCTTCGGCGAACCCGCGCCGGTCGGGTTGAACTCCGTCAATGCCCGGCCACCAGTCGGGAAAATGATGCGGCTCTGCGAGGAAGGCCCAGACGTCCTCGCGCGCCGCCAGCAGCTCACGCGCGGCCGAAGCTCGGGGCATCCTGGTGTCAGCCGATCCCGAGCAGGTCGCGCAAGCGCAGTGCGAGGTATTCGAGGAGGTGGCGCAGCGCGGGAGAGACCAGGATCGCGACGGCAATGGCTCCCAGGCCCGCGAGCGTAAACAGCACGAGAGGCCAGATGCCCACTTGCCTGCTGGCGAGACGCGACACGCCTTTCGCGTCGATGAGGATCTCACCCACCTTGAGCCGGGTCACGAATGTCGACGACATGCCCGCGCGGTTGCGCTCGAGGAACTCGATCAGGTTGAAGTGAGTGCCGACCGCGACGATGAGCTCCGCGCCCTTCTCCTGTGCGAGCAGAAGTGCCACGTCCTCGCTGATTCCGGTCGCCCGCACCACCGCGTAGTTCACGTCGAGCTGAGTTGCGCGCTCTTCGCCCGGCGTTACGCCGTCGAGATATCCATGCACGAGAACCTCGGCGCCGCTTTGCAACGCTTTGTCGGAGACGGAGTCCATGTCGCCCACGATCACGTCCGGCTTGTGGCCGGCCTCGAGGAGCGCGTCGGCTCCCCCGTCCACGCCGATCAGGACCGGCTTGAAGGCACGGATGTAGGGCTTCACCATGCGCAGGTCGCGCTTGTAGCCGGGCCCGCGCGCCACGACGAGTGCATGGCGCTCGCGGAAGCGCGTCTTCAGAGTTGGGAACTCGATGCCGTCGGCTAGGAGCTTCCCCTCCTCCCGGAGATAGCGCATCGTGTTCTCGGCAAATGCCTCGAGCGCCTCGGTGACCCGGCCGCGCTGTTCGGCGAGCTTTCCTTCGAGCTCCCGCTCGTCGAGCACATGTCCCGTCGCAAGGCATGTTCCGTTGCGGTAGAGGCCCGCGCCGCGCACGGTCAACAGTTCTCCCTCGTTTACGTGTTCGAAGAGACCGTCCGCCGTCACGTCGATCAGGCGGACGCCTCCGCGTACGAGCGCAAGCGGTCCTGGATTTGGAAAGCGTCCGGATTGCGACGATGCGACGTTGACCACGACGCGCACGCCGGATTCGAGGAGCGCTTCCGCCGAGACGCGATCCAGATCGGCGTGGTCGATGATCGCAATGTCGTCGGCCGAGAGCCGCTTGACGAGATTCTTCGTGCGCCGGTCAAGCTTCGCGTGCCCGGTGAGCTCGACGAAACTCATTTTGCGACGCTCGACAGGAACTCGCGGCCGCCGAGCATCCGCTGCAGCTCTTCGCGCCGCTCGGCATCGTTGAGGAGCTTGATGCGCGTGTGGGTCGGGTCGCCGGAGATCTTCTCGACGCGGAAGTGCCGCTCGGCGACACTCGCGATCTGCGGGAGATGGGTGATCGTCACGACCTGCGCGCGCTCGGCAAGTCTGCGCAACGTGTCCGCGACGCGGTGCGCCGTCTCTCCGCCGATGCCCGCGTCGATCTCGTCGAAGACCATCGTCTCGCCGCCCCCCACGGCGGCGATCGCGAGGGCAATACGCGAGAGCTCTCCGCCGGAGGCGGTCTCCGCAACAGGCGCGAGCGGCAGACCGGGGTTGGGCCGGATCAGGAACGCGACCTCATCGCCACCTGTCTGACCGGGATCTCGCTCACGCAGCTCGGCGACGAACTCGCCTTCGCCCAGACCGACTCCGACGAGCTCGCGCGCAACCTCCTCTGCAAAGCGAGGAGCAGCCTCCCGTCGTGCGACGCGAAGCTCTTCAGCGATCCGGCTGACTTCTTGCTCGGCGACCCTCAACGCCTCGGCCGCCGCGGCCGCCGGATCGATCCCGTCGTCGATCGCCTCCAGCTCCGTCCGCGCCTCTGCGGCCCGAGCAAGCAACTCTTCGTAGGACTCGGCACGGAAGCGACGCTTCGTGTCCGCGATGCGATCGAGAGTCGACTCGATCTGCTCGAGGCGCCCCGGCTCGGCCTCGAGGGTCGTGAGGAATCCACGGAGCTCGCTCGCGGTCTCCCGCAGGCGCAGCTCGACGTCGCGGAGCTCGTCACCGGCGCGCGCGAGCTCAGGGGCGAGCTGCTCGAGCGGTGCGAGTGCCCGCTCGGCCGTACCGACGAGCCCGGCCGCGCCCTCGCCCTCGTCTGGGGCAAGCGTTTCGGCCGCTCCGGCGGCGCCCTCTGCGAGCTCGGTGACGTGGCGAAGACGTTCGCGCTCGCTGCGGAGACTCGCTTCAGCGTCCGGCTCGAACCCGGCGGTGTCCTCGACGAGTGCGCGGAGCTCTGCGAGCCGCGCCCCGGACGCCGCAGCACCCTGTTGAAGCTGTTCGCGCAGGCGTCGCGCAGCGGAGAGCTCGCGCGAGGCGAGACGCGCCTGCGCTCGCCGGCCGAGCTGTTCACTCCCGATGAACGAGTCGAAGACATCGAGCTGATACCCGGGACGTGCGAGACGCCGCTGCTCGAACTGGCCGGACATCGCGATCAGCCGCTCGCCGGCGGCGGCAAGATCCTCGCGCGCTGCGCTGCGCCCCCATGCGTACGCGCGTGTACGGCCGTCCGCGAAGACGCGGCGGGCGACCACCAGCCCGTGCTCATCCTCGGGACGGAGGTCCGCGATCGCAGAGAGCTCGTCCTCGTCGAGCAACCCGGCGGGGAGCTCCAGCTCGGCCTCGACGTAGGCCTCGCTTCCATCCGCGCCGATGTAGCCGGCGTCACCCTTGGCGCCCAGGAGCAGGCCGATCGCCTGGGCGAGAATCGTCTTGCCCGCCCCGGTCTCGCCGGTGATCGCATTGAGCCCTGGCGAAAAGGCCAGCTCGGCCTCCTGGATCAGGACGAGGTTCTCGATGCGGAGGCGACTGAGCATGGTGCCGCCGAGATCGTAGGCGGCCGGGCGGCGCGGCACCATCGTCGAAGAGTCCCAGGCCCCTAGCGACCCCTAAGAGGTAGACGCGTCTCACCGTGGGATACCCCACCTCCCTCCCCATGCGTCGAGCGTAGACCTCGAATCCGCGCCCGCGGGTGGCAAAAGTGCGCCGGAGCAGAATCGCCGCTAGGAGCCGAACGTCTCCCGGTAGCGCCTGAAGAAGGTCGCCTCGGGCAGGGTGGCCAGGAGGCTGCGCTGCTCGCTGAGCCGGATCCTGATCGGCGGCCCAAAGCCGACATCCGTGAGCGGATGACCGTCGACGAGCACCGTCACATCCACGTCCAGCGTCTGATTCCGGATCTCCAGATCGACGCCGCGCGGGACGACGATCGGCCGAGCGTGGAGCGAGTGCGGGGCGATGAAGGTGACGACCATCGCGTCCAGCCCGCGCGCAAGTACTGGCCCACCGTTCGACAGGTTGTACGCGGTGGAGCCGGCCGGGCTCGCGCAGATCATCCCGTCGCAACCTTGCACCCCCATGTCCTCGCCTCCGAGCGCCCAGGCGAGCTCCACCATTCGACCCTTGATCGCGCTCAACACGACGACGTCGTTGATTGCGGCGCCACGGATGCCGCCGACGTCGACCTCCAACGTCGTGAGCTTGACAACGCGGTAGTCGCCGGAGAACACCCGCGCGAGGCCGGACTCGAGCTCGTTCGGCGGGACCGACGCGAGGAATCCGACCCGGCCGAAGTTGACGCCGACGACGGGGATTTCCGTGCCGAGAAAGCGTTGCAGCGCGCGCAGCATCGTTCCGTCCCCGCCGAGGACGACGGCTATGTCGGCGTCCGAGAGATCCTCCGGCTCACCGACGCCGTGCTTCTCCACCTCTTCGTCGGGGAGGAGCAACCCGACTCCCGCTTCGCGCGCGACCTTCTCCAAGCGTTCGAGCGCAGGGCCGATGTTCAGCGTCTTCCCGTGCGTGATGACCGCGGCGCGTCGCACGGGCTTAGACGATCGCCGCCGCGATCCTGTCGTCGATGTCGTCGGGGAGCTCGGGGTGGTCACGGTGAACGAGGTGGAGGAACACTTCCCGGTTGCCTTTTGGACCGGGTAACCCAGAGTCTACGGCCGCCACCGTCTCGCCTCCCCAGGCCAGCGCCTCCTGCGCGATTTCGCGCACGACGCGGTGGCGGACCGCCTCGTCTCGTACGACGCCGCCCTTGCCGACCTCGCCCCGGCCGGCCTCGAACTGCGGCTTGACCAACACGACTGCCTCCCAGCCGAGACGAGCAAGTGCAAACGCGGGCGGAAGCGCGATCCGCAAGCTGATGAAAGACACATCGCAGACGATCAGATCGGGCGCGAAGGGAAGCTCGCGAAGCGTACGCACATTCGTGCGCTCGAATACCGCGACCTGCGGATTCGCACGCAGTCGCTCGTGCAGCTGGCCGTAGCCCACGTCCACCGCCGCGACTCGTGCCGCTCCGCGTTGCAGCAATACGTCCGTGAATCCACCGGTGGAGGCGCCGACGTCGAGACAGTCGCGACCGGTGGGATCGACTCCGAGCACGTCTAGGGCGTGTGCGAGCTTGTGCCCGCCACGCGACACGTACGGCGGCGGAGCCTCCACCTCGAGCGGCGCCGACTCGTCTACCTGAATGCCGGGCTTCTCGTAGCCGGGCACCCGCCCCGCAAGGACGAGCGCCTGTGCCTGCGTACGAGACTCGGCCAGTCCGCGCTCGACGAGTAGAACGTCGAGTCTCTTCTTCACGCGGCGTCGCGCCGCTGGAGCGCGTCGAGCATCTGTGCGGCAGCCCCGTCGAAGGCTCCACTCTGCGACGGCTCGCCGTTGAGCGTCCCAAGGGCGGAATCGAGCGGGATCCGACCGAGGACGGGAACGTTTTCGGCCCAGATCGATCGTGACTCCATGACGGGAGTGAAGACCTCGATCCGCTCGCCACAGTGTGGGCATTGCAGCCCGCTCATGTTCTCCACCGCACCCAGCAGCGGGACATCGACATCTCGAAGGAAAGCAAGGAACTTGCGCGCATCCAGATGCGCGACGTCCTGCGGACCGACGACCACGACGGCACCGTCGAGGGGGACGACGCCCACGAGCTGCTGCTGGAGATCGGCGGTCCCTGGTGGAAGGTCGAGCATGAGGATGTCGAGCTCTCCCCACTCGACCTGATGAACGAGCTGCCTCAATGCCGCGGTGAGTAGAGGCGCTCCCAGCGTCAGTGCTTGCTGCTCGCCCAACAGAAACCCGACCGACATGATCCGAATGCCGTGTGAGTGCACCGGCTCGTGTCGAACGTCGCCACCGCGCCAGAAGTCCCACCGGCGGGCATCTTCATGCCGCGTCAGGTTGACCATGAGGGGAATGTCGGGCCCGTACACGTCGGCATCCAGAAGTCCGACCGCCAAGCCGCGCCGCGCGAGCGCGAGCGCGAGATGGAGCGAGACGGTCGATTTACCAACGCCGCCCTTACCGCTGCCGACCGCGACGACGTACCGCGCCGGGCGTTCGTTCACGACGTTCGAGTCGCGAGGCCGGCGACGATGTCCACGAGTGTCGACGTGTCCGCCGGAACGGCGGCGAGGCGCCCGCGCGCACGGGCTGCGGCTTCGTCTGCGAGTGCACGGGCACCGTCTTCGCCGTGTGCCAGGACGTAGCCGTCGCCGTCGAGGATGTCGTCGACGATCTGGAACAGCAGCCCGAGCTCGTCGCCGAACGCGCGCCAGGGAGCCTGTTCCCGCTCCGGCACGCTCGCCACCCAGAGTGCGGTGCCGACTGCCGCTGCGAACAGACAGCCGGTCTTGAGCCTGTGCAGGGTCGCTTCGTCCGGCGCCGAACCGGTGATGTCGAGGTACTGGCCGCCGATCATGCCGAGCGTCGCCTGGGCGAGCTCGCGGCCGACCTGCGGACCCTGATACGAGAGCGCAAGCCGGAATGCTTCCGCGAGCAGAGCGTCCCCGGCAAGGACGGCGACAGCCTCTCCGTGCTGTGCCCAGACGGAGGGCCGCCCCCGACGCTCGGCGTCATTGTCGAGCGCGGGCAGGTCGTCGTGCACGAGCGAGAACGCATGGACGAGCTCGAGTGCCGCAGCGGCGGGCAAACCGGCTTCGGCGTCGGCACCGGCGGCCTCGACCGTCGCAAGGCAGATCACTGCACGGACTCGCTTTCCTCCAACGAGCGCGTACCGCACGGATTCAGCCTGCCCGTGCAGCTCGGGCGTCAACGCCAACTCGTCGAGGTACTCCTCGACGAGAACCCGCAGCTGCTCAGTGCTCCGCATCTGTCTCGGCAACCCGCTTCGCTTTCTGGAGCTCCTCTTCGATCGCCTTGCTCAACTCCGACAGCTCGGCGAGGACGTCCAACGCCTTCTCGGCGTCGTTCGCCTGAGAGAGACGCTCCAGCTCGGCCCGCGTCTTCTCGAGGCGCGCGAGCAACTCCTCCGCCTTTGCGAGTGAGTCCTCGGCGCTCATTAAACGCGTTCCCGCACGATTCGTCCCAGAATCCCGTTCACCAACCGCGCAGCATCGTCCGTTGCGTACCGCTTTGCCAGATTGACCGCTTCGTCGATGGCCACTTCGTCCGGAACCTCCTCGCCGTCGAGTTCGTGCAGTGCGATCCGAAGGATGTTGCGCTCGACCGCGCCGAGCCGGTCTGCCGTCCACCCCTCTGCCGCCTCAGTGATCCGGCGGTCGTAGTCCGCAGCCTCCGCGGTGACAGCCTCGGCCGTCTCGCGTGCGAACGGATCGACCTCGCCCTCGTAGAGCGATGCGAGCGGCTGCCCCGTAACGTCCCACTGGTAGAGCAGGAACAGGGCAGTTCGACGCGCGGCGCGACGTCCGCTCATTGGGCTGCCCTTCCCAAATGAGCGAGGGAAGGGGCGTCGGGGGAAACCGTGCGGTTTCCCCTCTTGTTCTCCTCGGCCCACGCGGCGATCTCAGCGGCGCGAGGGTTGAGGCGATTCCTGAGGAAGGGGGCTCGTGGGGGAAACATGGTTTCCCTCACGGGAGCGAGCCGAAGGCGAGCGACGCTCATTCGACTTCCTCGACAGAGACGTCGACACTTCCCACGCTGACCCCGCACATCGTCACTAGTGCGTCTGCCACGCGTTCCTGCACCTCGCGGGCCGCGTCCGAAAGCACTAGCCCGTAGCGTGCGCTCAGCTCCAGGCGCACGCTCGCCTCACCCAGCGCGACGTCGATGTCGAGCCGACGCCGTCCACGGCGGACCTGAACACCGTCAACGGCCTCCGCGGCCTGGACGACGAGGCCGGCCAGCGCAGGCGGAGTCACGGTGATCGTCCCTGCGGGTTCCGAAAGGAGGAGGCTCAAGCTGCGCCCACCGCCGCCAATCGCGTCTCGTCGAGAAAGCTCGTGGAGTACTCGCCGCTGCGGAACCCGTCGCTCGCGAGGATCTCGAGCGCGGCCTCGCGCGTCGTTGGCACCCCACGAAGCTCGAGCTCTCCGAGCGCGCGCAGTGACCGCTCGATGGTGGAATCGCGATCCTCGTCCCACACGATGAGCTTCCCGATCAGCGAGTCGTAGTACGACGGGATCACGGATCCTTCCTCAACGTGCGTGTCGAGTCGGATGCCAGGACCGAGCGGTGGCCGGAAGCGCTCGATCACGCCCGGCGCAGGCGTGAAGCCGCGGGACGGATCCTCGGCGTTGAGGCGGACCTCGATCGCATGCCCACGTCTCGCCGCTCGTCCGGTTTCGTGCAACTGCTCACCCGCAGCGATCTTCAGCTGTTCACGGACGATGTCGATGCCGGTCACGAGCTCGCTCACCGGATGTTCGACCTGGAGCCGTGCGTTGAGCTCGATGAAGTAGTACGAGCCGTCGGGCGCGAGCAGGAACTCGAAGGTGCCGGCGTTGAGGTAGGAGATCGCGTGGCACGCGCGAGCAACGGCCGTCTCCATCGCTTCCCGCGTCAAGTCGTCGAGCGCCGGCGACGGCGATTCCTCGATCAGTTTCTGGTGCCTGCGCTGGATCGAGCATTCGCGCTCGCCGAGTGTGAGCACGCCGCCGTCGGCATCGCAGAGCACCTGGATCTCGACGTGCCGTGCCGGAGTGATCAATTTCTCGAGGTACAGGGTCCCATCGCCAAACGAGGCGACGGCCTCGGCGCTTGCGCGCGCGAAAGCATCGTCGAGGTCATCCGCCCGCTCCACGAGCCGCATTCCCTTGCCACCTCCACCTGCCGAGGCCTTGAGAAGCACGGGGAATCCGATCTCGGCCCCGAAGTCGCGCGCCTCCTGCGCCCCGACAGCCTCCGTTCCCGGAACGAGTGGAAGCCCTGCCTCTGCCAGCTCGCGTTTGGCCGCGACCTTGTCGCCCATGCGGGCCATCACGTCGGCGTCGGGACCGACGAACACGAGGTCGTTCTCCTCGCACGCCTTGACGAAGTTGGGATTCTCCGCGAGGAAGCCGTAGCCGGGATGCACCGCGTCGCACCGCGTCGTTTCGCCCGCGGCTACGACGGAGGGGAGATTCAGGTAGCTCTCGGTTGCGCTCGGCGGGCCGATGCACACCGCCCGGTCCGCGAGCCGCGTGTGCAGCGTGCCGGCGTCGGCCGTCGAGTACACGGCGACCGCTTCCACGTCGAGCTCGTGCAGCGCGCGGATGACCCGCACCGCGATCTCCCCACGGTTCGCCACGAGCACGCGCGAGAACATCGTTAGAGCGCGTCCAGCGGACGCGCGGTCAGTGTAGACCTCCTAGACAGCATCCAGCTGCCTTCCCACCACCGGCTCCAGCTCGAACAGGGGTTGGCCGCCGAGGCATCGCTTGCGATGCCGACCGTAGAGGCCGTGCCGGCTTCGCCGGTGCGGCCGTCTGGGTGTAGACCTCCTAAACGGCATCCAGCGGCCTTCCCACCACCGGCTCCAGCTCGAACAGGAGTTGGCCGTATTCGACCGGGGCAGCGTTCTCGACATGGATCCCGCGGACGATGCCCTCGACGTCGGCCTTCACCTCGTTCATCAACTTCATCGCCTCGAGGATGCAGAGCGTTTGCCCCGCGCCGACCGGCTGACCCTCCTCGACGAACGGGTCCGCCCCCGGCTGCGGTGCTCGATAGAACGTCCCGACCATCGGCGCCTCGACACGCACGATGCCGATCGGCGCGACAGGAGCGAGATCGGGGTCCTCCATCGCTGCGAGCGGAGAGGCGGGTCGCGCCGCCGCCGGCTCGCGATCCTCGGTCCGGCGTACGGAGACGCGCATTCCTGACTCTTCGATCGTGACCTCGCCGATCCCGGTCTCCTGCACGATGCGCACGAGCTCGCGGATCCTTTCTGCCCGCGCCTGGTCGACCCCGCCCGCGGTCAGCAACTCGTCGCTCGACGACCGGCCGCGGATCGTGCGCAGCAGTGGCTCCGCGTTGTCGCCGAAGAGACCGAGCAGCAACAACTCCTCTTCGCTCGAGGCGAGGCCTTCGGCCTGGGCCCGAACCTCCTGCAGCGGCGGTGCGGTCGCGTCCTCTACGGACTCCGGATCCGCAGTGAGCGCGACGATCCGCTCGATCGATTTCTCGATCGGGGCCGGCGTGGTGCCGAGATGACCTTCGACGAGCGCGCGTAGCTCGTCGACGACCACGGAGTAGCGGCTGGCGGAGAGAACGTTGAGCAGCGCTTGAGAGCCGAGCAGCTGTCCGATCGGCGAAGCGAGTGGCGGCCAGCCGACCTCGGCGCGGATACGCACGAGCTCGGCGATGGTCTCGTCGAGCCTCGCACCGGCTGCTTGTGCGCGCAGGTTGGTGTCGAGCGCCCCGACGAGGCTCGCCGGAAGGTCGTGCTGCGCCGCGCGAACCGCGATGCGCGGGGCAAGTGGTGTTACGGGTTCGTCGCCGATGTGTTCGTCGACCACATCGGACGCTTCCCACAAAGCCGAGACGTCGATGTCGCAGTCGAGCCCCAGCCCTGCGAGCGCCTCCGCGAGCGCCTCACCCGACACGCGGTGAAGCGTGAGCGCGATCGGATACACGGCGGACGCGATCAGGTCGGCTCCCGCGCGCGCAGCCTCTAGGGCGGCAGCAAGCGCGTTGCCCCCTGAGCCCTGGCAGTAGATCCCCACCGGAAGGCCGGTGACCTCGCGCAGGCCAGTGACCAGCTCCCGCGCGCGATGTGGTTGCAGAGAGCCGGTCGGGTCGTGCAGGAGCACGCGCGCTGCGCCGAGATTCGGCAGCTCCGCGGCCTGTTTCATCAGAGGGTCGGTCTCGCCGGTTCGCCCGGGGCTGTAGACGAGACCGGCCTCGAACTCACCGCCCGCACGCGCGACCGCGTCCGCAGCCTCCCTCAGGTTGGAGACGTCGTTGAGGGGATCGTGAAGGCGAAAGACGTCGATGCCGTTCTCTGCCGCGCAGGCGATGAATCTCCGGATGAAGTCGTTGTCGACCGGGCGCGAGCCGACCAGGAAGCGGCCCCGCAGCGCGAGGCCCAACGATGTTTTGACATGCGCCTTGAGAGCGCGGATTCGCTCCCACGGGCTCTCCACGCCACGGCGAACCGCGCTGTCGAAACACCCGCCGCCCGAAACCTCGAGGTAGGCGTAACCGGCCCGATCCAGGATCGCTGCGATGCGCAGCTGCTCGGCCGTCGGCAGTCGCCCGGCCAGCGGCTCCTGGCCGAGGAGACGGATAGTGGTATCGGCAAGCGCCGGCATGCGTGGAGCCTAGCGCCCTGCCGAGCCAGGATAGGTTTTGCGGGCATGGAGGTCCAGGAGCTCAGGCCCGGGTTGTGGCGCTGGACGGCGTCCCATCCCGAGTGGGATCACGCCGAGCAGTGGGGCCCCGAGGTCGGCTCCGTCTACGCGGAGCTTGCGGATTCGCTTGTGATTGTCGATCCGCTGGTGCCGGGCGACCAGGAAGAACGGTTTTGGTCGGCCCTTGACCGCGACGTCGAACGGCTCGACCTGCCGGTGCACGTGCTGCTGACCGTGCACTGGCACGAACGCAGCGTCGCAACGGTGCTAGACCGCTACAAGGCAACGCTTTGGCGCCCTGAGGCAAAGGGCGAACTGCCCGCCGGCGTGCACGCCGAGATCGTCAAAGGCAGCGACTGGCTCGAGGCGCTGTTTTTCCTGGAGCCGCACCGTGCGCTCGTCTCGGGTGATCTCCTCGTCGGAACCGACGAGGGGATCGAGCTGCCCGTGCGCTGGTTCCCCAAAGGCGAGCAGGAGTGGGCCGAGCAGCAGCTGAAGCCGGAGTTGCGCGAGCGCCTGGCCGAGCTTCCGGTCGAGCTCGTGGTCGTGTCGCACGGCGATCCGGTTCTGGAGAACGGCGCCGAGGCGCTGCGTCGGGCGTTGACCTAGGCCCGGGAGATGTACCGCTTCTCGCGGGGGTCGACCTTGATGCGGTCGCCCGGGTTCACGAAGAGCGGAACCTGCACGACGGCTCCGGTCTCGAGCGTCGCGGGCTTCGTCACGTTCGAGACCGTGTCGCCCTTCACGCCCGGTTCGGTCTGGGACACGGTCAGCTCCA
>WNGD01003797.1_pt1 | contig 19579 bp, 13 predicted proteins | sample 5400671 | NCBI WGS metagenome assembly WNGD01 (sample SAMN13153369, study PRJNA577476) | soil metagenome | isolation source: 40 cm soil or saprolite under grassland replicate 2 | place: USA:California | collected 2016-06-15 | reverse complement strand
AGAGGCGAAATTGCCACTCTACCGACTTCGCTGGGCATTAAGCCGTTTTTGGAATGAACATCGACCAGTTTTTCGTTTTACTTTTCTTGCCAAACCGGACCTTTCGAACAGATGCTCAAAAAGTCCGGGATGACTCATGAGACACCAGGTGCGCCAAAGGCGCACCTGACGCCAGCCGAGGCGCGCGCCGTGGTCGCCCTCCTGTGTCTTCCTCTGGTTCTTGCACCTCGGGTCGCTCGGTCCACACCCGGGTGGTGGCCGAGACGGCCAGCACGTAGAAACGTCCATGCGCCTGGATGGTTTCGCGCAGTCGGGGTGAGTCACCATAGACTTCGTCACCTGTGACCCAACGCATCGGCACGCCTTGTGCCCAGGCACGCTCTAACATCGCGAGAGCTTGCTCCGGCTTGGTTTCAAACCGCACCGCTTCTGGCACCCTCGCTTCTGCCCGTCGCTGCTTATTCCAAGCCCACTCTTCCGGCAGGTACAGCTCTCGATCCAGAAACACATGGGCTTGTTTGGTGGCATAACTCAAGACCGTGGCCACTTGGCAGTTGTCCAGTTTGCCGACCGCCCCGCACCATTGGCGGGCCACCCCCACCGAATGCTCTCCCTTTTTGAGAAACCTGGTCTCGTCCACCACACCGATCGCTTCCGAGTCGCCAAAGGTCTCGATCACAAACTCCTGCAAGCGATCGCGCGCCACATCCGCATTCCAGGGCACGCGGTACAGTAGTCGCTGCATGCGATCGGGGAGGCGCTCCCCCACCACTTCGGCCAACTGCCAACTGTTCTTGCGCGAGGCGTTGGCTAGTAATCCTCGCAGGTATTTCCTGGCTTGCTCACGCGACTCGCTCCGCTCAAACAGGTCGGCAAACCGCGCGTGAAACTGTTCAAATGCTTCTTGCCACTGCTCCAATTCCTCGATGGTCATCTGCTTCCTCCCAATCGTTCTCCATGTGATGATTTTGCTCTTCATCAGTATCTACGATTGGAAGCTAACTACGGTTGTAGGACTAGAGGGTATATTGCAGGAGTACATCCAGTTTTTCTCTCTTCAACCTAACACAGCCATGCCAGGAGAAGTGGACCGTCAAATCTCGCTTTTGCTTGAATCCTTCCGCAGTCATCGCTGCCTGTTGATATTGGATAATGTCGAGTCGATACTGCAAGAAGGGAATCAGGCCGGTCATTATCGAGAAGGATATGAAGGGTATGGTAGACTGATCCAGCGCATCGGCGAAAGCAAACATCAGAGTTGCTTGCTTATTACCAGTCGAGAAAAGCCACCAGAAGTGGCACTGTTGGAAGGAGAGGCTGCGGCTACCAGATCCTTCCAACTGGGAGGACTGAAACCAGCTGATGGGCAGGACATCCTCAAAGACAAAGGCTTACAAGGTACCCAAGACGATTGGGACGTGCTTTTCACTCACTATGGGGGAAATCCACTGGCATTGAAGCTGGTAGCACAGGAGATTCGCGAGGTCTTTGGTGGCACGATCACGGCTTTTCTCAGGGACGGTGAGCTATTCTTTCGTAATGTGCGTGATGTCTTAGAGCAACAGATCAAGCGGCTATCAGCACAAGAAGAAGAGATCGTTTACTGGTTAGCTCTTGAGCGCGAGTCCATTACGCTCTCCACTTTGCAAGAGGATATCATTCATTTTATGCCGAAAGGGGAGCTTCAGGAAGCAGTGAGTTCCCTACAGAGGCGACAACTGATCGAAACGAGTGCTGCCGGTGTCACTTTGCACCCGGTCATTATGGAATATTTGACTGATCGCTTCGTGAATCAGGTATGTGATGAGATCAAGATGGAACGGTTGGAGCTTTTTGAGCAACATGCCTTGCTGAAGGCACAGGCCAAAGATTATATTCGGGAGAGTCAACGTCGCCTCATTGTGCAACCGCTTCTGCAACGGCTCCTGGTCAGCTTCCAAAAAGGGGCTCTTGAGCAGCGATTCCAGAGTATTCTTGCAACTCTACGCGCACAACACGATCATCATACCAGTTATGCAGCGGGCAACGTACTGAATCTGTTACTTCAGATGGGGTGTACGCTGCGCGGCTACGATTTCTCACACCTGGTGGTAAAGCAAGCCTATCTCCAAGGGGCCGCCCTTCCAGAGGTCAATTTTGCGCGAGCTGATCTTGGAACATCGATATTTACTGATACCTTCGGAAGTATTCTTTCTGTGGCCTTTAGCTCACATGAAGATCTGCTGGCAGCGGGAACAGCGACGGGTGAGATCCGTTTCTGGCGTGTAAGTGGTCTCCCACTCTCAACTGTTCAAGGGCACACTGATTGGGTCAGGTCAGTAGCCTTCAGTCCTGATGGGAAGATCCTGGCCAGTGGCAGTAATGACCAGACGGTGCGGTTGTGGGAGGTGAGCAGTGGGAAGTGCCTCTCTGTCCTGCAAGGCCATACCGACGCGGTCTACTCGGTGGCTTTTAGTCCAGACGGGAAGACTCTTGCTAGTGGCAGTAGTGACCAGATGGTATACCTGTGGGAGGTGAGCAGTAGTCAGCGCCTCACCATTCTGAAAGGCTGTACTAGTGTAGTTAACACGGTAGCCTTCAGTCCTGATGGGAAGATCCTGGCCAGTGGCAGTAATGACCAGACGGTGCGGTTGTGGGAGGTGAGCAGTGGGAAGTGCCTCGCCATCCTAGAAGGCCATACTGATAGAGTCAGGTCGGTAGCCTTCAGTCCAGACGGGAAGACCCTGGCCAGTGGAAGCTATGACCGAACGGCGCGGTTGTGGGAGGTGAGCAGTGGGAAGTGCCTCACTATCCTGCAAGGTCATTTCGACATGGTCAGGTCAGTAGCCTTCAGTCCAGACGGAAAAACCCTGGCCAGTGGCAGTGGGGATCAGACGGTGCGGTTGTGGGAGGTGAGCAGTGGGAAGTGCCTCTCCACTATGCAAGGTCACAGCCGCTGGGTCAACTCGGTAGCCTTCAGTCCTAATGGGAAAACCCTGGCCAGTGGCAGTTATGATGGAACAATCAATCTCTGGGATTGGCAAGCTGGTACCTGCATACAAACATTGAGAAGCGACAGACCTTACGAACGGATGAACATTGCGCATGCAAAGGGATTGACAGAAACCCAAAAAGCCACTCTCAAATCTTTAGGTGCAGTAGAGTATGAACAATAAGCAAAATCCCCCTCAAAATGCCTCCCCCGTCCTGTCACCCTCTCCAACAATCCTTATCGTCTTTACCTCCCCACTCTCCCGATCAATATAGGATAATTCTGTAGTATGAAACTCCTGACTACTCATGGCATGAAGCTGCATGAGAACACGCAGCCGCAACTCTATCGCCAGGTCCAATAGCATCCTGGCGTCTTCCTTCTCCATAATGCCAGACGGAAAAATTAGTTTCGTCATGCCTGAGAAGGTGCGGTTGATGCTACGCAGGTCACGAGCACTCCATTGACCGAGCGGGGCTTCAAACCAACGCTCCCAGAGTGTGCCGTAGCTGTTGATACGGCGCAACTCACGATGGAACATCTCACTGGTATAGTCCAGGATGAAACCAACATGGGGCGTGAACATATCGGGAGTGAGCTTCGGCAGTTCCCAGCCAGGGAGATATGCCGCCCAACGATCGTGAAAGGCGGTGTCGTCACTCACTGTGGGTGGTAATGGTTTAAATAGATGTTCGGCTAACATGCCCGTACGAGGGTCGAATTCAATGTTGCCGTTAAAGACAAAACCAGCATCACCGATGACGGTAATGGTGCCACGATTGATCTGTCCGCTCTCCATGTAATTCTTGTACAGGTTTTTGTCGTCGTCGGCATTGAAACTACTGCCCGCGATCTCGTCAAAACCGATCACATCGCGCTGCGTTATCAGTCCTGGTTGCGGTGGATTAGTGTTGCTGACGAAGAGCCTGGGGATGGTGACTGCTCCTCCTGCCAGCAATGTTCCATAGGGACTGAATTCGGTGAAGCAAAAGGATTTTCCCGTCTGGCGTGGCCCCAGTTCGATCAGGTGATAGTTGCTTTCTACCAGCGGAATCATGCGCACGAGATAAAGTAATTTGACACGCGGGGTGATACGTGGATGCGCCGGTTCATATCCCATCGTGCGAATAAGCGTGTCGATCCATTGGTCCCTGGTGAACTTTTCGCGCCCGGCTTTGTACTCTTCCAGATCCACATGGCTAACCTGAATAGGATCGAGCCGCGAAATGACAAATGGATAGGTTTTTTTCCCATAACGGATCTCGTCGTCATAATGGAGAACAACTTTGCTCCAGACTCCTGCCATCAATAAACGTTCGTATTTCGTGACGATCTGCGATGAGATGTTGACCTTATGAATATTTGCTGAAAGCAAGCTTGCCCAGTACACGCCCTCTTTGAGGCTCTGATCCAACTCGACCCTGACCATATCGATGAGACGATGCGGTGAGCGTTCGCGAATTGATGCCTTGATAATCTCGGTCTCGTCTCCGCGCGGAATGTACCTGGCTACTTCTTCATGCACGTAACGTAGCCCCTCGCGTACCTCAACGTTGTCAAATAAGTTGGCACAGTATTTCCCTAGCATGAACTCGATCACGTACGATGGTGCCTTGCTTGTTCCTCTGATCTCTTGCGTTAAATCTTTGCGTATCACGAGCCCAGGAAAGGCTGCGAAGAGATGCTTGTCGAGCTGATCGGGTTCAAATGGCGCTTTTCCAATGGTCATAGGTGTGTTTCTCCTGATGATGTCTACTCCATTGTAGCATGTTGCTTCTACCCCCTCCATATTCCTTGTGTAGGATAACCCTCTATTACCAATTCTCAATAGTTACCATAAGAACGGTTGTGGCGGTGGCGATGGTCTGGTCGGTGCGTGTGTCGCGCACTTCTATCGTTAGCGGTGTGTTGCGCTCTGCCTCGACATCTTCGGCCAGTTCTAGCATGATTGGCACCTCTTCTTGCATGGGCGTGATCATTTTGGGCTGCGAACGGAAGATGATGGTGTTTTGGCGGTTTTCTCGTATCCGTACTTCTACCTGCCGCGCAAGGGCCTCTTCGTTGCCAAAGAGATTTTCACGTCTGACCTCTAACACAATTTTTGGGCGCTGGCTGAGTATCTGGCTGATTGGCTGAATAATGATATCCAGAGGTTTGGCTTTTCCAGGCCATTCGATTTTGATGCAGGGAACGATCCACTCCTGTAGCGATGCTCCACCATGAAAGAAGCCTAAGCCTCCGTAAGTGCGGAAGCAGGCCGCTCCACTGGTGACGGCGATGCGCCACTTTCCACCGAGGGCCAACCCCTGTGGTCCTTCAAATGTTGCCTCTGCCGGATAAGCGAGGGCACGCCTTGAGGTGTAGGCTGGTTCAGGGAGCGGTGGAGAGACACGTTGTTCGCTTGCCGTCCCTGACCAGTGGATGAAGCCGTGATCGGTGACGATGACGACCCGCTGCCAATGCTTTTCTTGCAGATGCTCGATGGCGCGTAGATAACGCTCTCGAACCTCTCTGGTGCCAAGTGGCTCTAATTCTTCGTCATGGCCGAGCTTGTCTATGAGACTGTCGAAGATGAAGAGGCGGTTGAGCTTGCCGTGTGGTTCTGGTATGTTCCCTTTCTCAATATCTTCGACGGTCAGTAGCGCTTCGGGTGCTACTTTCGCCTGGGTCTTGAGCCATTCGCGCCTGTCCTCTGCTAACGATAGGTTCAAGGAAGAGTCTTTATGATAGAGCTGCCATTTCCCGTTGACGATATCTGCATGCAGATCCTTTTCGTTGACCGGGAGCGCCATGCCCATACCTAACGCTGTGATCGCGGGGAGTGCGGTACGCGCGTGTGCTATCTGCGCTCGCTCGGCTCCTTCGCGCTCGTTGATGCTTTCTTTTAAGGCCATGCCAATGTCGTAGCGTAGTGCGTCGATGACGAGGACCGCCGTGGGACGATTGCCTTTGAGCTGCTCCTGTAACCATTCTCCCTGACTTCTGACATCGGGGACAGGGCATCCTGCTTTGGTCCAGAGATCGGACCAGCGGATCATATATTCTTCCCAGCGACTGTGATAGGCGTTGCGCAACGGAGTAATCAAGTCCACCAGTTCGGTTGTGGCCCGCTTGAGGTGGCGCATGATTTCCTCTCCGGCCTGTTCAACCTGCCAGCCCGTGCGAACATACCATTGCAATGCCTCTTCAGGCTTATTCCAGATACCTCGTGGTGCAGCTTTGAAGAGGGTGTTGACGGCGCTACTCAGGCGGGCCAACTCTCCCCAGGGAATGACGTGGCTGCGTAAATAGCTGTCTTTGTCTCCAAATGGGCTATGGGTTTCAGGTTCATCTCCCCAGAAACCTCGCGCATGGACTAGGAGTGCATCGTGCAGGGGTGCGAGTGCTTCTAGAAGGTCGCGGCCACTTTTTTCAGCGAGCGTGGTACAGGTCTGGGCGAAGAGTGCTCGTTCTGCTGCCTGCGAATGGAAGGCTGCTTCTTGCGCTGCGGTTTCAATGGTCGCCTGGCGCATGTATAGGCCGGGCGTGATGATACGGTCAGCTTCCAATATGCGTTCCGCCAGACCTTTGCTCAGTCGCACACTATCAACCCATTTATCAAGCAACTCAAGAGCGAACGTGCGTTTCTCGGCGGGTATCAGGTATTCGTGAGCCTGATAGATATCCGGGGCGGCGTGTTGTGCCTGCGTTATGAGCAATCTGGCAAGCACGTTGGTACGCCAGCGTTCCAGGTCGAGCTCGTCGAGTGGAGGCAATCCTGCCGCTTCTATGGTGAGGTCGAGGATCATATGGTCATCGGTCTCGGCGATGACTCCACCTGCGAGGATGTTGAGGAGCATGGTTTGATCGGGCTGCAATCCTCCACCGCCCCATTCAACGGGATCTTTATGGAAATAGAGCTTTGCCAGTTTTGCCAGTTCGTCATCGCCTGTGCTGATGTTTTGTGGTCGCCATCCCCAGTCGCGCAATTGTTCACGCAGCGATGCGGTATGAATGCATTCGGCATGTAGTGCCTGCGCCCAGAGCCAGCCCAGATTGTCTGCGGCAGCCACGATGTGTAACACGAATGGTTGCTTTCCGTCGATGAGATCCTGCAGTTTCCTGCGCCACACAGGACCACCTATTTCGCCTGCAGTTTGCTCTGTGACGGAGATTAACGTAAAGCCCTTCATCCCTTCAGCATTGGCCGTCTGCTGCAGCAATGGTCCCCAGTCGTTGCGGGGATCGCACCAGACCATCCACGCCCCAGGATATGAGAGGGTGCCTTCGATATAGTTATAAATGCGCTGTTGTAGGGTCTGACTCATTACAATACCTCTTCTTCCTCTACGCCGTTCACCTCGTCAATCTGTTTTCCTTGCTGGAGCAGCAGGCGCTTCTGCTCTAGTTTGTGTTGCTCGGCAATGCGTTGTTGCTCCAACTCATTCCATGCCGAACTTGCGGGTACCTGGTCGTCCATCCAGCCGCAGCGTGGCAGTTTCCCTTCGCGTACCCAGCGCCGCTCGTCGGAACGCCAACGGGCACGATCGGCAATGGCTTTGCGTGCATCGGCGGTCTTGAGCACATCACTGGCAAGAACATGCGCCAATTGCAGCGGCGCGATATTCACACGCACGCCATCATTGATATCAACGTGCCAGCTCTTTTCCTGGCGCACCAATTCATCCTGATTGAGAGGACCAAGATAGCCATCGCCGCTCCAGCGATCCAGATGTTCGTCGGCGAGCAATTTCTGTAGCTCATCACAGGCAAATCCTTGCTCTTCAATAGCACGTAAGCGATCGGCAAAAGCATTGAGTTCGCGTATGCGTTCGCTGGCAATAGCCGATGCCGTGTCATCAATCACGCGCTCTGCGTCAAAGAGTTGCCCTTCTTCCTCCGCACTTTTGTTTTGTGCGACCTTGCCGCGCTCGGCCTGGATGAGCGGCTCGACATATTCATTGCGAATGCGTGCCAGAGCATTGGTTGTGCAGGCATGATAATACAGGATGCATTCAAAGGCGGGCTTGCGCTGTATTCCTCCGCCACGACTCTTTTTCCCTTTGCCGTTCGTCGTTTTCCCAGGCGTGCTGACAAGGTGCCATGCGACCGGGCGATATTTGATTTGTGAGACATGGCGCGGAAAGAACTTACGGCGCAACCATTCTTCCAGGCTCTGCCCGGTGAGTTCCTCCAGGAGAGCCTCCGTTTGCTGCGCTCCTACGTCGCCATCCTCTTCACGCAGGCGCTCCCTCAGTTGCTCGGCCAGTGTTCTTTTGCCTGTACCATTCACTAAGGGAATAATGCCGTTGCGTACCGCCCATGTTGGTACTGGTTCGCCTGCTTCGATCTGCTTCGGCCAGCAATGTCCGAGCAAGCGTAGGATGAGTACACTGAGACGATCTTCCAGCATGCGCTGCTCTTCTGGCTGGCAGCGTGCTCCTTCGGCGCGCAGTTCTTCTAATAGCCAGTAGACGCTGATCGGGTGAATCTGCATCTTGACACTGAGTTCTTCGAGGAAGGTCTCGGTGGGTATGGGGATGTGAGCGCCTGATGCAATTGCTTCTTCGCTCTCCTCATCTGCATTGTTGACCTCTTCCTGCTCTACATTCTTTGCTCCTGGACCTGCTTCGTAAAGTGCTCGTAGGTTGGCTTTAATGCGAGTAAGTTCTTTTTTGTCAGGATTGATACGTTCGTGTTCGGTGAGGTAATCGAAGAGTTCCTGTGGTAATGGTGGTAGGTAAATATTGTCGGTAAGTGTAGGTACGGTATCATAGCTAGTAATGAGGGGATACCAACCAGCGGAAGTGCCTGTTTCACCTAGCACAGCTTTTATATCATTTGCACTGAGTTGGTAGAAATTGTTGACTTCCTGCTCGTTTAGACCTTCTAGCGAATGAAGCACCGCTTGAATTGCATAAAAATGAGTATATGAGGTGTTTTCAAATCTTCTCTCTATGAGATTGTGAGAGATTAATTCTTGCTTTAGTTCAATACAGAGGCTGCCTATTATTCCAATAAGCTCTACAGGAACATCCTCATTTAAAGGTAAATTAGCAACGTAACCAGCGTGAAACTTGATATCTTGTGTCGTTACACGAAGAAGATAAGATGCAACTCTTGCTGCGGTAAGGGCTGCCAAATAAGGGGCTGATATCGTGCCTTTAGGAAAAATCGAGATGCCAGCAACGTCGAAAATTGCATTATCAAGTATGCGGGCTGCAAAACTGCCTCTCGCCATCAATGTATATGTTAATCCAGGCTCAAAGTAGAATTCTGGTGATCTGATAACACTGTTTGGAAAAGCGCGGATTCTGCGGCCTTTGTGTTCCCAATCAATACAAAGCCATTCCATGCCTATCCATTTACAGTAACCACCACCTTTTGCAAACCAAAACCAGCGTCCTGAAGTGGGCTTGTCTTGCTGCATTTTACCCAAAAAATTTATCTCCCATAAGCAACGAGTAAAACGATCATTATCGGCTGTGGCCAGACCTTGTCGTATTTCAGCAATATTCCGCAAATGTTTTTGAAAGCGGAGTAATTCAAAAAATCGATCTCTTAACCAATACACAACAGGCGCTTCAGGGATTAGTAAGAATGGTACTTGATAAGGAGTGTAGATTGTATCCGATGATTTAGTATATTTTGTGCTTTTTAGAAGTAGATTTGCTTGCTCTTCTGCTGGTCTACGTGCCGTTAGTCGGCAGGCCCATAGTTTATGTTGTGGTGTTGGCGGTGTGCTTTTTGATATAAAAAGGAGGGGAGTTCCCGGTACATCTATCTCTGAAAAAGCGTATCTTCCTAAATGTGCTAATGCTTCAATGCAGGTTTCTCTCAGGATACCTTTAAAATCTCCTTTATTTTCTGCATCTAGTAATTGCTCTTGAGGGAGTGCCCTTAAATTAGCGTAACTACGTAGAAACATCCAGCTATGTGTAGTTACCATTGCAACTCGTCCAAAGTTATTGCATAATTCTCGGCTGCGTAATATAAAGACTGCACAAAGATCGCGTTTTCCTGACGGATAATACTTCTCCACATACCTCTTTAGAGGTAAATCCATATTCTTACTACCCATATAAGGCGGATTCGTGACCACCACTGAATACTGTCGATCAAGCAATTGCATCAAATGTACGCCTTGCTCAGCCTCGCGCCCAAACAACATAGCACTCACATCATCGATGTTGCCTGCTTCAGATTTGAAGCTGTCGATGACACGTTGGAGTGCCAGTTTCTTCAGTCCTTCTGGATCACTCTTCGCTAGCTCTGCTATTTTGATACGTAGTTCGTCCATGTCGGGATCGAAAAGATTGCGTTGCGTAGCCTCTTGTTGCTGCAAGGCGGCGATGGCGTTATTCAGATATTCGCGTGGTCGGAGCAAGCTGCCCAGGAGTTCGGCTTGCTCCAGGCCGTCAAAGATCTCTTTGATGAGTGGCTCGAATAGACGATCTTGCGGGTGACGCTGTAAATGCCGCTCCAGTGCTCCCTTATTGAGATTGGTAGGCGTGGTTGCAATATTCATCGGTGGGGGTGTATAGCTACCGCCGGGAAGGTATTGCTGCTGGCGTTCGTCGCGTACCAACTCCCAGGCTCGCAGATAGAGAGTGAGCGCGGTCAGTTGGGCTGCGCGTGGGTCCAGGTCGATGCCATAGAGGTGATTGGTCAGGATCTGATCAGCGATTTCGTGGGCGTTCCAGGTGGGAAACTGTTCGCGATACATGGCTACGAACATATCGAAGGCGGCCCGCAGGAAGTGGCCGCTGCCAACACAGGGATCGAGCAAGGTCAGGCTGGCAAGGGTGAAGTGCGTGGAGGTATCCAGCTTCTCCGGCTTCACATAATAGGGCCAGGTCTCGGGGAGAGCGCTGTGTGGATTGATCTCATGGTAGCTGCGTCCCAGGCTGTTTTGCAGGAGCCATTGCACCATATAGGGTTCGGTAAAAAGCTGGGTCGCGGCGGCAATCTCCGCACGGGATGCAGCTTTCCCGCCATTGCCCAGTTTCGCATAGATCAGGGCTTTGCTCTCTTCCTGGTAGAACTGGTAGGCCCAGCCGATGGCATCGGGATCTTTAAACGCGCCATCGGCTTCCTCAACGCTAAAACCTGGCAGGTCGCCGCCGACCAGTGTAATACACTGGAGAAGGACTCCCTCACTGGGACGCAATGCTGCGGCAGGATCGTTGAGCGCGAACAGGCCGGGCAGGGATTGAGCCTGTTCATTGCATGCATCTTCAACGACGGCCCACCAGCCGCCGTCTGCGCCTGCTGCACGTTTGGGTTGGGTATCGCGTACAAGGAATAGTTTTTCGGAGATGCCACCGTATGCTTCGTCGCCGCGTAGGGTGTTGTCAATCAGGCCGCGTACCTCCATTGCGCGTAGTGCGAGCAAACGATTGATCCAGGTGTAGGTGGCGCGTTCGATGATCTCGGTGCGTACAGCAGGTCGTTGTGAGATGGGGATTGGGGAGAGTTGTGCTGCGGCGACGCGGTGGGCGTAGTATTCGTGGGTGTAGTGTTCGTGGGTGTCGGAGGGATAGAGAGTGTCGGAAGGATAAAGGGTGTCGGAGGGATAGAGGGTGTGGATGAGTGTGTCAACAGGTTTGATGGTTCCGTCGGGGGCTATTCCCATGCGCTCCAGTTCGCGATCCAGGTTACCGCGTTCTATTTGACCATCGATTGGTGAGATGTTGCCCACCAGTTTGTGGCGCAGTTCGCGTACAAGAGCGCGGAGTAGGTCTTTGTGTCGTTTCTGCATGCTCATCTATCATTCTTTCTATGTGCGATCAATCGGCGGGGCGATTCAGGTGCAAAGGCGCGATACGTCTGGCCCCTGCACGGAGGCGTCGTAAACGCGGCCCCTCCATGATATTTCGGGTATTACTCGATAATGACAATATGATGTTGTTCCAGTTCGGTATAGACATGGCGTTGCAAGGACTCGATGATGGGTTTCAGATCATCAGGTGACATGATGCGCCGTTGCCCCAGGATGTTACGCCAGCTCATGTAGACCTCTTCAGGCTGAGCGGACGGCTCTTCTGAGGTCTGATAACGTGCGCGTATCTCCATCACTTTTTTCGATACGTCCATGCGGTTGCTTATCATAGCCGTTTTCATGATCCTGGCTTCAGCAATTGTGGGAGCTGCTCGCTCAATGCGATCTCGTGCCGGACGTAACAGCGTATGCAATTCTGTGATTGCGGTATCCACATCGCCGGCTGGAATTCCGGCCTCTTCCACTCTTTTTGGTAATGAGGCTTCAAGCTCTCCCAGTTCTTTCTGTGCTTCCTGCTGTAGCGTCTGTATCTGGTTCGTCAACGCCTGTTGCGCGGTATGATATGCCAGCATCAGCTCACTCCAGCGCACGGGATCGGTACATGTGCGCTCTTTTTCGAGCACGCGCCAGCTCTGGACAAAATTGCGCACCTCATCGGGCGGGTTATCGACGTTGACCATGTTGTTAAAGAAGCTGCGCACATTGACGAATTCTGTGCCGTGTTCGTTTCTAAAACGCCCAAGGGTACGCAGAAGCGTGGCATACTCCAGCAGTGTTTCCCACTCGCGCATAAAATGTGGCAAACGTACATTGGGAGCATTGCTGTCTAATAGTTCCTGTGTGAGACTCTTACCAGACTCAAACTGCAATGGCAGGGAGCAGACGGCAGTATTTGCCCAGATTTCTATGTCATGGGCCTGTTTTTGCAAGGTCTGCAATTGCTCTTTGAGCTTATCGTTCATAATAGCTGTTACAAGAGCGGGCTTCACACCGAAAATCGTCTCGATATAGCCGCGAATTTCCTGGAGTTCTTTGATGCCGATCTCCGTACGGATGCCCTGGACGCGCACCGTTTTATAGGGTTGCGCTTTGGTGAGCAGATTGAGAACGGTGGGGCTACTGGGGTCGGTATGGATGTTGCCGTTTTCAACCAACTGGCAGGCGGAGGTGCGTAGCAGGAGTGCAAGACCAACTTTCACACAGTTGCCATCCCAGCCAAATGGTGGCTTCTCCAGATCAAACTGCAATTGCTCGGCAGTAACCATACCCATATCATCACCAGCCAGCGGAATGCGTGAGCGCAAGGTACTGAGCAACGGATTGCCTTCATTGAGCGTGCCATCAGCCTTATAGACCTTAAGGGCAACAAGATCGCCGTTGGAGGTCACATTGTTGAGCGCATCTTTCACGGCACGCGCATCGTCGCGGATGTGATGAGGGAGATCGCTAAAGCGCGGATAAATCTGCGGCAATAGTTGACTGAGCGAGTTGCGTATCACCGCGCTGGCATTGTCCCCATCGGTAGGATAATAGGCCGTACCATAGAAAAAGATAATCCCATTTCTGATGGCCCTGGCAAGATAGTGGCGGATATCGCGTTTATATTCGACGACATCGTGACTTCTGGCCTGCTTTGCGACCTCATATTCCGGGTCACTGGTCGACCCACCATTCATAACCTGGTCGGCGATTTCCTCCGTGGCAGCCGCTTGTGCAAGAGCGTGTCGCAGTTCCGGCACTTTATCCATGCGCAGAAAAAAACTATTTTGCTCCTGCCGCGAACGTTGTTTCATCTCTTCATCGTTGCCGATCTCAGGTGCGATAATCTGTTGCAATGGGCTGTATACCTGAATAGTGACGTGTTCAGATTGATTACGTATCACGCTGCCATCGAGCATCAAGCGCAACAGTTTCATGCGCCCGGCCATCCCTGATATCGGCACCTGGTCAAAGCGCAGGGCATCGTCACTGGGAGCCAGGTCTCTTTCCTTCAGCTTCATGATTAGGTCATTGGTGCGATGAAGAAGTTCCTCCTGCTTTGCCTGGACTTTCTCTTGAAAGCTGCGTTGCTGAGCACTCAGGAAAATATAGCTCTCACCAACATGTTTCGCGTAGCCTGCTTTCACCAGGCGATCCAACTCTGCTTTGACCTGTGGACGCAGGACGGCGATATTGTCATTCATTGAAGTGACGAGCGCGCGAACGACATTGTCGAGGGTACAGGAGATATAACTGGCCTGTCCGAGCAGATAGAGCGCATAGGCTACTTTTGTGGTAAAGCCATTGCCGCCCTCTACTGTATCGCGTACGCGGCTGAGATCTGTTTTGGTCTCTATAGGGACATCACCGGCAAACTGATTATAGAGATCGGCGAGGCAGATCAACGTACCAACAGGGTTGTCGAGGAAGCCTTTTGTTTCTAAAATGCCACCTTGCACGACCGCTATCATGGTTCGACTTGCACCGGTTAATTCCTCACCACGCCCGGCAGTCTGAGCAATTCCCTTGGTGACATCGGGAATGACGGCAACCGTCCAGGGCATATAGGGATAATGCAGGGCAAAGTTTTCAGCATCAGGGAGCGGGTAAACGCGCTGCGTCTCTTTCAGTGCACCCAGATCATATAATTCGCCGCTCTCTTGCTGAAAACGCTCACGCAACTGACTGGCAGCGGGGATCGTTTTACGCAGCAGACGTTGCTGAACGACGGTATTAATATCTTCATTGGATAATTTACACTTAAGCATGAAACGCTGATTAATCTTGGCATAATATTCTTGTTGTACGTTCTGCTTGAGTGCTTGAATATCACCATGAGCAGTGACTGCGATCCATATGCGTCCTGCACCAAATGTTGAAGCTGATTCGATGAGTGCCTGAACCTGCATAATTCTGCCGGTCACGTCAGTTCCGCCCTGTATCCATTGACCCAATTCGTCAAGTTGGAGAAGGACTTTGTGTCGTTTGCCAGCCGTATCTTTCTCTTTGCACCAGCGTCTCAGGCGTTCGATCAGCATTTCGGGAGTGATACCGCGTGCATTATCGGTTGCCTGCTCAACGGCGGCAGGATTACGGAAGTGATCAGGGAGAACGGTAGCCGCAGCCTCATACAGTTGAGCGCTATAGAATTCCGCGTCGTCAGCGATTTCGTCCCAATCCGTATGGCCCAGGCAAAGGGCCAGATATGGGTATAGCCACGAGCCTTAGCGAAGAGCCTGAACGTAATCAGTGTGAGCGTATCATTGGCATCGGTCAACTGGGCGTGCACGTTGCCACCAATCGCAGAGCACGTAATACGTCGCTGACAAAGTACCAGGAAGCGCCTGATATCAGATAATTCAAGGCTTTCGCGGGGAAGACGACTGAGAAAAATATCGTGAACGGACTGACCTTCCAGTTCGTCCCCTTCAAGAAGGATGCCAAGCACCTTCATGAGGAGTGATTTGCCGGAACCGAAGAAGCCACTGATCCAGATGCCGATGCCTTGTTCTTCCTCATTTTCAAAAGTGTCAGTATATTCCTGTAGTATCTGATGGAGGTAGCGCTCCCACTGAGGAGTGATAACAAGATTTTGCAGCTCGTTCAACAAAATAGTGGAGCGACGTTCAGCGACTTTCACAACTGGTTCGATGCGCTCCTGAATTTTCGTAGCGAAGGTATCACGAATCAGCATTAGAGCTCCTCTCCCCGATAGAAATTGAGCCGAAAGCGTGGTTGATCAAGAAAGAGATAAACGTGGCTGGTCTGTGGTAGCCGCGTACCAGGGATCAAGAGAACAATAGGCACAATAGAGCCTGTTCCAGGATTGCGAGGCTCTTTTTCAGCGATAAACTCCATAAATGTTGTGGGATTACTCAGAGGATGAAGCGCAGCAAGTCCTCGCAAAACAACAACAGGGCGCTCATGCTCTTTTGTATTTTCTAAACACGTATGGATAGCAGTCGTGGTACGACGAGCCCATAGACGCACGATGCCAGTAGCACTATTGGTCTTTTTGGGATCGTTCAGCAAAGCTTCGCGTTGCTCCTCCTGTCCCGCGAGGCTCTCAATAGTGAGGTGTAATACATCAATATGGTGAAAGGTCAAATGTGCATCAGTGCGGAGTTGATCCTCGACGAGGCGGCACGTCTGGCTCTCAAGCGAGGGATGATACACAAAATAGACATAGGGACGCCCGCTACTATGCCCAATGCCATCATAGGTGGAGCGCAGTCTCTCGACGAGATAGTCAAGTCGCTGTTGGAGATCTGTACTCATCATGCGATCTGCTCCTGTTTGAGAAAGGCCGTAATGCCAGCTTTCGCCTGTGCGGGTTGCCAGAGCCAGAGTTGCCAGTCCGGGTGATATGCGATCTGCTCTTGAGGAACGCCCTCAGCTTTTAATAATCGGATGAGATGGTAGATAACTTTATCTGGAATCGCTGGTAGTGCAATAGATTTGTTGACATCACCTTTGAGCAAACCATAATCACGTAATGTGGCAAGGAGGCCTCGCACCTGACGCAGGCGCGTTTCAAAGCTCCACTGCAAGATCTCTGGGTGTTCTTCCAGAGAAGCATCGAGAAACGTCTGAACATCCGAGAGAAACACTCTGCTCTCACCTTTTTCATAATGGGGCACAATAATCTGCTGTACAAAATCGTAGAGTACATGATCCTGACGTGGAACATGCAAGAGGAGGGCAGCACGTAGAGCATCAAGGTTCGGCTCACGAGCGAACGAAATAAGATCTTGTAGCACCCAATCAGGAGGGTTCCAGTCCACCAGACGCGACTTGATGATTTTTACGATGATGGAGCGTGTAGTTCGTGAGCGTTGTGGGAGAACAGTATCTAAAAGTGCTTTGAAGGTGAGATCCAGGGCATGATAGTGATCATAGGTAACAAGAAATAGCCTGATCTCTTCTAACAAGGCGGCCTTTGAGGCTAATGTTGATACATAAGGACCCACAGTTCTCCAGCGCGTCTCTTGCTCAGATAGTGATGCCACAGCAACACCCTTTCAGATAAATGTCCATATTGGCGATGAAAGATTGATACATGCGTATGAAATAGCGTGCGAAATATAGGGAACAATATCACTATAAAGGAAGCGAGAAAAACCGAAAGTTAAGTGTGCATAACCCTTTTTTTATCATTATACCGGGCGAGTAGTGCTCCTATTTCCTCTTACGGTTCTTCTTGCGCCCTTTTCCGCTCACACGTTTCAAACGAGAGCGGAACTGTTGAGCATTCTCGTTCTGTTCGCCGGGTAAGGGAATACGCGGAGCGGTGTTCGCCGCTATTTCAGCATTATAGGTTTTCATCCACTCATTGATGCCCTCTTCGCTGCTCATATCGAAGCCTCTCTGCATTCCCATCGTTATGAATGATTTGGCGATTCCGAAGTTAGCTGGATCGCCCATTTCCTTTTTCAGTCTGCGGACAGCCTTCTCGTCCAATACGGTGAGACAGGCGGCAGCATTCTCCAGATGGAACTCGCGCTGCAGGAATTTCCAGAAAGCCTGTAACTCATCGATCACATCCGGAGCGTCATCAGCAGGAGCGCTGACTTTGCGCGGGAAGATATCGAACAGGATTTCGCGCAGATGATCGGGAGACATCTGTGGTGGCGTCACGCTAAGATAGTTCAAGCCAAAATCAATCATCATACCGGCCCAACCAGTTGAACGCTCTTCGTTCCAGAACTGCTGCCATTCGGGTGATTGCTCGAACAACTTGAGCAGTTGATCCTGATACTCTCTGGCTTTGTCCTCAAGTTGCATGCCATCTTTATCGAATACCCGCTGATGAATGTTGAATACCATAGACACCTCCCAAAATATAGGGCACCAGGTAGGAACATGCAAAAACAGTAAATAAATGACGATGATAGGAAGTTCAAATGCTACGTATGGAGAAGGACTGTACCATCGGTATAGTGTGCAGTGCCCCAATCCAATACATCTTCCAGATCATGCTGAAATGCTGCTAGCTCTCGCTTGCGTGCCTCATCGTCAGGCATATCACTCTTTTTCCAGACAAGCTGAATCGTCACTGATACGGGAGAAGTGTCGTCTAAGCTGATATAACGAACCACCGTGCCGGGGAAGGAGTAGCGATCTTCCTGTCTGAATTTCCATAGGATCTTCTTTACGTCTTCTTGCTTGCCTTGCATCACATGTACATGAATATATGTGACGACAAATGAACTTGTTTCAGGAGAAGTACGCCAGGGAGCGTTCCTTTTCCGTGGACGCCCAGTATTGCCTGGTTTAAATTGCTTGAGTGCTTCTTCTTCCACCATAATATTACGCCCTGCCTGATAGGCAGAGATGCGACCAGATTGCACGTAGCGATACACGCTGCTCTCTGCAACTCCTAATATCCTGGCGGCCTCCCTGATATCCACATAACCAGGAATTTGCGGGAGCGGAAACACATCTTTCATGCGCTTAGTGTATTTTCTTATCATATTTATTAAAACGATGGTAAATTATCATATTTAAAAATAAGATAATCAGCGTTTAAACTACATCAGACAAAAGGCCCTCCGCAAGGTTGGAGAGCGGCCTGAATGAGTAAAGTTCTGGTAATCAAACAACAAGAGAAATTTACTCAGGTGAACAGTAACAGAGTGAGACCGTTTCGTCACGAGATCTATGACTGTTTTCTGAGAGCCAGAGATGCATTGTTCAATACGGTGGATGCGCTTCCTGACCGAGACCCAAGCAAAATCGTGGCCTGAAATCACGCAATCGTTGTGGTTTGAACGCCATTGGCCCACAGGTTGCGCAACGAGATGAAAGTAAGCAAACGATTTAAGAACAAGGCATCGCACTTTTCTGGTTCCCTTCCCTGTTGTTCTGGTCTACTTTCCTCTTTTTCAGGAATTTCCCATGGCCAGCCCCTTCCTGTCACAACCGTTTCAGGCATACTCTGCTACGATAGAGAACGAGTGTTCATAACCAGGACCTCTCTTTAGAAGGAGGAGATGCAACCAATGGCTCAAGACGGGGACATTTCTCCTGCCAGGCGAAAACGGCTTCTTAAAGCTTATGGTTCGTGTCCAGCAGGGTATACCAACGACGATGTAGAGCGTTTTCTCGACTTGCTGTATGGCATGTACAGCCACGTATACACGCTTGCGGAATTACGACAGGTCGTGGTGAGCGATCCTTTTGACCACTCAGAAACGCCACGTCACATGAAGCTCACAGAGTTCACTGAGTGGCTAGAGGCACTGCTTCTCTAAATGGAGAGATGTCAATCAAGAGGAAAACCCCTTCACGACAGTGTGAAGGGGTTTTCATGTTTTCTCTGACGGCAGACAAGCAACGAGCGCTCACGGCTTCATCGTCGTGTGCTCCTGGTCACTCCTATTTGCGTCTCGACGGAGGCGCTCCTTCCCCTTGCTTTTGCGCAGAAGCCTCCAACTCGTTCACACGACGGTTGCTCCTTGATTGCTCTTTGGTTGCATAACCTTTTCGCCTCGTCTCTCGTGGCCCAGGCATGCGGGTTGGAAGGTGATCGCCAGGGCTGTATTTGCGTTTTTGCTCCTGGAGGATGGTATCATTCATATGCATGTAGTTTTGGACTGTCGTCAGGTCTTCATGTCCCAATAATTCTTGCAAGCTAAAGGGATCGTTACTTTTTACCAGGTAGTTAATCGCGAACGTGTGCCGGAGAATGTGAGGGCTAATCCGCTTGCCTGTAATGCCTGCACGTTCCTTGAGTCGCTTGAAGAGCATCTCCATCCCATTTTTGGTCAGTGGCTGGCGCGTTTCCGAGAGAAACACGTGATCCTCTTCAGCACTTCCCCAATCCGCGAGCTCCTCCGCATTGGGACGATGTTTGTCCAGGTAGTAGG